>ATLU01000030.1_pt1 | contig 79866 bp, 68 predicted proteins | sample 178751 | NCBI WGS metagenome assembly ATLU01 (sample SAMN02211837, study PRJNA209200) | bioreactor metagenome | isolation source: day 23 sample from continuous culture bioreactor inoculated with sediment... | place: Germany: Wadden Sea | collected 2011
GCCCGTTGATGAAGTCGAGCGCCTCGAATGCATCCCCGGCCCGCAAGACCTCGTAGGTAGTGGTCGCGTTGATGATCTCGGTCAGAAGCTCGAGGATCATCGGATCGTCATCCACTATCAACAGTTTCATGATTTCATCCTATTCGTTTGCTTTGCAACCATTTCGGATAACCTATTGGGCGAAATTGTGGCGCAGATCAGGCCCACCTATGCTTTTGCGCTCAAAAGGGAAGATTGTTCGAATTCTGTAACTTTTGGGTGTCTATATCCTTATGGCTATCCATACTCCGTGTTTCATTTTTCGGCATTTTTTCAGCCATTTCCGTGTACGAACCAGTACATAAAAAAGGGACTATTTGGCGTTTCGTGTGGTGATTCGGGTCAGGTTGACACCCGCGATGCCGCCTCGAAGACGCGGAAACCGAGGTGGGTTTCCTAACCCTTGGGACGTGGTGTCGCGCAAGGTTTCAGGGTGGGTCGCCGATCTCGTTCCGCCCCGGCGACGCCGCCTTGTCGCCCCGGATTGTTTCTCCACCACCGTTTGCCAGGACGTCATGGGAGGTCCCGCAACCATGGTTCTGGGTCCGCGTCTGATTGAGCTCAGGCAGCCGCCGGTTCGCGCCGCAACTCGCGTTTCAGGGCCGCCCGGCGGGATATCATTCAGAATACCGCCCGCGACGACCACCAAGCACAGGTATTTTTTGACACGGTTGAGTCGGCGAACCAGGCGTCGCCGAGTGCTGCTGACAGTAGGTCAGAGGGCGCCGCTTCAAGCACTCCCTTCGCCCTCGGCGAGGCGATACTGCGCTCTGACGACCCCGCCTTTCTGCGTTCCAGCATCCGGAGCTTGCAGTTCACCCCCAAGGGCCGGTTTCATCGCCGGTCTCCTGACCAAAGACATACGCGCGGTGCCACCGAAGGTTGGCCGGATGCGGGAGACCCGGTTATGGCCAATCGCCGCGCTTTTTCGGGACTGCGCGCGTGGCCATAACCTCAAAAGAGTACTTCTTCCCGAGGTGCTGCGGCTCGTCTTACATCGGAGCGGGAACTTGGCCAATTGTGTCGATGCATAGACTCGATCAAGGAGGAGCCCGAGCCTCCAATCGGAAATCCGATCACTTGTCCGATATCATCTGACGGCAAGATTTCCGGCTCGGGACCTGTTTCAGCGACCTATCAGGGCCACCCCCTCGACACGCCGCGCTATTCGAGCCGCGCGCGCAAGAACGCCCCCACCTCGTTTAGTGACGCCATTCCCTCCTCAAGAAACGGCGCAAAAAGCTGATGGTTGTGGCACATGCCGTCCCAGGTTTTCAGCGTGACTTCGACGCCCGCCGCCTGCATGCGCGCGGCCAGCGTTTCGCTATCGGAGAGCAGCAGCTCCCAGGTGCCAACATGGATCAGCGCGGGCGGCAGGCCGGTCATATCGGCGTTGAACGGAGTAAATTCCGGCGCGGTGCGGTCACGGTCGCCAAAGGCAAGCATGTTGAACAGGCCCATCATATTGGCATCGACCAATGGTGCATCCGCCATGCTCTTGTGCGACGCGCCCTCGCCCGTCAGGTCCAGGGCGGGCGACAGCAGGGCCACCCCCGCCGGCAGACCCAGCCCCGCGTCCCGTGCCCGGATCACCGAAGACAGGGCCATGTTGGCGCCGGCGGAATCCCCGGCTACGGCCAGATTTCCAGCCCCGCCTACCTTGTCCGCAGCCCAGCGATAGGCTTCGAAAACGTCATCATGGGCGGCTGGCGCGGGATGTTCGGGCGCTTTGCGATACTCGGCGGACAAGACCGGCACACCGCTTGCCCGGGCGAGGTTCGACGCGATGACCCTGTGGGACCGCGGAGAACCGAAGAGCCAGCCACCGCCATGCACGTAAAGCACCATCTTGCCGTCATCGGCACCCTCGGGGCGCAGAATTTCGCAGGGGTTCCCGGCTATGCTCACCGGCTCGATGGCAATGCCCTGGGCCGTGGGTGTCGGTTCCATCATCCCCTCGAACCAGGCCCGAATGTCGCCGGGGCCGCCGTTCTCGGGCGGAGGGTTCTCGGCGCCCATCGCCAGAATTTGGTGGAGTTGTTCAATAGACATGTTTTTCCTCCCAGGAAGGTTAGTCGGTGGGGACATTGCCCCACCTTTGGGTCTTTCGACCTAGGTCATGCGCAGGATCGGCTTGATCGCCGTTCCGTCGTGGCTGTCGTGGATCGCCTTGTTGATTTCGTCGAATGCATAGAAGGTCACCAGCTTGTCGAAGGGGAACTTGCCCGCCTTCCACAGCTCGACCAGCTTCGGGATAAAGGTATCGCCATCGGACTCTCCCTCGACCACGCCCATCAGGGTCTTGCCGGTGGACATGAAATCGGTGTTGTCGACGCTGATCTCCGACCCGGGCAGTGGTGCCCCCAACACCGCCGCCTTGCCGCGCGGCGCCATGGCTTCGACGGCCTGGCGGATCACCGGCGGTAACCCGGTGGTGTCGAGCGCATAGTTCGCCCCGCCGCCAGTGGCCTCCTTGATCTGCTCCACGACATTCTCGGCCCCGGCATTGATCACATGGGTCGCGCCCAGCTCCCTGGCCATCGCAAGGCGAGCGTCGTGCAGATCGACCGCAATGATCGTGCCGGCGTCCTGCACCTTCGCCGCCATCACCGCCGACAAACCCACTGACCCGGCGCCAAAGACGACAAAGCTCCTGCCCGGTTGAACCTGCAACGCGTTTATCACCGTGCCCGCCCCGGTCTGAATGCCGCAGGCCAGCGGCCCCATCAGCGCCAGATCGTCGCCGCTTGCGTCGACCTTGACCACATTGCGCTCATGCGCCAGCGCATGGGTGGCAAAAGAGGACTGGCCGAAGAAGTTGGAATGAACCTCCCCGGAAGCGTCTCTGAGAGACACAGACCCGTCGGCTCGTGTGGCAAAGAAATTACGTGGGAAGAATTCGTAGCAATAGGACATCGCCTCGTCCCGGCAGGACGGACAGGTTCCGCAGGTGTTATAGGTGATTACGACGCTGTCGCCGGGGGCGACCTTGGTCACCTTGTCGCCCACAGCCTCGACAATACCCGCACCTTCATGGCCGAGCACAACCGGCAACGGCGTGGGCAGATGGCCCGCCATCACCGCAAGATCGGTATGGCAGACCCCCGTGGCGACAATCCTGACGAGGATCTCATCCTCGCGCGGGGTCTCCAGCGTCAGGTCCTGGATGTCGAGGTCGGCGCCCGCCTCGCGAGCGACGGCAGCTCTGATTTGCACAGTCATCTATTTTGCTCCTCGTTTCAGAAGGGGTATGGCGTGGCGGCGGGTTTGGTGGTGATCCAGACCCACTGGCTGAATTCTTCCCAAATCGCGGGACCGGAGATGCGTGAACCGTTGCCCGACCGCCCACGTCCACCAAACGGCGCGATGGCGGAGGCATTCACCGTCTGATCGTTGATATGGAGATGGCCAACGGGCAGGCGCAGACCCAAAGCACGGGCGCGGTCGACATCGGTGCCGATGACCGAGGCCACGAGACCGAAATCCGTCATTGTCGCAAATTCGACCGCGTGATCGTCATCCTTGTAATCGACCACAACGGCGACCGGCCCAAAAATCTCCTCCTCGAATGCCCGCATGCCGGGTTTGACACCGGACAGGACGGTGGCCGGGAAGAGCGTGCCTTTGGCCTTGCCGCCAACGTGGCAGGTCGCGCCCTTGGATACCGCATCCTCGACAATCGCTTCGATCCGTTTGGCTTCGCTTTCGGCGATCAACGGACCCAGGGCGCATTCTTCCGTCGCGGGATTACCCACCGGCAAGTGATGCGCTTTTGTGGCCAGTTGCTGAACGAGAGCTTCCGCCATCGAAGCCGGGACCAGGATCAGGCCCGTTGCCATGCAGATTTGCCCCTGGTGCAGCCACGCGCCCCAAGCACAGTTCGATGCGGCCACCTCCAGATCAGCGTCATCAAGCACGATCAGCGCGTTTTTACCGCCCAGTTCCAACTGCACCTTTTTCAGATTGCGGCCACAGGCCTCGCCCACCTTGGCGCCCACTTCGGGTGAGCCGGTGAAGGAAACCATCGCGATATTGGGGTCTTCGCACATCGCAGCCCCCACATCGGCCCCGCCGGGAACAATATGGAGGAGGTTGTCCGGCAGCCCTGCCGCTTCGAACACCCGGGCAATCATCAGCCCGCCAGTGATCGGCGTGCGCGGGTCCGGCTTGTGAACCACCGCATTCCCGGTGGCCAATGCTGCAGCAATCGCACGGATCGACAGGATCAAGGGGAAGTTGAAGGGAGAGATCACGCCCACGACCCCATGCGCCACCCGGATCAGCTCTTCCCGGGCCTCGCGCCCATCAACGGAATCGAGCGTTTGTGCCTGTGCCTGTGTCGCCGCCTCGGCGGCAGACCGCAAAAAACCAGCGCTGTGTTCGATCTCGATGCCGGCCTTGGGCGGAATCGAGCCGCTCTCGCGAATGATCCAGGGCATCAGTTCTTCCGCATTGGCCTGAAGAATATCCGCTGCCATGTTCAGTATTTCGGCGCGTTTGGCCGGGTCCGTCGCTTCCCAAGCGGGTTGCGCCTTACGGGCGGCTTTCGCCGCTGCGGCCAGATCGACCGGAGCCGCGCGGCCTACCGAGGCCAGCACCGCGCCATCCGCGGGTGCCCTTACGTCTTCGGCCCCCGCCGAACCCGCAGCCCAGCCTCCTGTAAATATTTTTCCTGCCCAAGTAGCCTCATCAAAGAAAGCCCGTGTCGCGCCGTCCATAGCGTCCTCCCGTTCGTGTTGCGCCACCCGTTGTGAAACCTCCTCCGATTTCGCCGCGGGTGGTTGTGTTTGCGAGGGTGGATCTAGCGGAACGGTGAACAAACTTCGCAAGAAGTTTTCATCCTGCTTGACAGGCAACCAGCTAACCTACTTGAAACAAAAGACATTTATTGCTTTCCATCGAGCGGATATGTGTTCATAATTTTATGAAATTCGCAGAAAAAATTCAGAAAATAATGAAATGTCAGTCCGAATTTCCCTTACCGAAGCCTCCCGCCGCGCCCCCAGAATCCTTGAGCAAGGCGACAGTCTACAGCTGGATGAAGGTGCGCCACCTACGCTGAACGATCTTGCCGGAGCGCTGCAATTCGCCTTGGGCGACGGGCGGATCTGGCTGAACGACGAACGCATGGTGATGATCCAGACGCAGGTCGTCGGCGCGTTGCGGGCGCGGATGATCGCCAGTTCCGGTATGGAACAAACGCGCAAGGATCTGCTGCGTGTCGGCTGGGGACAGGGCGTCCAATTGGCCGAGCTTATCACCAAGCGGTTCAAACAGGACAACGTGACCGCCGCACTGGCCGCAGGGCCCCGTGTCCATACGATGGAAGGCTTTGCCAAGGTCGTCACCAAGCGGTTCGAGTTCGATACCGCAAAACGACAATACCTGGGTGAATTCTATTGGCACGACAGCGTTGAAGGCACCGAACACCTGCAAAGCTTTGGCGTTTGCGACTGCCCGACCTGCTGGCTACAGGTTGGGGTGCCATCTGGATACACCTCGACGCTGCTGGGTTTTCCAGTGATCTTTCGAGAAGTGGAATGCATTGGACAAGGGGCGCAGCATTGCGTGGTGATTGGGCGGGACGCTGCAAGTTGGGGCGATGACGTGCCCGAACTTGAGCTGTTCGGCCTGAAGGGAAAACGCAACAAACCATCGCAGCCCTGGACGCCCTCAACCAGTGTCGCGTTCAAAGCCAAGAAAGCGCCGCGTGATCTTGGCCAGATCGTTGGCACCTCCGCCGCGATCCAGCGAGCCAAACGGTTGTTGGAAAAAGCCGCGGTCTATTCCGAACCCGTATTGCTGATGGGCGAACCCGGCACGGGCAAAGAGCATTTTGCACGTTACCTCCACACATGCGGCGCGGCGCCGGATGCGCCCTTTGTTCCAGTGAACTGCTCGGCCTTTCTCGGCGCGGACCCGTCCGAACTCGATACGCTGTTTGGCGAGGATGGGATGATGGTGCGGGCCGAGGGCGGCACCCTGTTTCTTAACGATGTCCTGTCTCTGCCGCCGAATATGCAGGCGCGGCTCGCCCTGAAACTGCACGACCGCGAGCGTCACAAGATGCCCTATCGTATCGTCGCTGCAACCGGGCGGAATCCGCAAGAGGCCGTCAAGGAAGGCAAGCTGCGAACCGACTTGCAATACCACCTTTCGGTGCTGCCCGTGCTGATCCCGCCGCTTCGCGACCGCACCGGCGACATCCCCAAACTGATCGAACACTTTCTTGACCTGCATAGCTCGCGCCATGTGAAACCGCTGGAAGGGCTGACAGGCCGCGTATTCGACATGCTGCTGCGCTATGACTATCCGGGCAATCTGCGCGAATTGTCCAACCTGATCGAACGCGGGGTGATCTATGCCGAGTCGGGCGGCAAGATCGACATCAATCACGTCTTTTCGATGATCGAGAATATGCCGCAGGTGGCAACGCGTCTGGAACCGGGCACCACCACCGGAGACCCAACGTCGGTCGCCAAGATCCACGAGGGCTGGACGCTTGAGGAAATGGAGATCGAGGCCGTTCGTGCGGCCCTGATTGACGCGGATTGGAACATTTCGGCAGCAGCACGCAAGCTGGGCCTCACGCGCGCCAAGCTGGATTACAGGGTGAAGAAGTTCGACCTGTCGCCGGGATAGTCCTCCCCGACCTCAAGGGGACGCGGTAGTGCACACCGGACAGCCCGTTCAGCGCACGTCCCGGAAGCAACGAAACCCGAGGTGGTAGTTGCGGTGGCTCGCGGTCGACATGACCTTGGAGCCGTGCCAGAACGGCGCGCGCCAGCGGGCCCACTCCTGGTGGGCGCGGATCTTGTCCCAGATGAACCAGCTCCCTTTCATCTCCGTAACACCCAGCGTCTTCGATCCCCGAGACGCCATTTGATCGGGGCGCAGGGGCAGGTTCATGTGTTCCGCGGCATTGCCTTCGAGGTCATAGACGCCGAGTCCCGAGACGCATTTCGGGAACGCCCCGACCGGATAGGTATTCGAGCCGCAGCCCGACCAGCTTCCGCCATTGCAACTCGGGCTCTTTGACGAGTTCTGCGCGCAGATCCCGCGCTGCCATTGCGGGCCGTAAGTCCAACTGCGTGTCGGCCCCCATTTGGCGTTATGTGCGGCCCGCATGGCCTGTGGCGTGCCGAGGTCGAAGCGGTAGTCGGGTTCCAAAAGTGCCCCCGCCGCCGCGCCTTCCCATTCATGCGCGTCCCCCATCCGCTTTCCTTCCGCGGCACAGACCAGCGCCGCTTCGCGGGCGGAAATCCAGGTGACCGGATAGGCCATCGGCACATTGGGATATTCGAACATATCAACACAGACCTTGGCGTCCGACGGTTTCTGCGTCGCCGGGTCATAAAGCGGCGCCATGTACTTGCGCCCGCAAATCCGTTCGAATTCGGCGTTGCGGTAGTATTGATACGGATCGCCCGGCACCCGTGCCGCCGCTTGCTCCGGCGTCATCGGGTGGCGCGTGACCGCCGGGTTGCCCTGCCCCGCCATGCCGGAGCTGTTCAGGATCTTGCGGATCGCGGCGATCTGCCCCGATGTCACCCCGCGCTTTTCCATCATCAGGCGATACATCGCCTCGTTGTTTTCGGCCAGTGTCGCCCCCTGTGCAGGGCCGAGAGTGGCGATGAGAAGCCCGAAAAGCGCAATGAGGTGACGCATGATCATTCCTTCCGTAGCAGGTAGAAAAAGTCCCGGTTGTCAGCAAAGCCCACGAAGCGCGGGATTTGCTGGTTATTGGCCCAGGGGTCGCTCTCGGCCATGTAGCGGTTGAGATGCATCGGGGTCAGCCCGTCGCCCTCGTCATTTTGCTTGTAGACGGCGAGGTAGGTCAATTCCGGTGAGTTCATGTCCAGAAGCATCCCGTAGTCGCAATCGTAGGCCTGGAAGGTGCGCGCCATGCCCGAGGGCGTCGCGGTCGAGAAATAGCCGTAGAGCAGGAACTTTCGGTCGCCTGCTTCCTTCAGGCAAGTGCCCGCGCGGAGTGTGCGAAGCTCAGCTTCGGCAGAGCCCGACCAGTTGCCGCCCCCCCAGGACGTCACGCGATCGCCCGGCACGCTGGCCCCCGTGTCCGGGTCCCGCACGACCAGCGGAACACCGTTCTGACGCGCAAACTGGAGGTTCGGGATCATATCTGCGTCGGCTTCGGTCCAGGTCTTCATCCCGACCTCACCCTCAACAGTCACGTAAAGGGTCGCAAGGTTGGGGATCAGTTTGGAAAACGTCACGCCGTTCGAAATGAAGCCGTAGTGGTGGCCTTTATTGAAGGTCGCGTAGTCGCCGAAGCGAAACGCGCCGTGATCGCGTTTGAACCCCCCGGCAAAGGCGCCGACCGCGCGGCTCGTATGGCTCGGGTTCAGCATCCCGTTCCGAACCAAGGGAGCAGCACGGGCGAACCCGTCCGGCCCCGGGATGTTCCAATCATTGCCGGTGCGGCGCGGACGCGAGGACCAGTTCAGGTTCGGGTGATCGGTGCCCAGTTCGTACCCCAGTTCAAGCTGGCTCAGGTCAAAGGCGACAAGGTAGACGTCCGCGTTCTGTTCGACACCGTCGATCCAATTGGCGCCGTTACGCTCGCTCGTGATCTCTTGCGAAATGTAGCCCGGTTTCATGACGCTGCCATAGACGCCTTTGACACCGGTGACGCCATACCAAGCGCCGGCTTCCAACCCGTTATCGGCTCCGTCCACTTCGATCGACCAGTTGGGCCGCATGATCGGCTGACGGTCGAGCCGGGCCTGGCCCAGGGCGGCCACCGCGTCGCCTGCATCTCCCTCCACCGTCTCCGCGTCTTCCAGGAAGGCGTCTTCGAAGAACGCACCCTTGATGAGGTTCACAAGCTTGTCGCCAAAGACCACGTGATCGCGCAGGAAATCCGAGACCGCTTCGCGGTTGGTGCGGCTGCCCGCGACTTCGTTGCGCAGATATACCGCGCCATTGCACATCGGCGCATAGGGAAGCCCGCTCTGGCTCGCCACCTGAAGCGCGGAAGGCGCGCCGTCCCACGGTCGGCACGCCACCTCGCCACCGTTGCCTGACACCATGATCGCTGGCGCGTCCGCGTCGTTCAAGGACAGGGTCCAGACCGCCGCATCCGCGTTCTCCAGATGATAAGTCTGCACGGGCAGGCCCTGGGCAGGCCGAAATTCGAGCAAATACCAACGGTTCACAGCTGGATGAAGCGAGGTCAGGCGGTAGGTTGCGCCATCCGCCCCGGTCGCCTCATCCGTCGCCCGCATCGGAGCGAGGTCGACGGGCGACGACACGGAATACTGACCATAGGTCTCCCATTGTGCCTTCAGTGTCGCCGCGTCGGTCTCGATCCCCTCGGCTGCAGACACCATCCCGGCCCCAGCCCAGATCGCTGCCGAAAAAACAGCACCGTGTCCCCAGTTCCGCGTCTTTGACATTCTTTTCCCTCACCGTTCGGGCGACCGTTCACGCCGCCTCTCGTCTCATCCCCTAATCCGCCACAAGCCCGCGCGCCGCCGCGGCCGTGCCGCCTCCGACGATCCCGTCGAGCGGGCCGCGATATAGCCCACGCTCCTGCAAGATCGCCTGAAAGGCCAGCGCCGTTTCCCGGTCCCATCGCGCAGGCGCGCCCGCGCGCAAGGCGTCGAAACCGACCGCCCCGGTTTCCAGGGCTTTCACGTATAGTCCGGCGGCGACGGCAGGGTCATGCTCCACGCCGCGTCCGATCTCATAATAGACGCCCATCTTCGCAATTGCCGGCGCATGCCCGGTGCGCGAAACGATGCGGGTGAGCCGCACTTCTTCTTCCGGGTTTTCCGCCAAGCCCGAGCTCGGGTCGGCATAAAGCGCGGAAAGGTCGAGCGCGGCGGCGATGTTCCCGTTATCCGCCGCCATCGCGTAATATTCCGCCGCGCGGGTCACGTCAGGAATGCCAAGTTCAGGATCGGCCCGACCCGGAACCCCGTCGCCGCGCAAATAAACCTGCGCAAGGCGATACTGAGCGAAATGGTAGCCCGCCTCGGACGCGGCTTTCATGAGCGCGACCATCCGCGCGGTGTCGCGCGGAACCCCCTGCCCGACCTGGTGCAGGAGCGCGAGCGTCGTCATACCCGCCGGATCGTTCAGCGTCGCAGCTTTCTCATAATGATGCACCGCCTGTTTCACATCGGGGCGTCCCCCGACCCCGAACAGGAAATAATCTCCCAGCCGCGTTTGCGCGGGTCCCAGCCCAAGCTCGGCGGCCTTGGTGAGAAGCGAAAGCGTCTCGTCCGTATTTCCCCTCGCCTGGGCGACAGTCGCCGCGTGGAAAAGAACCTCCGGCGGCGCGCCATCCATGGAGGCGGCGGCGGTACAATCATTGGCGGCGGCGCGTAGCGTGGTCTTCTGGGTTTCAGCATCGACCGCGGCCGGCGGCACACCGGCGTTCGCGGCGCCCGCGATGGCGAGACATTTGTCGACCGCGGTCTCGCCCTGCGCCAAAACGCTGGTCGCGGCGAGTGATCCGGTGACGATGCAAGCGAGCCAAAATTTCAAGCGGGAACCCCTCTTGCCATCCTTCGCGCCGTGGCCTTGCGACTCGGCGTCTTCTTTCTACCATCCACGGCTTGGGCGCCTTTGCCAAGGCCGCGTTCTGACAGTTTACCGGCGGCGACGGTCGGGCGGGCAAGGCCAAAGTGATTCCCTCTCTCAGCGCCGCCAGGCGGGACTGCCGGTCCCGCTTCTCTGGCTTGCCCTGCGCAAGACCGGCGAAAAACCCCGAAAACGGCCGAAAACCCCCATCAAAGCAGGCGAAAAACCGCGCAGCGACCAGAAACCTCCCCTTAACCCGTCCCTGCCATTATTGTCTTCGCAACAAAGGGACAGTACGAGCGCGGACCATGATCCGACAAATCAAAGACATCACCGCCGCGCTTCATCGCACGCGCCCCGCCGCCGCGCCCGCTTTTGCCGGGATCGGTTTGCTTGCCGCCCTCGTGGTGGCCGTCTGGGGTAGCTTCTTCGCGATGACCACGATGTATCCCGCCTATGTGGCGGCCTTTCTTCCGCAGGAGGAGGTCGTCGTGCCCCGCAACCTGGCCGAAGCTCTTGGCAGTGCGCCCAACACGCTTATTGTCGATGCCGCGATGCCAGAGAACGCGCCTCAGGACCCGGTCAAACCGGATGTCGATCTCGCCGAGAGCGACGAAACGCTGATCGATCCGGCCAAGCGCTCCATCACCGAGCCTGCCATGTCGCCTCAGGCGATGGCCCGGCTAAGCTTTGAGGATGCCGACACCCGTGCCGGCGCATCGCTCGTCGCGCCCCGTTCGACCCCCGATGAGGCCCAAAACGACAAAGGGATCGAGACCACGCACCTCGACCTCACCGACCGTGACATGCCGGACATGCCGATGGCGCCTCGCCTCGGCACCGGGCCTATCGAAGACGCCGCGCCGGAGACGATGCCCACGGCCCCCATCACCGAGAGGCAGGTCGCCACCGCGCAGACACCGCGCCCGGCACCACGCCCCGTCGCGGCAAACGCAGCATCGACACGGGAAGCGCCTGATGACCAAACCATCATCGCCTCGACGATGAACGCCTCCGCGCTCGCCGTGCCAACCTCGCCGCGCCCGCGCGCAATGCCCGCGAATTTCCGGGCTTCTCTCACGGCACGTGTCGCGACGGTCGAGGACGTCGTTCCCGCGTCCTTCCTCGCCGATCCGCGCCCAACCACGTCCGCCTCCGCCAGCTCCAGGGCCTGCGGCACCACGCTGGCCCGACAAATGCCACGCCGCAAACCGGGGGCCGCCACCGGTCAGGCCTTCATGGCATCGGTCGGAAACGGCAGCGGCAGCAACCGCGACAACGCGATCATTTCCGAACTCGCTCGTGGCAACATGCCGAGCTTCATCCGCCAACTTCAGCCGGTCGTCCTCAAAGGCCAGGACTCGCGCGGCGTGGGGGCCGAGATCGTCGTCTGCGTGACTCCCGACTATCTCGCCCTCGGATCGGACCGTGATTTCGTGCGCGTGCCACTGGGGCTTCCGGCCGCAGCCTCCATCGCGTCTCGATTTGACATGATGCTCCCCACGTCGCGGATCGTCGATGCGATCTATGCCCAGGCCGCGACGAAACTCTCGCCGCAACCGATGCAGGCCGGGCCGCAGATGTCCTCGACCGACTATTTCCTACGCCACAACGCGACGATCGAGAAACAGCGCCGGGGGCGCGGTGGTCTGGTCGCCGGTCACAAGAAGGACGTCGTCGTCGCCAACCGCATGGCGTCCAACCCCGGTCGCGTCGCCATCTACGGCTGGCACCGCTCTGCTCGCGACCCGATCCAGCCGGTTTCGACCGTCCATGGCGCGAGCTACGCGGATTATAGTCACGGTATCCGGCTGGTCGCGAAAACGGCTTACCTGAATGGACGCCCGGTCGATCTGGAGGATCTTCTGTCCTCCAGCCGCTACGCCTATCTCCTGAACTCCGACGGCCCGCTGCCTGCACCGGTCTTCCGGATCGCATCGCGCTGACCTCTGGCGGGGCCACCCCACACCACGGATACGCCGATCATTCCAAGTCGCCTGCTTCCTGCTTTTGCGGAGGCAGGCGACTTCTTGCGTTCCTGTCGGAATGCCGGTTATCGGCGGTCGTTACTCGCCCCGCGCGAACAAGTCTCAACCTTCAGGAAACCAACAGGCCGCCGGGTGCTCGCCCATCAGTGCAGGCCGTTCCGCCCGGCATTTGTCCTGCGCCTTCCAACAGCGCGGCGCAAAGGGACAGCCGTCCGGCACGGCGAGCGGCGACGGCAGCTCCCCTTCCAGCTTGATCCGCATCTTGTCCTGATGCGGTTCGGTTGAGGGCGTCGCGGACAAAAGCGCCTTGGTATAAGGATGGCGCGGATTGGCAAAGACGTCGTCCTTGGTGCCAAATTCGACGGGGCGACCCAAGTACATCACCACCAACTCGTCAGCCACGTGGCGCACGACGCTGAGGTCGTGGGAAATGAACAGGTAGGCGAGGTCCAGCCGGTCCTGCAAATCCAGAAGCAGGTTCAGAACCTGGCTCTGGATCGACAGGTCGAGCGCCGAGACGGGTTCATCCAGCACCAGAAGCTTCGGCTCCAGCATGAGCGCGCGCGCGACCGCGATACGCTGACGCTGCCCACCCGAGAACATATGCGGGAAACGGTCGTAGTGTTCGGGCCGCAGGCCCACGAGCTCGATCATCTCGCGCGCTTTTGCCTGACGCTCCTTGGCCGACATCTCGGGCCGGTTGATTTTCAACGGTTCTTCCAGGATGGCCCCGATCCGATGGCGCAGGTTGAGCGAGCCATAGGGGTCCTGGAACACGATCTGCACATGGCTGCGCAGGCGCTCCCAGTTGTCCGGCGTTGCCTCGACCCCGTCGATGTTCAACGTTCCGGCCGTCGGCTCTTCGATGAGCGTGACAAGACGCGCGAGGGTCGATTTCCCGCAGCCGGATTCGCCGACCACCGCCAGCGTTTTGCCGGCTTCGATGGTGAAGGAGGCATCGGACAGCGCCTTGACCACACCCGGCTTGGAAAACAGACCGCCGCCAACTTCGTAATGGCGGGCCAACCCCTCGGCAGTGACGACAGTGCTCATGCCACGTCCTCCTTGCGCGTAATCGGGTAATGGCAGCGGGCAAGCCCAAGCTCGGGCGGCTGCACCGGGGGCGGTATCGTGCGGCATTTCTCATCCGCGAATTTGCATCGGGGCGAAAACAGGCAGCCTTGCGGGCGGTCGTATTGTCCCGGCACGACGCCCGGAATGGTCGGCAAATGCCGTTCCGTCGCGCGTTCGGGAAGGGCTGCAAGCAGCGCATCGGTGTAGGGGTGATGCGGATCGGCGAAGAGACCGCGCACCTCCTGCTCTTCCACCTTCTGGCCCGCGTATTGCACCTGCACCCGTTGCGCGGTTTCGGCCACCACGCCCATGTCGTGCGTGATGAGGATCAGCGCCATGCCGGTATCCTTTTGCAGGTCCGTCAGAAGATCGAGGATCTGCGCCTGGATCGTCACGTCCAATGCCGTCGTCGGCTCATCTGCGATCAGGAGTCGCGGTTTGCAGGCGAGCGCCATGGCAATCATGACCCGCTGGCTCATGCCGCCGGACAATTGGTGCGGAAAGGCTTTGAGCCGTTTTTCGGGATCGGGAATGCCGACCAGTTCCATCAACTCGATCGCCCGGCGTTGGCGCGCTTTTCGGTCGAGATCGAGGTGGACCTTCAAGGTTTCCCTGATCTGAAACCCGACGGTGAAGCTCGGGTTCAGCGAGGACATCGGTTCCTGAAAGATCATCGACATGTCGCGGCCGATGACCTTGCGCCTTTGCTTGGGGCTGAGATCGCGCAGGTCGATCCCGTCAAAGGACATCACGTCCGCCGTGATCGTGGCGGTCCAGGGCAAAAGCCCCATCATGGCCAGCATGGAGACGGACTTGCCCGACCCGGATTCCCCGACGATAGAGAGGATGTCGCCCTCGTTCACGGTGATATCCACTGCGTCCACCGCCCGGAACTGGCCACCGGCGGTGTCGAAATCGACCGAGAGGTTCTTGATCTTGAGGAGGGTCATGTCAGCTCCTCTTCAGTTTCGGGTCGAGCGCATCACGCAGCCCGTCGCCCATCAGGTTGATCGAAAGCACGGTGATGAGGATGGCGAGACCGGGGAAGGTCACGACCCACCACGCGCGCAAGATGAACTCACGGCTTTCAGCCAGCATCGTGCCCCACTCGGGCGTGGGCGGCTGTGCCCCCATCCCGAGAAAGCCCAGGGCGGCCACGTCAAGGATCGCGTTGGAGAAGCTCAGCGCCGCCTGCACGATGATCGGGGCGAGGCAATTGGGCAGGACGGTGATGAACATCAGGCGCGGCAGCTTGGCCCCCACAACCTTGGCCGAGACCACGTAATCCTTGCTAAGCTCGGTCATCACGGCGGCCCGCGTCAGGCGGACGTAGTGCGGCTGAAGCACGATGGCGATGGCGATCATCGCGTTCAGAAGCGACGGGCCGAGGATTGCGACCAACACCAGCGCAAGCAGGAGCGACGGGATCGACAGGATGATGTCCATGATCCGCATGATGATCGTGTCGAGCCATCTTGGCGCGAACCCCGCGATCAACCCGGTCATGATCCCGCCGGTCGCCGCGATGACCACCACCACGGAGCCCACGAGGAAGGAATACCGCGCCCCGTGGATCAGGCGCGACAGGATATCACGCCCCAGTGGGTCGGTCCCCAAAACGTAAGTCAGTGATCCTCCATCCTGCCAGAATGGCGGCACGAGTGTCGCGCCCCGGTTCTGCGAGGTCGGGTCGAAAGGCGCGATGAGCGGCGCGAAAATCGCGACGAGCAGGAAAGCCACGAAGACATAGAACCCGATCACCGCCCCCCGGTTCTCCCGGAAATAGCGCCAGAATTCTTTTATCCGCCCGGGGCGGATCGGCGTGTTCGGCGTCGTGTTGCCAGAGGAGCTTACATCGGCCATGTCAACGCTTCCTGATCTTGGGATTAATGAGACCGTAGAGCAGATCGACGATCAGGTTCACGACCATCACGAACAGCGCGACCATGAGCAGACCGCCCTGCACCACCGGGTAGTCGCGGCGGAAGATACTATCGACCATCCATTTGCCGATGCCCGGCCAGGAGAAAATCGTCTCGGTGAGGATCGCCCCCGCCAGCAGGGTGCCGACCGACAGACCGATAACCGTGATGACCGGGATCATGGCGTTGCGCAGAGCATGCACCCCGTTTACGCGCGCCGGCGCAAGGCCCTTTGCCCGCGCCGTGCGGATATAGTCCTCGCCCAGCACTTCGAGCATCGCCGACCGGGTCTGCCGCGCGATGACGGCCAGTGGCACCGTGGCCAGCACGAAAGAAGGCAGGATCAGATGGCGCACCGCGGATTTGAACGCCCCCTCCTGGCCCGACAGAAGGCTGTCGATCAGCATGAAGCCGGTCTCAGCCTCGAAGTAATACAAAAGGTCGATCCGGCCCGAGACGGGGGTCCACCCGAGGTTGCCCGAAAACACGATGATGAGCAAAAGCGCCCACCAGAAGATCGGCATCGAATACCCTACAAGGGCGGTCGACATCAGCGCCCGGTCGAAAAATTTGCCGCGGTTCACGGCGGCGATCACGCCGGCGGGAATACCCAGCGCGATGGCGAGGATGATGGCGACGAGGGACAATTCCAGCGTGGCGGGAAAAAGCGAAAAGAACTCGTCCCACACCGGGCGCTTGGTCACATAACTGGTCCCGAGATCGCCCTGAAGCACGCCGGTGAAGAAATCCCAGAACTGAACGACGACCGGGCGGTCGAAGCCGAATTGTTCGACCAGCTCCTGATATCGTTCGTCACTGACACCGCGTTCGCCCGCCATGACGATGATCGGATCGCCCGGTAGCACGCGAATGAAAGCGAAGGAAATAATGCAAACCCCGATAAAGGTCGGGATGAAGGTGAGGAGCCTCGACAGGATGTAGCGCAGCATCACCGCACCTCGCGTCTTGGCTGGGCCGAAACCTGGCTCGTGAGCATGAAACCCCCTTGAAAACGGTGGGGCCGCGAAGGCCCCACCGCGATTAGCTTATGCGAGTTCCGCTTATTCGGCGAGGCCGACTTCGTTGAAGTAGTGACCGCCCAGCGGGTCCATCACGTAACCTTCGACTTCCGGCCGCATCGGCATGAAGACGACCGAATGCGCGATGGTCGCCCAAGGCGCCTGCTCCTTGAAGATGACCTGGGCCTCTTCGTAAAGCTTGGCGCGATCTTCCTGCGAGCCGGTCTTGGCTTGCGTCACGAGGTCGTTGAACGGCTCGTGGCACCACTGCGCCCGGTTCGAACCGCCGACGGCATCACAGCCGAGCAGCACGGCAAGGAAGTTGTCCGGGTCACCGTTGTCGCCGGTCCAGCCCAGCAGCACGGCACCGTCGCGATCCATCGCTTTGGACCGGTCAAGGTATTCGCCCCATTCGTAGCTGACGATTTCGACGTTCACGCCAATGTTGGCGAAGTCTTCCTGCATCAGTTCGGCCATCCGGCGGGCGTTCGGGTTGTAGGGGCGCTGCACCGGCATTGCCCAGATTTTCAGGTCAAGGTCGGTTACGCCCTCTTCCTCAAGCATCGCTTTCGCGGCGTCCGGATCGAAGGGATCATCCTCGACGGCATCGTTGTAGGACCACATGGTCGGCGGAAGCGGGTTCTTGGCGATCTGGCCCGCACCCTGGAACACCACGTCGATGATGGCCTGTTTGTCGATGGCCATGTTCAGCGCCTTGCGCACCTTCGGATTGTCGAACGGCGGCATCTGGGTGTTGTAGGCAAGGTAGCCGACGTTCAGGCCTTCCTGCTCCATCAGGTTCACGTCTTCCGCGGCGCGCATGGCTTCGACGTCAGCCGGGTTCGGATAAGGCATCACGTGGCATTCGCCCGCCTGCACCTTCTGGTAACGCACGGAAGCGTCCGGGGTGATCGCGAAGACGAGGTTGTCGACCTTCGGCACACCGTCCATCCAATAGTTTTCATTGGCGGCGTAACGGATCACGGCGTCCTTCTGATAGGCCACGAACTCGAACGGGCCGGTGCCGATGGGCTGCTGGTTCAGCATCTCGGGCGTGCCCGCTTCTTCCATGGCCGCACCGTATTCGGCGGACTGGATCGACGCGAAGTCCATGGCGAGGTTCGCGACGAACGGCGCTTCGGCACGGGTCAGCTTGAACTTCACCGTCATGTCGTCGACCTTCTCGATCGACTCGACCAGGTCGGGCATCGACATGGCGTTGAAGTATTCCCAGGATCCTTCGGTCTCCAACTGGCGCATGAAGGTGTAGATCACGTCGTCCGCGTTGAAGTCACGCGAGGGCGTGAACATGTCGTTCGAGTGGAACTTCACACCTTCGCGCAGTTTGAAGGTGAACTCGGTCCCGTCCTCGGACACTTCCCAGCTTTCAGCCAGGCCCGGAATGACGTTGGTGGTGCCCACGTCGAATTCAACCAGACGGTTGTAAAGCGGCTTGGACGAGGCATCGAAGGTCGTGCCGGAGGTGTAGAGCGCGGCGTCGAAGCCTTCGGGGCTCCCTTCCGAACAATAGACCAGCGTCGATTGCGCAAAGGCTGCGCCGGACATCAGCATGGTAGCCATGCTGGTCGCGGCCATGAATTTTGTAAGAGACATTGTAAACTCCCTGTTTGGGTCTCACGCTTCTCAGGCGTCTTGCCTTGGGAGGGGCGGATAGCCCAACGGGACCGGGCGGGATGATCCCGCTCTGTCTCGACACTCCCTGATGGTCGGGGTTCTTATGACCCCTTCGCGCGACGCTCGCCGATTTTCAGGACCGGGTTCAACTGCGCCGTCGCGTCAACTTTGACCGTTGGGTAAAAAACATCAAGCGGAAAAACCTGTCTTTCATATGGTGGAATTCCGTCAGCGGGGGGCGCGCGCGAGCCGTTCGGTGATTTCGTTCCGACCCCGGCACTTCACACACGGCGTCATCCGCTCATCTGGGACCGCTCCGGACGCCCGATCCGAAAGCCCTGCGCATAGCGCACGCCGACGGCCAGAAGCGCTTCAACCTGCGCGTCTCGTTCGATCCCTTCGACAACCAGCGCGGTGCCGGTTGCGTAGCCATAGGCCTGCAGAAAACGGATCAAGGCCAATGCCTCGGCATCCGTATCCACCCGCGCCGCCATCGCGAGGTCGAGCTTCAGGATATCGGGTTTCAAGTCGAGGATATGGCGCAGCGTGGTGTAGCCGGCCCCCGTGTCGTCGATCGCGATACGAATACCCTGCGCGCGATACTGCGCCACCTTTTCACGCAATGCCGGGTAGTCCCGCACGGGCGCATGTTCGGTCAATTCGAAGATCACCCGCTCGGGCTGCACATGCGCGATCTCGGGCGCCAGGCGATCGGACAAAAGCGTCTCTTCGGACAGGTTCACAGCCACGGGCACATGCCCGAATCTCGATTCCGAGGCCGCCAGCACCGAACGGATGAAGGCCAATTCAAGCTCCGCCCCCATCCCGACGCGCCGCGCCAGCGACAAGAGATCCGGCACGGTATAGCCAACCGTCGCGTCAAGCCGTGTCAGCCCTTCGAGATAGAAATCCTGCCCACTCTCTAGGTCGGCCACCGGCTGAAAAACCGGCTGAAACGCAGCCTCCCGGATAACCGACCGGACAAGACCCCGCACCGCCTGCTTTCGCGTGTCTTCGGCGAACAGAAGGTCGAGACCAACGCAGGCAAGAGGCGCCCTGCCCTGCAATTCCCGACCGATCCGGGTGGCCTCATCCGGCGCACCCACGCGCCCCCCGAGCATGCCGAACAAGCGCTGATCCGACAGCGTCACCGGAACCGCGACGACCCCGTCATCCGAGGCCGGAATCGGCTTATGCGCGCCTGCCGACAAGGTATCCACCGGCTCGAACGACGTCGCTCGAAACACATCACAAGCCCCGACCGCGCAGATGTGGCCGACGTGGAGATCGGTTCGGCTCCCATCTATCACGGACAACGCCTCGATCCGACGCTCCCCGCCTGCGAGCCGCGCCAGCAGAAGGGTTTCGAACCCAAGGTCCTGCCTCAGACGACCCAGAACGCGATCGAGTTGCGCACGCACGGCGACGCCGATCTCCATAGGATCATCCAGTTTCGGTTGCTGCATCCAAATGTCTTTCGCTGCCGCAATGCTCCCCACTCCACCCTACCCCGTTCGCACCGCAATGCAACCTATGCGGGCATTCTTCGGAAGTGGCTGGCAGAAATGGAACGAAGAGCTCCACCCGTGCACACCACGTCATCCCGACCCGCTTTCCATTTGTCGCGCGTTGGGTGAATGTCGCGCCATGACGACTCAGCTGCGCAAAGACTTCTGGACCCTGCCGCTCGACAGCCTCACGCCGCCCGAATGGGAGGCGTTATGCGACGGGTGCGGCAAGTGTTGCCTGAACAAACTCGAAGACGAAGAAACAGGCGAGGTGGTTTTTACCTCGGTCGCCTGCCGACTGCTCGACAACGACACCTGCCGCTGTGCGCAATACGACATCCGGCTGCAATTCGTGCCGGAATGTATCGTCCTGAAACCAGAAAACATGGGCGACATCGCCTATTTCATGCCCACGACCTGCGCCTATCGCCTGCGGGCCGAAGGCAAGCCACTTCCCGATTGGCACCCGCTCCTGACCGGCGATCCCGACAGCGTGCACGACGCCGAACAAAGCGTGCGCGGCTGGACCGTGCCCGAGTTCGACGTGGCGGAAGACGACTGGGAAGACTACGTGATCGAAGGAGAACCCTAATGCATTTCGCCTCGGATAACTCCGGCCCGGTCCACCCGAAAATCCTGGAAGCCCTCACGCGGGCCAACGAAGGCTACGCCATGGGCTACGGCGCGGACGACCAGACAACCCGCGCCACGCAGATGATCCGCGATGTTTTCGAAGCCCCCGAGGCTTCGGTCCATTTCGTCGCCACCGGCACCGCCGCCAATGCCCTGGCGCTGGCCACGATGGTCGAGCCCTTTGAGACGGTGTTCTGTAGCGACGTCGCCCATATCCACGAAGACGAATGCAACGCGCCGGAGTTTTTCACCGGCGGCGCAAAGCTTACCCTCGTGCCCACCGATGATGGCCGAATGACGCCCGAAGCGTTGCGCTCGTCGATCAACGGCGAAGAGAACCGCGGCGTACACGGCCCGCAACGTGGACCCGTCTCGATCACCAATGTGACCGAACGCGGGACGGTCTATTCCGTCGCGGCGATCAAGGCGCTCACGGATGTCGCCAAGGGCTTTGACCTCGCGGTCCACCTGGATGGAGCACGCTTCGCAAATGCGCTTGTCTCGACCGGCGCGTCTGCAGCCGAGATGACGTGGAAAGCGGGCGTCGACGCGGTCAGCTTCGGCGGAACCAAGAACGGCTGCATGGGGGTAGAGGCGGTGGTGTTCTTCGACCCGAAACACGGTCGCGAATTCGAGCTGCGGCGCAAGCGTGGCGGCCACCTTTTCTCGAAATACCGTTATCTGGCGGCACAGATGACCGGATATCTAGAAAACGACCTGTGGCTCGATCTGGCGCGCAAAGCCAACATGGCAAACACGCGGCTGGTCGAAGGGCTGCGCCGGTCCAATTCCGCGGATTTCCTGTGGTCACCCGACGCCAATATGACCTTCGCGACCCTACCTGCCGAAACGCATGAAGCGCTTTTCGGCGCGGGTGCGTCCTATCACCTGTGGGAGGGGGCGCTCGACGGCGCTGCGCCTGACACGCCAATCGGTGCGCGCTTTGTCTGCGATTGGTCGATGACGGAGGCGACAGTCGACGCCTTCCTCGCCCATCTTAAACCTTGAGAAACTGGGCGATCTCGCCCGCGACGTTTTTCGGGTGTGTGATCGGGGCCATGTGACCGGCACCGATGACGACGACCCGTTGCACCTGCGGCAGCCGCGCGCAAATCGCCTCGTGCACCATGCGCACGCCCTTGGGAGGGTTGGAACTCTCCAGCAAGAGAACCGGCATCTTGAGTTTCTCCAACCGCCCCGGCGCCAGCAATCCGGGCGCGTCGCGTAGCGTCACATCACTTTCCGCGACGACCAAATCCATCCGTTTCGCCATGCTGGTCTGACGCGCCACGTCGAGACCATCGAACGGGATTTCCGGGTTCACCGCATCGTTGAAAATCCGGGCCGCACCCGTGGCATCACCCACGTCATTCGCCTGCTGCACCGCTGCCATCATCGCCTCGACCTCGGCATAGACGGGCTGGTTACGGATGGCCTGAAACATCACCGGTTCGATCATGACGAGCGAGCGAACCTGTTCCGGCCGCTCCATCGCAAGCCGCAGCGCAACGGTCGCGCCGTAACTATGGCCGATCACATCGGCGCGCTGGTCGATCAGGTCGCCCGCAATCCGGGTGGTCAGGTCATGAAGCGCCCGCCCGTCGCTTCCCCGCCACATCCCGGACCGACCGTGCCCCGGCCTGTCGAACGCAGTCATGGCCAGCTTGTCGAGAAGCGCGGCATGAACCCCCGTCCACGCTCCCGCGTGCGCCAATGTGCAATGCACGAAAAGCGCCCGTCGAACCCCCGACCCCATTCGCGATACGTGAGTCGGAAAGCCCGCGATCTGTTCCAATGGCATCCCGCCTTCCATCGCCGCACCCCCTGCGAACTCGTCACCCTGCACACAAAAGCAACGATGGCCGACATTTCCCCCGAAATGCCGGCACCCTGCCCCGCTCCAATATGGCCTTGATGCTAGTCGGGTGTTAAGCGGTGTCAACGCGTCTCATCGCGATTCTGTTACATGGACAAACGGGGACCTCATCCATGCCAGCGATCACCGAACCAAAACTCATCTCGGGCAATGCCAACCGTCAATTGGCCGAATCGGTCGCGCGGCGGATGTCGATCCACCGCGGCTCTACCGTCAAACTGGTGGAGGCCCGCGTCGAGCGTTTCAACGATGCCGAGGTTTTCGTCGAAGTGCATGAAAACGTGCGGGGCGAGGACATGTTCATCATCCAGTCCACGTCTCGTCCGGCGAATGACAACCTGATGGAATTGCTCATCATTTCGGACACGCTGCGGCGCTCGTCGGCTGGGCGCATCACCGCCGTGATCCCTTACTTCGGCTACGCCCGCCAGGACCGTCGGTCCAAGGCCCGCACGCCGATCTCGGCCAAGCTGGTGGCGAACATGATCGCCAACGCAGGCATCGAGCGGGTTCTGACGATGGACCTGCACGCGGCACAGATACAGGGGTTCTTCGACATTCCGGTCGACAACCTCTACGCCTCGCCGATCTTCGCGCTCGACGTGGCGCACCACTTCAAAGATCACCTCGACGACGTGATGGTGATCTCGCCCGACGTGGGCGGCGTGGCCCGCGCCCGTGAACTGGCCAAGCGGATCGAAGCCCCGCTCGCCATCGTGGACAAGCGCCGCGAGAAGGCCGGGGAAGTCGCGGACATGACCGTGATCGGCGACGTGACCGGCAAAAGCTGCATCATCGTGGACGACATCTGCGACACCGCCGGCACACTGTGCAAGGCTGCCGACGTACTCATGGAACGCGGCGCGAAAGAGGTTCACGCCTATATCACCCACGGTGTCATGTCCGGGCCGGCAGTCGAACGCGTGACGGCCTCCAAGCTAAAGACCCTCGTGCTCACGGATTCCATCGCGGCCACGCCCGAAGTCGCCGCGGCTCCGAATATCCGCGTCGTTCCGACCGCACCGATGTTTGCCCAGGCGATCCTCAATATCTGGGGCGGCACCTCGGTGTCTTCGCTTTTCGACCACGAGACACTGCAACCGCTCTACGAGACGCTCTATAGCTGATTTGCAATTGAACGCTTCGGGACGTGGTCCGTCAGATCACGTCCCAATCGTCGTCATCCGGCACTTCGCCGAAGGCGATCCATTCCGCCCGGATGCGCGCGACCTTGGTGTCGCCCCAGGTGCGGAACACGATCTCGAAGTCATCCTTGGTGATATTCTCGGACGAGATATCGATCCGGCTATTGGTCGCGGCATCAATGTCCCACATCGACATGCTTGCCATGACCGCCGGCGCGGTGGTGAAGGGCTCCGAGAACGCGATGGTCATGCGAATCTCGCGGTCGCCTTCCCCGGTCCACATCGCGCCATCGGTCACGAAGTCAGAGAAAAGCACCTTCGATCCACGGTCGATGCCCATTCGGTGCGTTCGAATACGCCACATGAATTCTGCTCTCTTTCTGCCTTTGCCTGATAACTTGCCTTGAAAACTATCCTTTGTTCAAGGCTTGCTGCCCAAACCTTTTGGCCTCATCCGAGCCGCCAGAGGAAGAATGGCAAGCATCAAGAGCGCGGCAAAGAGAAACGGCGCGCCCGGAAGCCGCAGCGGCGCATCGGGGCCGGTGAAAGCGTAGAAGACCGGCGTGACGATCAGCGGGGCGAGGATTGCGGCGAGCGACCCGAGCGACGCAATGACCCCTTGCAGCACGCCCTGGCGGGTCTCATCCGTGACGTTGGACATGATTGCCGTCATCGTCGGCGGCGCCATATCCGACAGGCAAGCGATGGGAAGGAAGATCGCGACCAGCCAGGCGGCCCCGATCACACCGAACCCGACCGCGCCGATCACGCCCGTGACCAGCGCGATGACCATGACCCGGTGTTCCCCGAACCATCTGATAAGACGTGGTAAGATCACTGCCTGCGTCAGTGCGACCCCGACCCCGTAGCCTGCAAGAGACCCACCGATCACCACGGCGGACCAGTCGAACGCAGCCCGCCCCCAGAAGGCCCAAAGCGTCGGATAGACCATGTTGGCGAACTCGAAGACAAACAGCACGATGAGGGGGAGCCGCAGGGCTGGCAGCTTCAACGCCGCGAGCAGGGCCTTGAACGGGTTCAGATCAATCTCGGTCAGCGCCCGCCGCCGCTCTGGTGGGAGGCTTTCGGGCAACACGAACAAACCGAAGATCACGTTGGCACCGGCTAGCCCGGCAGCGACCCAGAACGGGGCCGACACGTCTATCGCGGCCAGCAAGCCACCCATCGCGGGCCCAAGCACGAACCCGATCCCGAAGGTCGCGCCAATCAAGCCGAAGTTGGCGGCGCGTTTTTCAGGAGGTGAAATATCCGCAAGGTAGGCCGTCGCGGTGACATAGGTCGCGCCGGCCACGCCGGCCAAGGCGCGGGCGGCGAAGAGGAGCCAATAGCTCGTCGCAAGCGCCATGACGGTGTAATCCACCACCAGCGTCGCCATCGCGAAGAGAAGGACAGGCTTGCGTCCCAAGGCATCCGAAAGTCCACCCACGAGCGGCGAAAACAGGAACTGCGTCGCGGCAAAGGCGGCGAGAAGCGCCCCGCCCCAGATCGCGGCCGACCCGATGGACGGGGCACCCACGCGTTCCATCAGGTCCGGCAGCAACGGAAATATGATCCCCACCCCGATCGCGTCGATCAGGATGGTAAAGAGAATGAACCAAAGCGAGCGTTGCGGGGTCATGGTCTCGTCCGAAATCCGTCGCCGCCAGTGAACCCGCTTCGGCACGGCTGGCAAGGTTTTTTCATACGCGCCCCGACGTCAAGATCCGGCGATAGCGACGGGACTTTTCCAGATATGACACACCCTCGGCTGGATTGGAGCTGCGATGAACACGACGATCCTGCGCGCCGCCGTGATTTTGGCGACCGGGCCGCGCGTGCTAGGCTCTTCGCCAGGAGAGGAGCATGACCTGACAGCGACCGGCTTTTTCCGCACGACCCTCGTGACCTGCGCCGCAAGCCTCGTCGCCTGGCCCGCTGCGGCCTGTTCGCTCGCTTTGGTCCTCGCGCTCGATGTTTCCGCGTCAATTGATTCGGAAGAATATGCCTTGCAGCAGGTGGGCCTGGCCGACGCCCTCCAGGACCCTGACGTGCGCGGTGCGATCTTGGCGCAGGGCGGCATATGGGTGACAGCCTACGAATGGTCCGGCGCGCGCCACCAATACGAGCAACTTCCATGGACCTACCTGGACAGCGACGCAGACATTTCCGAAGTCTCGACGATCCTGCGAAACGCACCCCGGCGCGCCAAGGACTTCCCGACATCGCTCGGCTATGCCTTGGGTCACGGGCTGATCACCCTGGGACGCGCCCCGGAGACCTGCCGACGGCAGGTCATCGACGTATCTTCCGACGGCGAGACCAATGACGGCTTCGGACCTGACAGCGCCTACCGGGCCCACGACATGAGCGGCGTAACCGTGAACGCGCTGGTGATCGAAGAACACAATCCCTCGACGGTCGATTATTACCGGGACGAAGTGATCCGTGGGAACGGGGCCTTCGTCGAAGTGGCCCGGACCTACGAGGATTACGCCGTTGCGATGCGGCGCAAGCTCTTGCGAGAGATCGGCGTTTTCGCCTTTGCCGGGATGCAGCCCAACCGGTGACGAAATCGTGCCTCGCTTTCCAGGGGTTTTTCCGTAGGATCACGCGAACTTAAGGAGACCGCTTTTGACCCGTTTCATCACCCTGACATCCCTGCTCGCCTTGACCCTATCGACACCCGGCCTTGGCGAAAGCCACGGTGGCGGGGCTATGCACATGCACGGAGCGGGCGGGATGATGGCGCATGACGAGGTCACGATGCCCGGATTGCGCGGCTTGAACGCCAGCCCGCAAGAGAGCAAAGAGCTCGCGGTTATGTTTCGCCATTTCGAGACCCTCAGCCGCGACGTTGAAACCCTCCCCAACGGCATCCGCACGGTGACACGGTCGTCCGACCCGGAAGTCATGGACGCACTCGTGAGCCATGTCGTGGGAATGATCGGACGGGTAGAGGCAAAGGACGATCCGGAAATCTTCATTCAATCGCCGACCATGGACATCTTCTTTGCCCGCGCCGAAGGCATCGAAACGGAGATCGAGATGACCGATGACGGCATTGTCGTCGTGCAAACCTCGGACGACCCGGACCTCGTCGCGGCCCTGCACACCCATGCTGCGGAGGTCACAGACATGGCAGAACGGGGAATGCAGGCGGTCCATGAACGTATGATGGGACAGACCCACTAACCGGCGCGCGCACCGACCATTGGCCCCGCAAAAAGCAAAGGCCCCGCATCCGAAGATGCAGGGCCTCACTGTCCCCCGGTCATGCCGGTTGCTTATTGATTGGCCTGAAGCCCCAGCTCGGACGCCACTAGTGCGATGTCGCCAACCTGTTTGGACAGTTGGTCGAGCATCTCGGGCGTCGCGTTGTCGCGCGCGGCGACCGCGGATTGCACGAACTCGTCGATCACCTCCTGGGTCACTTCGCCTGCAGGCATCGCCCGTTCGGCGAGCACGCTGGTGCCATCCGGCGTCACTTCGGCAAAGCCACCCGTGACGACGAATTTCTCTTCGCCACCAGAGGCTTGTACGGTCACGATGCCGGGACGCAGGGTTGCGATCGTCGGCGCGTGGTTCGCCATGGCGGTGAAATCACCGTCGGCTCCCGGAATTTGCACGGCGCTGGCTTCGGTCGAAGCCAGGCGGCGCTCGGGCGACACCAGGTCGAATTGCATCATGTCAGCCATGTGTTGTCTCCTTTGTGGAGCCGCCCCCCGCTTGCACGGGGGGAAGACTGATTACGCAGCGTCGGCAGCCATCTTCTCGGCCTTGGCGAGCACCTCGTCGATGCCGCCGACCATGTAGAAGGCGCCTTCCGGCAGGTGGTCGTATTCGCCAGCCACAACCGCTTTGAACGACTTGATCGTTTCCTCAAGCGGAACCTGCACACCGTCGGAGCCGGTGAAGACCTTCGCCACGTCGAACGGCTGCGACAGGAAACGCTGGATCTTACGAGCACGGGCCACGGTGAGTTTGTCTTCTTCCGACAGTTCGTCCATGCCGAGAATGGCGATGATGTCCTGAAGCGACTTGTAGCGCTGGAGGATACCCTGAACGTCACGGGCAACGTCGTAGTGCTCCTGACCGATCACCAGCGGGTCCATCAGACGCGAGGTGGAGTCGAGCGGGTCCACAGCCGGGTAAATGCCGAGCTCGGAAATCGCACGGTTCAACACGGTCGTTGCGTCGAGGTGGGCAAAGGTCGTTGCCGGAGCCGGGTCGGTAAGGTCATCCGCAGGCACATACACGGCCTGGATCGACGTGATCGAGCCGTTCTTGGTCGAGGTAATCCGTTCCTGCATCGCACCCATGTCGGTGGCCAGCGTCGGCTGGTAGCCCACGGCGGAGGGGATACGGCCGAGAAGCGCGGACATTTCCGAACCGGCCTGCGTGAAGCGGAAAATGTTGTCGACGAAGAACAGAACGTCGGTGCCGGTGGCGTCACGGAACTGTTCCGCCAGCGTCAGACCGGTCAGAGCGATACGCGCACGGGCACCCGGCGGTTCGTTCATCTGGCCGAAGCACAGGGCAATCTTGGATTCTTCAAGGTTATCGGGGTTCAGAACGCCCGATTCGATCATCTCGTGGTAGAGGTCGTTGCCCTCACGGGTCCGTTCCCCCACGCCAGCGAACACGGACAGACCCGAGTGCACTTTCGCGATGTTGTTGATGAGTTCCTGAATAAGAACCGTTTTGCCAACGCCGGCACCGCCGAAGAGGCCGATCTTACCACCCTTGGAGTAGGGGGCGAGAAGGTCGATGACCTTGATGCCGGTGACGAGAATTTCGGCCTCGGTGGCCTGATCTTCAAACGCAGGCGCTTCGGCGTGGATCGGGCGGTATTCGTCAGCGTTGACGGGGCCCTTTTCGTCGACCGGGTCGCCGGTCACGTTCAGGATCCGGCCCAGCGTCGCGGTCCCCACGGGGACCGAGATCGGCTTGCCGGAGTCAGACACGGCTTGCCCCCGGACGAGACCTTCGGTCGCATCCATGGCAATGGTGCGCACGGTGTTCTCGCCGAGGTGCTGCGCCACCTCGAGAACAAGGCGGTTGCCGTGGTTGTCGGTTTCAAGAGCGTTGAGGATCGCCGGCAGTTCGCCGTCGAACTGCACGTCCACAACAGCGCCGATGACCTGCGTCACCTTGCCCGTGGAGGCGGCTTTAGTCGGTGCTTTCGCCATATTGTTTCTCCGGGTTCCTTAGAGCGCTTCCGCGCCCGAAATAATTTCGATCAGTTCGTTGGTGATAACGGCCTGACGCGAACGGTTGTATTCGATGGTCAGCTTGTCGATCATCTCGCCAGCGTTGCGGGTCGCGTTGTCCATGGCGGACATCCGTGCCCCCTGCTCCGACGCGCCGTTCTCCAGGAGCGCCGAGAAGATCGCCGTCGACACGCCCTGCGGCAGAAGTGTGGCAAGCACCGCTTCTTCCGAGGGTTCGTAGTCGTAGACGTAGCCGGTTTCCTCGGATTCGGTTTCGACATCGTCGAAATCGGCCGGGATGATCTGCTTCGCCGTCGGGATCTGGCTGACCACGTTTTCGAACACGTTGTAGAAGATCGTCGCGACGTCGAATTCGCCCGCCTCGAACCGTGCGATCAGATCGGAAGCGATCTTCTGCGCGTCGGGGTAAGCGACGTTTTTCACCTCGGACAAATCGACGTGGTCGATGAAGAGATCACCGTGGTCACGCTTGAGCTGCTCACGGCCCTTCTTGCCGACCGTCAGGATTTTCACCGTCTTGCCGTTGGCCTGAAGCTCTTCGATCTTGATCCGGGCGAGCTTCACGATCGACGAGTTGAAACCACCGCACAGACCACGCTCGGCGGTCATCACGACCACCAGGTGCACTTGGTCCGAACCGGTGCCGCGCAGCAGAAGCGGCGCAGCCTCGGAGCCAGCCGCAGCCTTGGCGAGCCCGCCCAACACGGCGTTGAAACGCTCGGTGTAGGGGCGCGATGCCTCAGCCGCTTCCTGGGCGCGACGGAGCTTGGCCGCCGCGACCATCTGCATGGCCTTGGTGATCTTGCGCGTGGATTTCACGCTGTCGATCCGGTTTTTTAGGTCCTTAAGACTTGGCATTGCCAGCCTCCTCTCGGGTCGTCGTCACCAATCGCTTACGCGAAGCCTTCCGCATACTCGCTCACGGCGGCTTTGACCTTGTCGGCCAGCTCGTCCTTCACTTTGCGGTCGTTGTTGGTGATGTCGTCGAGCAGATCCTGATGCTTGGTGCGCAGGTGGGACAGAAGCCCGGCTTCGAACCGGCCGACATCCTTCACCGCGACCTTGTCAAGGAAGCCATTGGTACCTGCGAAGATGACGCACACGATTTCCGCGTTGCTCAGCGGCGAATACTGCGGCTGCTTCATCAGCTCGGTCAGACGGGCACCACGAGCCAGAAGCTGCTGGGTCGAGGCGTCGAGGTCGGAGCCGAATTGGGCGAAAGCGGCCATCTCGCGGTACTGGGCGAGCGACAGTTTCACCGGGCCAGCGACCGAGGACATGGCCTTGGTCTGCGCCGAGGAACCAACCCGCGACACCGACAGGCCGGTGTTCACAGCAGGCCGGATACCCTGGTAGAACAGTTCGGTTTCAAGGAAGATCTGACCGTCGGTGATCGAGATCACGTTGGTCGGAATAAATGCCGACACGTCGCCGCCCTGGGTTTCGATGATCGGCAGCGCCGTCAGCGAACCGGAACCGTTGTCTTCGTTCAGTTTGGCCGAACGCTCCAGCAGGCGGGAGTGAAGGTAGAACACGTCACCCGGGTAAGCTTCACGCCCCGGCGGACGGCGCAGAAGCAGCGACATCTGGCGGTAGGCGACGGCCTGCTTGGAGAGGTCGTCGTAGATCATCAGCGCGTGACGGCCATTGTCACGGAAGTACTCGCCCATCGCGGTCGCGGTATAGGGGGCGAGGTACTGCATCGGCGCCGGGTCGGAGGCGGTCGAAGCGACGATGATCGAGTAGTCGATGGCGCCGGTTTCTTCGAGCTTCTTCACGAGCTGCGCAACGGTGGAGCGCTTCTGGCCCACGGCGACGTAAACGCAGTAGAGCTTCTTCGATTCATCGTCGCCGGCGGCGTCGTTGTAGGTTTTCTGGTTCAGGATCGCGTCCAGCGCCACGGCGGTCTTACCGGTCTGACGGTCACCGATGATAAGCTCACGCTGGCCGCGGCCGATCGGGATCATCGAGTCTACGGCTTTGAGGCCGGTCGCCATCGGTTCGTGAACCGACTTACGCGGGATGATGCCCGGGGCTTTCACGTCAGCCATCGAACGCTGCTTGGTCTTGATCGGGCCTTTGCCGTCGATCGGGTTGCCGAGACCGTCGACCACGCGGCCGAGCATCTCTTCACCCACCGGCACGTCCACGATCGCCTTGGTGCGCTTGACGGTGTCGCCTTCCTTGATGTCACGGTCGGAACCGAAGATCACGACGCCGACGTTATCGGCTTCGAGGTTCAGCGCCATGCCCCGGATACCACCGGGGAATTCGACCATTTCACCGGCCTGCACGTTGTCCAGGCCATAGACGCGCGCAATACCGTCACCGACGGACAGCACGTGGCCAACTTCAGCGACTTCGGCTTCCTGGCCAAAGTTCTTGATCTGGTCCTTGAGGATCGCAGAAATCTCGGATGCTTGGATACCCATACTTTTATCCGACCTCTTTCATGGAATTCTGGAGAGCGTTCAGGCGCGAGGCGATCGAGCTATCGATCATCTTGGACCCGACTTTGACGATAAGGCCGCCGATGAGGCTTTCATCCACGGCCAGGTTGATCTTCACATCTTTGCCGACGGAGGCCTTGAGAGCCTTGGCAAGCTTGTCCTGCTGCGCCTTGGTCATTGACTTGGCCGCAGTGACGTCCGCAACCACTTCACCCTTGTCGTCAGAGATCATGGTGCGCAACTGGCCGATCATCTGCGGCAGGATGAAGAGACGACGCTTTTTCGCCATCACGCCCAGAGCGCCTTTGACGGCCTCCGAGAGTTTCATCTTGTCGGCAATGGCAGAAATGGCTGCGGCCTGTTCGTCGCGCGAATAGATCGGCGAAGAGATCAGGGCCGCGAAATCATCGCTGTCGGCCATGGCTGCGTCGAGTTGATCGAGATCCTTCTCGACGTCAGCGAGTTTCTTGGAATCCTTGGCCAGTTCAAAAACGGCCGTGGCATAACGCTGGGCAATCCCAGAAGTGATCGAAGCTGGTTCGGACACGTCCACCCTTCCGATGTCTTTAGCCCCTTTGCGTGGCTGCCGTGTGGCAGTCAGGGGCGGCCTCTTGATGCCGCGCGTCTAGCGAGCCATCTGAAATTCAGCGGCGGTCTAGCAGAGCATTTCGGAACCCGCAACACGCTAGCACGAGTTTTGCGCCAACATATGGCACGGGGAGGCCGAGTCACACGTTTTCTGTGCCTCAAGCCTCCAAATCCAACGGATGCGAACCATTGTTTCGCAAAAGCGGCACCGAATCCCCTTGGAGAGGGTCGCCACCTCCCGGGCCGCTATCCACCCGCTCGCCGGCTCGGTGTCGGCTTCGCGGCGCCCAAACCGTCCAGCACGGACAGCGGCTTTTTGACCGCCTCGCCCAGCCCGGACTTCGGCGTCGCGCGCACCTGCTTGGAAGCTTCGACCATGAGCACCCCTCCGACGATCCGCGGCACTCCCTGCCCCAGCTTTTCCCACATCGGCCCGGTCTTGAGCCAGAACCGGCGGTGGGTGGGCGGCTGATACAGCGTGACCGTGTGCCGCTCGATCACGAAACCATGCGATTTGACCAGCGTCTCGAGCTGTCCGGTCGAATAGGGTCGCCCATACCCAAACGGCGTATTGTCGGAGCGTGACCACAGCCCGGCCCGGTTCGGCACGATAAAGACAACCCGACCACCGGGTCCAAGCACGCGGTAAGCCTCATCGAGAAGCGCGGGTGCATCGCCGCAGGTTTCAAGCCCGTGCATCAGGACCAGCCGATCCACCACGCCCGTGTCGATGGGCCAGAGCACCTCTTCACAGAGAACGGATACATTCGGCATCCCGGCGGGCCAGGCCATGACACCCTGCGGCCCCGGCATCAGCCCGATCACCCGGCGCGCATCCGCAAGGAAAGGGCGCAGGAGCGGCACGGCGAATCCATAGCCGACGACCGTCTGCCCCTTGGCACTTCCCGGCCACATCGAAACCAGCTTGTCACGAATATGGCGTTGCGCCACCCGGCCCAAGGCCGACCGGTAGTAAAACGAGCGAAGATCCTGCGCGTCCAGATGCATGGGGGCACGTTAGCGCATCACACACTCAGGGGAAGGGGCAAACCGCCACACCAGCCCTTGAGCATTCGGCTCATACATCCCATATTTCCCCCATGGCTTTAGAACTCGTCACCATCCCATGCCGCTCGGACAACTACGCTTTCCTTCTGCACGACGCGAAAGCGGGCAAGACCGCGCTGTTCGACGCTCCGGAAACCGCGCCGATTCTCACAGCGTTGAGGGATCGCGGCTGGACGCTCGATGACCTGTTCATCACGCACCACCACGGCGACCACATCGAAGGCGTGGACGATTTGCGGGCTGAATTCGGCTGCCGCGTGATCGGCGCCAAGGCCGACGCCGAACGCCTGCCTGCGCTCGATGTCGCCGTAGAGCCCGGTGACCCGCTCGATTTCGCGGGCCACATTGTCGATGTGATCGCGGCGGACGGCCATACCATCGGCCACATCGCGTTCTACGTCGAAGACGCAGGTGTGGCCTTTACCGGCGACAGCCTGATGGCGCTTGGCTGCGGTCGCCTCTTCGAAGGCACGGCGGAGCAGATGTGGGGCACGTTAAGCCGCCTCATGGAATTGCCCGACGACACCCAGATCTGCTCGGGCCACGAATATACCGCGGCAAACGCCCGGTTCGCGCTGTCGGTCGACGCCCAGAATTCCGCGCTGATCCAACGCGCCGACAATGTCTCTGAACTCCGCGCTGCCGGTCAATTCACCGTGCCGTCGATCCTGGGCGAAGAGAAAAAGACGAACCCTTTCCTGCGCGCAGGACAGTCGGACATGAAACACGCCGTCGGGATGGATCACGCATCCGACGCCGAGGTTTTCGCCGAAATCCGCCGTGCCAAGGATAATTTCTAAGCCAAAAGCACACGATCACCGCTGTGTGAGATAATTTTGGTGAGAAAACCCTTGAAGATACGTTCGGAAAACCGAACCTTAATTGTACGAGGCCACGGTCGGAGCGGACGGGCCCGAAATCCCGCCCCCGGCCACAGAACCGAGGAGTGTCCACTTGCCATCATTCTCCAACACGCTCGAACAGGCCATCCATGCCGCGCTCGCTCATGCCAATGAACGACAGCATGAGTTGGCGACGCTGGAACACCTGCTTCTGCCTTTGATCGACGAGCCCGATGCGGCCCGTGTGATGAAAGCATGCAGCGTCGATCTGGAGGAGCTGCGCCAGACTCTCGTCTCCTACATCGACGATGAACTCGGCGCATTCGAAACGAACATCGAGGGGTCGGAAGCCGTCCCCACGGCAGCCTTCCAGCGCGTGATCCAACGCGCCGCGATCCACGTGCAGTCGTCTGGCCGCACCGAAGTGACCGGCGCCAACGTGCTCGTCGCGATTTTCGCCGAACGCGAATCCAACGCGGCCTACTTCCTGCAAGAGCAGGACATGACGCGCTACGATGCGGTAAACTACATCGCGCATGGCGTGGCCAAGGATCCGTCCTACGGCGAAACCCGCCCGATCTCCGGCTCGCCGGACTTCGAAGAGGCGACCAACGACGCCGCCGATGAAGAAGCCAAGGATTCGGCGCTCGCCAAGTATTGCGTGGACCTGAACGCAAAAGCCCGTGCGGGCGACATCGACCCGCTGATCGGGCGCGACTCCGAGGTGGAGCGCTGCATCCAGGTCCTGTGCCGCCGCCGCAAGAACAACCCGCTTCTCGTGGGTGACCCCGGTGTTGGCAAAACCGCCATCGCCGAAGGTCTCGCCATGCGGATCGAAACCGGCAACACGCCGGAGGTCCTGTCCAAGACCGTGATCTTCAGCCTCGACATGGGCGCGCTGCTCGCCGGCACCCGCTATCGCGGTGACTTCGAGGAGCGTCTGAAAGCGGTCGTGACCGAGTTGGAAAACCACCCGGACGCGGTGCTCTTCATTGACGAGATTCACACAGTGATCGGCGCGGGTGCCACCTCAGGCGGCGCCATGGATGCTTCCAACCTCCTGAAGCCCGCGCTTCAGGGCGGAAAACTGCGCTGCATGGGTTCCACCACCTACAAGGAATTCCGCCAGCACTTCGAGAAGGACCGCGCGCTGAGCCGCCGGTTCCAGAAGATCGACGTGGAAGAGCCTTCGGTGGAGGACGCCGTGAAAATCCTCAAGGGCCTCAAGCCGCACTTCGAGGAGCATCACGCGATCAAATACACCAACGACGCGATCAAGACCGCTGTCGAGCTGTCAGCCCGTTACATCAACGACCGCAAACTGCCCGACAAGGCCATCGACGTGATTGACGAGGCGGGCGCGGCCCAGCACCTTGTCGCCGCCTCGAAGCGTCGCAAATCCATCGGCGTGAAGGAGATCGAGGATATCATCGCCAAGATCGCCCGCATCCCGCCGAAATCGGTGTCCAAGGACGACCAGGCCGTGCTTAAGGACCTTGAAGGGTCGCTCAAGCGCGTGGTCTTTGGTCAGGACAAGGCGATTACGGCCCTGTCTTCGGCGATCAAGCTGGCCCGAGCCGGTCTGCGCGATGCCGAAAAGCCGATCGGCAACTACCTGTTTGCCGGTCCGACTGGTGTGGGCAAAACCGAAGTGGCGCGGCAATTGGCCGACCAGCTCGGTGTGGAACTCCTGCGCTTCGACATGTCGGAGTACATGGAAAAACACGCGGTCTCCCGTCTGATCGGCGCCCCTCCGGGCTACGTGGGCTTCGACCAGGGCGGTCTTTTGACCGACGGCGTCGACCAGCACCCGCATTGCGTGCTCCTGCTCGACGAGATCGAGAAAGCGCACCCGGATGTCTACAACATCCTGTTGCAGGTGATGGACCACGGTCAGCTCACCGACCACAACGGTCGCACGGTGAACTTCCGCAATGTCATCCTCATCATGACCTCGAACGCCGGGGCCGCCGAACAGGCGAAAGAAGCCATCGGTTTTGGCAACGTGCGCCGCGAGGGCGAGGATACGGCGGCCATCGAACGCACGTTCACGCCGGAATTTCGCAACCGTCTGGACGCGGTCATTTCCTTCGCTCCGCTGGGCAAAGAGGTGATCGGCCAGATCGTCGAGAAGTTCGTGCTGCAACTGGAAGCGCAACTCATGGACCGCAACGTGACCATAGAGCTGACGCCGAAAGCGACCGAATGGCTGGGCGACAAGGGCTACGACGACCGGATGGGTGCCCGTCCGTTGGGTCGCGTGATCCAGGAATACATCAAGAAGCCGCTGGCGGAGGAGTTGCTCTTCGGCAAGCTCGCCAAAGGTGGTGTGGTTCAGGTCGGCGTGAAGAACGGCGAGATTGACCTGCGGATCGAAGAAGCCGGGTCGCCACGCTTGGCCAGCAAGAAAAAGCCTCCGCTTCTCACGGCGGACTGATCCGGGCCATCAAACAGCGAACCCCCGCGCCAATCGCGCGGGGGTTTTTCTTTGGCTTGCCCTGTGTCGCACTCCGCTCCTACTGTGACGCTCATGTTTCGCGCCGCCCTGCTTCTGACCCTGCTCCTCGCAACGCCTGCCCTCGCGCGCGACCCCATCCTGTCGCTGCCCTTGGACTGCACCTTGGGTCAAGACTGCTTCATTCTTAACTACGTCGACAGCGACCCGTCCGAAGGGGCAGCGGATTTCACCTGCGGTCCACGCAGTTATGACGGACATAAGGGCACCGACTTCGCAGTGACGTCATTCGCGGCAATGGAAGCGGGTGTGACCGTCTTGCCCGCCGCCCCAGGTGTCGTGACCGCGTTGCGGGACGGCATGCCAGACACCGGCCTCTCCGATGGGTTCGACGCCACGCTTGATGGTCGTGAATGCGGAAACGGCCTCGTGATCGACCACGGAGGCGGGTGGGAAACCCAATACTGCCACCTCAAGAACGGCAGCCTCGCCGTCAAGAAAGGCCAGCGCGTATCACTGGCCACACCGCTTGGCGACGTCGGCTACTCCGGGCGCACCGAATTCCCGCATGTTCATTTGGCAGTCCGCAAGAACGGTCAGATCGTCGACCCATTCAACACCGACGACATCCTATCCTGCGGTGAGGATGACGGCCCGGACGACGACCTCTGGCGCGACCTGACGCCCTACGACAGCGGCCTAATAATTGGACTTGGAATGGCCGACGCTGTCCCGGATTTCGAATTGCTCAAGGCGGGCGGCTATCGCGACGAAGCATTCGCGCCGAATGCGCCTGCTCTCGTTGGATGGGTGCTGATCGCTGGCGGGCGCACAGGTGATACGGTCGAGATCGAAATCCTCTTTCCGGACCGAAGGCGCCTGATCAAAGACGAACAGACCCTGACGCGGACCCAGGCTATGCTCTTCCGTGCATCTGGAAAACGCATCCCAAACAGCGGGTGGCCTGTCGGCGAATACGTCATCGCCGCGCGCCTCCTGCGCGACGGCCTCCCCATCAGTTTTGACAACACACGCATCACCGTTGCCGAGTGACGACTATTTCTCGGTGAGCTTCAACTCGATCCGCCGGTTCGCAGCCAGCGCGGCATCACTGTCGCCCTCCGCGATCGGCTGATACTCCCCGAAACCGGCCGCCACCAGCCGCTCGGGCGGGAAGCCCAGATCGTCCATCATGTAACGCACGACCGACAAGGCGCGCGCCTGGGAGAGCTCCCAGTTATCCTCGTAACGTGCGTTCCCCCGGAACGGCGTCGCGTCCGTGTGCCCATCGACACGCAAGATCCAGTCGATCCCTTCGGGGATTTCGGACGCCACATCGAGCAGAATGTCCGAAACCCGCGCGATCTGCGCCTGCCCTTCGGGACCAAGATCCGCGCCGCCCACATCAAACAGAACCTCCGAGGAGAACACGAAGCGGTCACCTTCGATCCGCACACCTTCGCGGTTGCCCAGAACCTGCCGCAACTTGCCGAAAAACTCGGAGCGATAGTTCTCCAACTCCCGCGCCTCGGCGCGCAGCCGCTCGGCCTCCGCCGCCTCCAATGCCGCAGTTTCCGCCTCCGCCGTGGCCCGGGCCGTCTCCGCATTGGCACGCGCGCGCTGTTCGGCCGCGACCCGCGCCAGTGCTGTATTGAGCCGCGAACCCAAGGCTTCCACCTGAACTTGGGCCTCTTCCTCGGCCGCCTGCGCCTCGTCCAATACGTTTTGCAGATTGCCCAATTGCGAGCGCAGCGCGGCCACCTGTTCATTTAGCAAAGCCACGCGCCGCTGCGCTTCTTCCGATTGCTCTTCTTCGCCCGCGAGCGTTTCGCGCGCGGTCGCGAGGAGCGCCGCTTGCCGGTCCGCCTCGCTCAAAGCCGCGTCGCGCGCCGCCTCCAGATCCTCGCGCGCGGCATTGGCCGCTGCGAGAAGCGTCAACGTTTCCTCGGCCTTTCGACGTTGTTCGTCCAGGGCGAGGCTCATCGCGGTAATCTCGTCATCCGCGTTTTCCAGCCGCGCCCGCAACGCTTCCAGGGCCGCCGCATCCGCAAGCTGCGCCTGCTCGGCCTCTGAAATCACCGTCTCCTGTTCGGTGATCGTGGCTTCCAACGTCTCGTTCTCAGCCCGGATCTCGGCCAACATCGCCTCGACGGCCTCGCGTCGCGCTGCTGCCAAACGCGCGGCCTCGGTCTCCGCGTCGACCTCGTCGCGTGCGCGGGCCAAGGCCAATTGAAGCGCCTCTTTCTCGTCGATCAACTGTCGCTGTGCGGCTTCCAACTCGGCAATATCCGCGGTCAAGACTTCACCTTCTTCCAAGGCCCGGTCCCGTTCGGCGAGCAGGGAGGCCACCTGGTCTTCGAACGAAGCGATCCGCGCGGCCTGTTCCTCGGTTTGTGCCGTAAGGCTTGCGATCCGCGCGATATTCGACGCGTTTTCCGCCCGCACATCGCTTAGGGTCGAGGTCAGCCCGCCTAGTTCCTCGCGCAGGTTTTCGGTTCGCTGCCGCTCCAGCCCCAAGGCATCGGCAAGGTCGGCAACTTGCAGTGAAAGGTTGTCCAGTTTCGTCGCCTGCCCCGAGATTTCCTCGCGCAGGACGAACTGCACGACCATGAAAATGGTCAGAACGAACATCAAAACCAGCAAGAGCGCGGTCATCGCGTCCACGAACCCGGGCCAAATCGACCCGGAGACGTTGCGCGCGGAGCGGCGGGCCAGTGCCATCAGCCCTGCCCCCCGAGGCTCCGGATCGCGCGCGTCAGCGATTGGATGTCATGGCGAAGCTCGGACATGCTCTCCTGCCGCCCCGCGGACATCTCCTCGAGAATGCGCAGCATCTGCACGTCGATGGAGCGCAGCCGCATCCGCGTCTCGGCTTCGAGCGCATCGTCATCACGCCCCTCACGCTGGGCCAGAATTGCCGTCAGGTTTTCCTGCGCATCGGCGACGCGGGCAAGGTTCGCGCCGCCATCCGCGTCGGAGGTGAGTTTCGCGGTCAACCGCTCCACGCCATCGACCAATTGCCACAACCGCGCATCCGTGGTCGCGCGCCCGTCTTCGGCGAGCTCGATGGATTGGCGCAGCGTGTCGATCTGCTCGGCCATGTGGAGCAGGTAAGCGGTGGTCCCGGCTTCGCCCGACACCTCGTCACCGGGACCGAACCCCAGCTTGGTGATCGAGGACATCCATTCTTCGAGTTCACGGTAGAAACGGTTCTGGCCGTGGCTTGCGAAAAGCTCCAAAAGCCCAACGACCAGTGACCCGGCCAGCCCCAGAAGCGACGAGGAAAACGCGGTGCCCATACCGCCCAGTTGTGCCTCAAGCCCCGTCATCAGCCGTTCGAACACCTCGACACCACCCTCGCCCTCGCCAGGCGCGAGCGACCGGATGGTTTCCACCACGGCCGGGACGGTCGTCGCCAGACCGAAGAACGTCCCCAGAAGGCCGAGGAAAATCAAAAGGTTGGTGATGTACCGCGTGATATCGCGTTCTTCGTCGATCCGCGTGGCGACGGAATCCAGGATCGACCGCGCCGAGGACGCCCCGATCTGGACCCGCGACCCCCGCTGCCGCATCAGCGCGGCCAGTGGCGCCAAGAGACGCGGCGCCCCGCGCCCATCTTCGATCCCGCTGGTGAACCGTTTGATCCAGCCCACCGAATTGGCAATCTGAACCACCTGCCAGAAACAGGCGATGAGGCCAATCAGGAAAACGAAACCGATGAAAGCGTTCAGATAAAGGTTGGCCAGAAAGACCGGCAGGACCTGCGGCAGAGCGAAGAAGACGCCAACCCCCACAAGCACGAGCACGATGAGCATCGTCATGATCTGACGAAGCGGTCTGGTGAATTTCGGCTCGGCCCCGTGATCCGGTTGCTCCATCGGAGACCCCCTTCCGGACATTGTTGTTTGCGGGAAGGATAGGGGTTCCCCGCGCCGCTGCCAAGAAACGATTGGCCGATCACCCAGCCTTCTTGCGCACCTCTCGGGCAAGCCACGTCAGGTCGGCATCCTCGATCCCAAGCTCGGCCAGATGTGCGGCGGTGTTATAGAGGTATTCAGTATTCGGCCCCCGCCCGCCGACAGCCTTCGCGATGACCCGCGCCTGTTCGTCAAGCTCCAGGTGGCAGTATTGAACGTGATGCGGGTCGATGACGTAGCACAGCGTCTCGACCACCCGTCCATCGGCCAGTGTCACGTGCAGGGTTTTCTCCAGATAGGCCGAAGACACCAGCTCCCGTTCGCGCAGGTAGGAAAGCGTTTCCGCGTGGTGATCGGGATCGACCCGTAGCGCGATCCCCTGACAGGACGCCCCCTCGGCCTCATCGAGTGCCAGCACCAACCCCGGCTCCGCTTCCGTGCCGCGATGGTGGATCGACCACATGCAAAACGACCGATGATACCCGTCAAGCCGCGCAACGACCTGTTCCACGAAGGGAAACCCCGGGTTCCACAGGAGCGAGCCGTAGCCAAAGACCCACATTTCATCGCTCGTCATGCGCTTCCCCTCGTGATGGCGGACCGTTAGAAGGAGGCAAGCTATCAAAGGGGCAGCCATGCGCAAGGCACCGACGATCATCCTGTCGATCATTCTCATTGTCGCCATTGCCGCGGCCGGCCTCTGGTTCGCGGCCTCCATGGCGACCGAAAAGGCGTTGCAGGCATGGTTCGAAGACCGACACGATGAGGGTTGGACCGCAACCTATTCGGGACTCAATACCGCGGGCTTTCCCAATCGGTTGGACACCTCGATCACCGACCTCACGCTCGTGGACCCCGATACGGGCGTCGGTTGGCAGGCGCCAATCGTGCAAACGCTCGCCCTGGTTTACAAACCGACCCACGTGATCGCGGTCCTGCCGGGCCGCCAGAGCTTCAGCGCATGGGGCGAAACGCATGAGATCACAAGCGACGTGTTCCGCGCTTCGCTGGTCCTCTTGCCCTCCCCGTCCCTCCCCATTGAGCGCTCGACGCTGGAAACCGAAAATGCGCAGATCCGCTCCGCGAAGGGCGCGGAAATCGGGTTGCGCAAGGCTGTCCTGTCCATGCGACAAACACCGGAGGCGGCGGGAGACGTCTATGACATCCATGTCACGGCCGGCGGTTTGCGGCCCGACGACGACCTTTTGGCGCGTCTCAACCGATCAGGGCGGTTCAGCGAGGTGCTCGACGAAATCCTGATCCGTGCAACCGTGACGTTCGACGCACCCTGGGATCGCTACGCGTTGGAGCGTGCGCGCCCCCAGCCGCGAGAGATAACGCTCACCGAAGTTTCTGCCAAATGGGGACGACTGGAATTTTCCGCGAAAGGTCGCGTCATGGTGAACAGATCCGGCATTCCAGACGGCGAGATTGCGATCAAGGCCCGGAACTGGCGCGACATGATCGCGGTAGCGCGTGAAACCGGTGCCTTGCCGGAGGCTCTGGTCGGCGCGGTCACGCGCGCCGGGACAATTATTGCCGACATGTCCGGGTCGCCAGAAACGCTTGACGCCACACTGCGATACGAACGTGGGAGGGCGTTCCTGGGTCCGATCCCGCTTGGCGCAGCGCCGCAAATCCGCTTGCCCTAGCCTGGATCTCGCAATCCGTCGCCCGACCGCTCCAGGCGATGCCTCGCGAGACTCGCGTGCTCAAACCACGGGAAAACCGGTTTTCCGGTTTTCCGGTTTTCCGGTTTTCCGGTTTTCCGGTTTTCCGGTTTTCCGGTGAAAAATCCCTCGCAATAGATTGGTACGCAAGGAAAAATTTCAGAGCGCGGCGTGGTGTTGTTAACCTTTTCGCAAGACAAGCTCCGTACAAAAGAAGAACATTAACCCTTTTCGGAGCCGCCCGATGACAACCGACGAATATATTGCCCGCTCGTTCAAAGCCCTCTCGCATCCCCGCCGCGCGATGATTTTCCGGTATCTCACCGAGGCCGACGACCACACCGCGACCTATGCCACGCTACAGGGTCTGACCGGTTTGGCAGACAGCACACTCGTTCACCATCTGCGCGAAATGGAAAAGGGCGGCCTGCTCACGCGGCGTCGGATCGGTGTCTATGCTTCCTACGCGCTACACCCGGGCGAACTCCTGCGCACCGCGCGTGTCGCTCAGAACATGATCCTGCGCGACGCAATCGCCGCCTAGATCGGACCGGGTCGCCGTTCTTCGGACAGGAGCACGTTGGCTTCCACCTCACCGACCCCCGGAAGCGTCATGATCCGGCGACGAAGGATGCGCTCGAAATCTGACAGGTCACGTGCGACGATCCGCAACCGGTAGTCATATAGCCCAAGCACATGGTGCACGAGCTGAACCTCCGGGATCGCGGTCACCGCACGCTCGAAATCCTCCAAACTGACCCGGCCCTTGGTCGCAAGTTTCACGCCCAGGAACACGGTCACGCCGAATCCGAGCGCTTCCCGATCGATCTCGATCCGTCGACCGGCAAGCACCCCGGTCTCCTGCAATCGCTTCACGCGTCGCCAGGCCGCCGGCTGGCTCAGCCCGTTTTTTCGGCCCAGCGCGCCCGCAGACAAGGTCGCGTCCTCGACCAGCGCCCGAAGGAAAGCGCGGTCGGTTTCGTCCAAGTCGTTCATAGCGGCAGCGCTTCGTTCTCCGCGATGCTCGCCACCTGCATCAGCGCCTCAATCTCGGAGATATGGGGAAGCGTCAAAATACGCTCGCGATAGATTTGTTGGTAATGGCCCATGTCGCGCGCGATCACGTGAAGCCGAACGTCCACCTTCCCGAGAAACGTCTGGATCTGCGTCACCTCCGGCACCTCCCGCGCCGCCGCAATGAATTCGTCAAAAGCGCGCGGGTCGGTCTTCTCCAGCGTGAACCGCAGCGACACTTCGACACCATAGCCCAGCTTGGTCCAGTCAATGACCGCGTGCTGGCCCCGAATGACCCCCTCCCGGGACATCCTCTCGACACGGCGTGACGCGGTCGCGGGCGTGACCCCCGCGAGTTCTGCCAATTGCCCCATCGGAAGATTCGGGTCCGACAGAAGGCGGCGGAGTAATCGGCGGTCTGTATCGTCTATTCGCATGAATTCGTCACTATTATGGGTTAATGCAAATGATTTCATCCCAATTACCGCAATATCTCGTCGCTTTGCAAACCCATTCCGCAGGAACACCCTAGGATGCCCAACGAAACGAACAAAAGGGAGCATGCCATGAGCCTGCGCGTTTATTACGATCAAGACTGCGACGTGAACCTCATCAAGGAGAAGAAGGTCGCGATCCTCGGCTACGGGTCCCAGGGCCACGCCCACGCGCTGAACCTGCGCGACTCCGGCGCGAAAAACGTCGTCGTTGCGCTGCGCGAAGGGTCCGCCTCCGCCAAGAAAGCCGAAGGCGAAGGGCTGAAGGTCATGGGCATCGCCGAAGCCGCGGCCTGGTGCGACGTGATCATGTTCACCATGCCCGATGAACTTCAGGCCGAAACCTACAAGAAATACGTCCACGACAACCTGCGCGAAGGCGCGGCGATCGCATTCGCCCACGGCCTGAACGTGCATTTCGGCCTGATCGAGCCGAAGCCCGGCGTCGACGTCATCATGATGGCACCGAAAGGCCCCGGACACACGGTGCGCGGCGAATACACCAAGGGCGGTGGCGTGCCCTGCCTCGTGGCTGTTCACAACGATGCCACCGGCAAAGCGCTTGAAATCGGCCTGTCCTACTGCTCCGCCATCGGTGGCGGTCGCTCGGGCATCATCGAGACCAACTTCCGCGAAGAATGCGAAACCGACCTCTTCGGCGAACAGGCCGTGCTTTGCGGCGGCCTTGTCGAACTGATCCGCATGGGTTTTGAGACCCTGACCGAAGCCGGCTACGCGCCGGAAATGGCCTACTTCGAGTGTCTGCACGAGGTGAAGCTGATCGTGGACCTGATCTATGAGGGCGGCATCGCCAACATGAACTACTCGATCTCCAACACTGCCGAATACGGTGAATACGTCTCCGGCCCGCGCGTTCTGCCCTACGACCAGACGAAGAAGGCGATGAAAGAGATCCTGACCGACATCCAGACCGGCAAATTCGTGCGGGACTTCATGCAGGAAAACGCCGTCGGCCAGCCCTTCTTCAAAGGCACTCGCCGCATCAACGACGAGCACCAGATCGAAGAAACCGGCGCCAAGCTGCGCGGCATGATGCCGTGGATTTCCGCCGGTAAAATGGTCGACAAAGAAAAGAACTAAGGCGCGATTGGCGCGCGTATTGCGCCACGGCGTCACCGATTGACCCCGGCTCCGTGCCGGGGTCTTTTCGTTCTTCGGGAGGACTTTCATGGACCGCCAGATCACGGCAAAAAGCTGGGCGATGCTCGGCGCACTCGGCCTCGTTTGGGGCTCGACGTTCCTGGTGATCGAAATCGCGCTGCGCGGGGTTTCTCCGGCCTGGCTCGCGGCCGCCCGTGTGGGGTTCGCGGCCCTTCTCATGGCGGTGGTCTGGAGCGTTCGCGGATGGCCGCTATTCGAAACCAAAGCCACGCCGCAGACCTGGATACGTCTCGTGATCGTCGCGCTGCTCTCGTCCACCTTCCCCTTCACGCTTCTCGCCTGGGGTCAGCAGCATGTGACCTCTGCTTTCGCGGGCGTCACCATGGCAACCGTGATCTTCATGGTCCTGCCTCTTGCACATTTTACGATCCCCGGCGAACGGATGGAGCTTCGCTCCTTCCTGGGATTTCTCATCGGCTTCTTCGGGGTCGTCCTTCTGATTGGCGGTCAAGCCTTCGCCTCGACCGGGGCCGAGCTCGAAACGCTTGGCCGTCTTGCGGTCCTGGGCACGGCGGCCTGTTACGCGGTCGGGTCCGTCATGATGCGCTGGCTGCCGCCGGTTGATCCCATCGGGCTCGCTGCGATCCTGATGATCTTCGGCGCGATCGGCATCACGCCCCTCGCTTTCGCGCTCGACGGCCCGCCGCCCCTGCCCGCCCCCCCGACCCTCGCGGCACTCGCCATCTTGGGTCTTTTGCCGACGGCGGGCGCGAATTTCCTGCGGGTGATCCTGATCCGGCAATCCGGCCCCACCTTCATGGGGCTGGTGAACTACATCGTGCCGGTCATCTCGACCCTTTTGGGCACGCTCATCCTCGGAGAAGCACTCCCCGCCTCGCTCCTGTTGGCGTTACCGATCATCCTGATCGGCATGGCAATCAGCCAATGGGACGCGCTCGCACGGGTCGCCGCCCGCCTGCGGTCCTGATCTTCTCTGTTTTCAAAATACTTTCGGGGGTGAGCCCGAAGGGCGAGGGGGCCGAGGCCCCCTGCCGCGCCTGCGCGGCCCACGGCGACCCGGCGTCAGCCGGGGCGCAAAACCTCACCCGGCCGCGGCTTCGACCTCGGCCACGATCCGGTTCACGACATCGCCCAGAAGGCCCTCGTCTTCGCACTCCGCCATTACGCGGATCAGCGGTTCGGTGCCGGATTTCCGGATCAGCAAACGCCCTTTGCCAGAGAGGTCTGCCTCGGCCTCAGCGATCACGTTCAGAACATTTTGCGCTTCCAATGGCCGTTGACCCGCCTGATACCGTACATTTTTCAACATCTGCGGCACAGTCTCGAACACCGAGGCCAACTCCGAGGCGCGCTTGCCGGTCTGCACCATGGCCGCCACGAATTGCAGCCCTGCGAGCAATCCGTCCCCGGTCGTCGCGTAGTCCGTCATCACGATGTGGCCGGACTGCTCCCCGCCAAGGTTGAAGCCGCCCGCGCGCATCCGCTCAACCACGTAGCGGTCCCCGACCTTGGTGCGTTCCAGCGCAAGACCACGGCCTTCCAGATACCGCTCCAACCCGAGGTTCGACATGACGGTCGCGACAAGAGCGCCCCCCTTGAGCCGCCCGGCTTCGGCCCAGCGGCCCGCCATCATCGCCATGATCTGATCGCCATCGGCCACCTTGCCGGTCTCGTCGATGATCATGACCCGGTCCGCGTCACCATCGAGACAGATGCCCACATCCGCCCCATGGGCGATCACGGTCTCGGCCGCCGTCCGCGTCGCGGTCGAGCCGCACTCCAGGTTGATGTTCTTACCGTTGGGCGCGACCCCGACGGGGATCACCTCGGCCCCAAGCTCCCAAAGCGCCTCGGGGGCCGCGCGATAGGCCGCCCCGTTCGCACAGTCGATCACGATCTTCAGCCCGTTTAGTCGGACCGCCGACGGCACCGTGGTCTTGATGAATTCAACGTATCGTTGGCGCCCTTCGTCGACCCGCTTCGCGCGACCGATGTTCTCGGCACTTGCCAGCTCCACGCCGTTCGCAACCAGGTCGGAAATCTCTTCCTCCGCGGCGTCGGAGAGCTTGAAGCCGTCTGGCCCGAAAAACTTGATCCCGTTGTCGTGGTAGGGGTTATGCGAGGCCGAGATCATGATACCCAGGTCAGCGCGCATGGAATGGGTCAGATGTCCCACAGCGGGCGTGGGCACAGGTCCAAGGAGCAACACGTTCATCCCGGTCGAGGCCAAACCCGCCGTCAGAGCGTTCTCCAGCATATAGCCCGAAAGCCGCGTGTCCTTGCCGATGACCACGCGGTGTTGGTTTGTTCCATCCGTGCGGAAATACCGGCCGGCGGCCGCACCCAGCTTCAATGCAATCTCGGCGGTCATCGGATGGGCGTTGGCCATGCCGCGCACACCATCGGTTCCGAACAGCTTGTCGGCCATGTTTCAGCCCTCCTGTGACAATGCAGCCCAGAGTTTCAGGGCTTGTGCGGTCTGTTTCGTATCATGGACGCGCAGAATGTGCATGCCCCGTGCCGCACCATGCAGTGCCACCGCAAGCGATCCGCCGACCCGGTCCCTGGCCTCGGGCGCCTCGCCGATCGCACCGATGAAGCGCTTGCGCGACGCGCCCAGCAACACCGGCAGTCCCAGGTCGTGAAACACCGTCAAATGGGCGAGAAGCGTCAAGTTGTGTTCAAGCGTCTTGCCGAACCCGATCCCCGGATCGGTGATGATTCGCTCCCGTTTCACACCCTTGGAAATCGCGAAATCGATCCGTTCTGCGAGGTGAACCATGACCTCGCCCACCACGTCCTCGTAAGTCGGGTTGTCCTGCATCGTGTCGGGCAGCCCCTTGGCGTGCATCAGGCACACCGGCACATCCCGCGCGGCGCAGAGCTCCGCCAGTTCGGGATCGAATTCGAAAGCCGAAACATCGTTCACGATGTCCGCGCCCGCGTCGAGGGCGGCCTCGGCCACCAGCGCCTTGCGGGTGTCGATGCTGATCGGGGTCGTGATGCCCGCCGCACGGATCGCCTCTATCACCGGCACGGTCCGGCGGATTTCTTCCTGGACCGATACCTCCTGGGCCCCCGGGCGCGTGCTTTCGCCGCCGATGTCGATCACGTCGCAATCCTCGGCGAGAACCTTGGCGCGCGCGACAGCCGCACCATGCGCGTCGAAATCGCCGCCATCCGAGAAACTGTCCGGCGTCACGTTCAGGATGCCCATGACCCGTGGCCGGTCCAGCGTCAGACCGCAAAGCGCCGGACGGGCCGCAGAGAGCCGCGCCCGAACGTCGGCGTCGTCCGCACCGATCACCTGATCGAACCAGGCGCCCTTGAAACCAGCAAGCGGCAACGCTCCTTCAGGGCGCGGCCCAGCCCCCGGCACCGCTTCCGACCATCGGCTCATGGCAGTTCGCCAATCGACAAAGCGCGCGACGGCAGATCGGTTTGCGGCACCGGACCACCGACAGCCAGGACCTCGTCCGCCTGCATCAGGTCCGCGAACCACGCCGTCAACGCGAGCGGGTCAGACACGTTCGCCTCTTCCCCGTCCACGGCATCCAGCACGATCTTGTAGGGCGCCCAGACACAAATCTGGCCGTGCTTCATCGCCCAATCCAACTCGGTTCGGGTTCCGACGACGACACAACGCCGATCCCGCGCGGCCAGAACCCAGGCGTTGATCTCGATTGCAAGCAGCGCAATGCGCCGTTCCGGCATCTCACGCCCCGCACGCGGCACCGGCATGTCCGACGGGCCAACGCACAGAATGACCGGTGCGCCGCCTGCCTCCAAAGCATCCAGAAGGCTGATGAGCGACGGCGCTTCGACCGCTTCGTTCGACAGATGCACCACGACCGGATGCGGAATATCATCATCCGAGAGCGGCACCGGCGCGGCCTGCCCCGGCGTGCGCACGATCTCCACGCCCAAGGCCCCCGGCCCCCTGTCGAGCTTTTCGATCCGCACGAACACGCGCAACGCCTGGTCCTCTGCCAGGATGCGGTCCGCGACCCGTTCGGCGAGTGTTTCCAACAGGTTCAGCCGTTCCGCCGCCAGCTCGTGGGCGATCGCTTCGGTGATCGTGTCATAGGACAGGATCTTGTCCACGTCATCTTCCAGCGGCGCGCTCGGCGGTGTCACTTCGACGACCACGTTGAAGCGAAGCCTCTGGGTCGTGCCGCGTTCCTGCTGAAAGGCGCCGATATCGGCGTCCAGGATGTGATCACGCAGAGCAATGCGATCCGGCGGCGTGGCCGGTTGTCCGGCGGCCTCGGCACGGGCTTCGGGGTGGTCGAACGCAAGTTTGGATTCAGATGCCATGGCCGGTCTCCTTGGCGCCGGACACTGCATCAGGGACCTCTGAATGGAAAGACGAAAACCGACACCCAGCGCGCCGAAACCGCCGGTTATCTACGATAAAAGCGATGGACACCGATCTGGGCGGTCTGGCTCAGGCGCGCGGCCCAGCGCGGGTTCACCCGGGTGGTGTGATAGAAGGTCGCCCCGCCGGTCAGAGGACGCGGGGCACCGTCGAGCATCGCTTTTGCCACTTTGCCCATCCGCGCATAGGCCCCGGGTTCGGTGACTGTCTCGGGCCGACCGTCGCAGGTAAAGGAAAACTGGCACTGGTGTTTCTTGCCCACGCCCTGGTGGATGACGCCGCAGACGGTGTTGGGAAACCGTGGGCTATCGACACGGTTCATGATCACCTCGGCCACCGCGAAGATGCCGTAATGGGTCTCGCCGCGCGCCTCGAAATACAGGGCTTCGGTGAGACATTGCCAGGCCTTGCCGCCATCGGTGACATCGGGCTGCCTGGAAAGCCAGACCTCGTCCGGCGTCACCGCTGGCGCCGCGGGTTTCACGGGTGGAACAAGCGAGGCCTTCGGCGCGAAGGCGGTGATCTTCGTCAGGCGGTCGGGCGACAACGTTTCGAAAGTCGCACGCTCCGCTCCGACCAGAGCATCAAGCGCTTCGGCCGGGTTGAAGCTCAACTCGGCCCGTGCGGGCAAAGCTCCGACGAGCGCCGTAAGCGCGGATATGCACAACGTTCTCAGCAAGAACCAGTCCCCCAAAAAGTCGATGCGGCGAAGTTGACCTCCACTCATTATCGGCGGGAGTCATAGGCGAAAATCCGCCTTTGGTAAAGGTTCCGGGGTGTCGCAGCTCAGCCGGGGACGATCTTGGGGCAAGCCGCCAGCGCGCTAAGAGATGTGGATAAGTTTCGAAACCGCGTTTCGAATCAACGGGTCACGCGTGCGCGGGCCGCGCCCCGGTCGGTGATCGCCAGATGCGCGGCGGCCAGTCGTGCCACCGGCACCCGGAACGGCGAGCAGGAGACGTAGTCGAACCCGGCCTCGCGACAGAACGCGATGGATTCCGGGTTGCCGCCATGTTCGCCACAGATCGACAGCGTCGCGTCAGGGTTTCCGGCGCGCCCGCGCTCGGCCCCCATCTTCAGAAGCTCCCCCACCCCGTCCACATCGAGCGTATGGAACGGGTCTTCGGGATAAACGCCCTGGCTGACATATTGTCCCATGAACCGGCCCGCATCGTCACGCGACAGACCATAGGTCATCTGGGTCAAATCGTTGGTCCCGAAGGACAAGAACGCCGCGTGTTGGGCGATCTCATGCGCGCGAAGCGCCGCGCGCGGCGTCTCCACCATGACGCCCAAACGGTAGTCGAAATCGACCCCGCGCTCCACACGAACCTGTGCGGCCAGCGCGTCAATCCGGCCTTTCACGATCTCGACCTCACGTTTCGCCGAAACAAGCGGGATCATGATCTCGGGCACCACGGGCGCGCCTATCTGCGAAGCCTCGATCGTCGCCTCGAAAATCGCACGGGCCTGCATGTCGTAGATTTCGGGCACCGTCACACCCAGTCGCACGCCACGCATGCCAAGCATCGGGTTGAACTCGGTCAGGGCTTCGACCCGGCGGGTCACGTCCGACACCGGCAAGTCCAAAGCGTCGGCCAATTCCACCATGCCTTCGCGGGCATGGGGCAGGAACTCATGGAGCGGCGGATCGAACAGTCGGATGGTCACGGGAAGGCCCGACATGATCTTGAACAACTCGGTGAAATCCTTGCGCTGCATCGGTTCGATGCGGTCCAGCGCGGCCCGCCTGTCCTCCGGGGTATCGGCAAAGATCATCTCGCGCATCGCCAGGAGCCGCTCTTGTTCAAAGAACATATGCTCCGTGCGGCACAGCCCGATACCTTCGGCCTCGAACATCCGGGCCTTCTTCGCATCGGCCGGCGTGTCCGCATTGGCGCGCACGCCGATGTCACGCGCATTGTCGGCCCAATAGAGCAGCGTCTGGAACGCCTCGCCCAGATCCGGCTCCAGCATTTTTGCTTCACCCGCGAGCGCCTCACCGGCAGAGCCGTCGATGGTGATGATGTCGCCCTCTTTGAAGACGCGCCCGTCCTGCGTGCGCAGCTCTTTGGCGCGACGGTCCAGCGTGATCGTCGATGCCCCGACCACACAGGGAAGCCCAAGGCCCCGCGCGATCACGGCGGCATGGCTGGTGATCCCGCCCCGTTCGGTCAGCACGGCTTTCGCCGCGTGCATTCCGCGAATGTCTTCCGGCGTCGTCTCACGGCGCACGAGGATGCAGGGTTCATCCTGCGCCGCACTGGCCTGCGCCGCACGGGAGGTAAACACGATCTTCCCAGTGGCCGCGCCGGGGCTCGCCGCGATGCCGTTGGCGATGGTGTCGCGACGTCCCTCGGGGTCGACCTGGCTGTGCAAAAGCTCGGCCAATGACCGCGGCGGCACCCGCATTACCGCTTCTTCTTCGGAAATGATCGCATCCTGGGCCAGCGCCACGGCGATATTCAGGTTCGCCTTGGCGGTCCGCTGCACCCGCACCGCATCGAGGATGTGCAATTTTTCGTTCTCGATGGTGAACTCGATCGACATCTCTTCGCGAAGCCGGTTGCGGCAAAGATCGCCATACCGGATCAGATCCTCGAACGCGTTCGGCAGCACCTCTTCGATGGACCCGCCCCGCGGATCCTTGCGCAGATACATGACCGAGGTCTCGTCGCTCGCGAGAAGCGCGTCGCGTCCCTGGCTCTTGCACAGATAGCGCCCGCGAAGCTCACGCTCGCCGGTTTGACCGTTCACGAACTGGATCACGCCGGAGCCGGACAGCCCCAGCCCGACGCCCAGCGCCATTTCCTGCACCACGAGACCAAGCCCCGCATCCGCAGGCGCCCCGCGTGCTTCGCGCAAGAGCCGGGCGGTGGTGCCTTCCCAGGCGCGCGCCATCGAGCGCAGCACTTCGGACAGTTGGTCCCCGATGTTTTGGGGAAAATACTCGTCGGTTTCTTCTTCGTAGACCGTCAGCGCATGTTCCAGCGCCCGTGCATCCGCCGGGCCGTGCAGCTCGAACTCTTCCGGGTCGAGCCGTGCCACATGGATCGCGTAGGAGCGGATGAACCGCAGGTAAAGCGCGTTGGCCGCGTCCTCCCCATGGCTTTCGCAAAGCTTTTTGTGCTTATCGTCGTTCATCCCGATGTTCAGGATCGCAGAGGGGCCACCCCAATCTGCTTCTTGCGACGAGGGACGGACCGACAACAGCGGACGGTCGAAATGGCCAAGCATCGCCGCGATGTCGGGCAGGTTTCCCTGCGATATCTGTCGCACGCTGTTGAAATCCAGCGCGATGGTACGCGGGACCGGCATATCGAGACGGATCAAACGCTGGAGACACTTCGCCCGCCCCCCATGCCGATTGGTATCAATCGAGGAGGTCGGCGTGATCTCGGTATATCCGATCTTGTCCAACATTTTCTGCATCGCAGCATTCATGGCTTCAACATAAGCCTAGCACAATCATTCACAAGAAGGACCTGGAAGATATGTATTTCTACCTGGCAGGCGTTCTTGCCGTTGCGTCAGCCCTCGATCCGGGTCAGGTCCGCAACCGTGAGACAGACGTCACGGATACGCGCGAGTAGATTCAAACGGTTACGGCGCAGGATCTGGTTTTCCGTGTTGATCTGCACCGCTTCGAAAAAGGCGTCGATGGGCGCGCGCAAGTCAGCCATGGCCGCCATTGCCGCCCCGAAATCTTCTGCCTCCATCGCCGGTTTGATGGTGTCATCGGCCGTGTCAAGCGCGGCGAAGAGCGCTTTCTCGGCCTCGTCCTCGGCAAATTTCACGTCCGCACCGAAACTGTATTCGACGCCATCCGCCTCTTCTGCCTGCTTGAGAATGTTGTTCGCCCGCTTGAACCCTTGGGTCAGGTTGGCCCCGTCTTCGGTCGCAAGGAACCCGGCCAGCGCGCGGGCCCGCTTGACCAGGAGCGTCAGATCGTCGTTGCCGGGCATGTTAAGGCAAGCGTCGATCACGTCGTGCGGAATGCCCTCGTCGCGCAAGTGGACCTTGAGGCGGTCGTGGAAGAAGGCCAACAGATCGTCGGACAAGTCTGGAACCGCCTTGCCGACCCGCGCGAGGTAGGTGCCCTTCCCCGTCTCGACCGGCTTTTCGGCCTTGGCAAAGCTTGCGAGCACCGCCTCGAACGCGGCACCGAAGACGCCGTGGTCCGCGATCTCTTCCAACGTGTCTTCCAACGCCTCGATCTCGGCGCCGTTCACATCGCCGTTCTTGGCGCGCGAAATCTCGTGCTTCAGAAGTCCCTCGTCGATGAACCGGTCCAAGGATAGGCGCAGGTCGTTATCCAGAATGATACGGATGATACCCAAGGCCGCCCGCCGCAGCGCATAGGGGTCTTTGGACCCGGTCGGCTTCTCGTCGATCAGCCAGAAGCCCGTGAGCGTGTCGAGCTTTTCGGCCAGCGCGACCGCGACCGAAACCGGCTCGGTCGGGACATCGTCGCCTGCGCCCATCGGCTTCCAATGGTCACGGCAAGCATCCGCGACGGCGTCCGACAGACCAGCATTTTTCGCGTAATACCGCCCCATGATCCCCTGCAATTCGGGGAATTCGTAGACCATTTCCGATGCAAGGTCCGCTTTCGCCACCTTCGCGGCAAGCACCGCTTCGTCCGGTTTCGCCCCGGTGATCGGTGCAATCCGGCGGGCCAAGGCCGCGATCCGGTCGATCCGCGCGGCCTGCGATCCAAGCTCACGGTGGAAAGTCACGTTGGACAGGCTGTCCGACATCGTCGTCATGCCATGCTCGGCCACCGTGCGCAGATCGTTCTCCCAGAAGAACTTCGCATCCGACAGGCGCGCGGCCAGAACTTTCTGGTTGCCCGCCAGAATCGTCGCGCCGTTGTCCTCGGTTTCCCGGTTGGCCACGGTGACGAATTTCTCGATCCGCCCGGTCTTGGGGTTCTTCACCGAGAAAAACTTCTGGTGCTCTTTCATGGAGGTCTGAAGCACCTCGGGGGGCAGACCGATGAAATCCGCGCCGATATCGCCGATCAATACCACCGGCCATTCGACCAGTCCGGCCACTTCGGCCAGAAGCCCCTTGTCCTCGACCACCTCGAACCCATTGGCAAAGGCTGCCTGCGTCGCGTCGTGCCAGATCGCCTCGGCCCGCGCCTCGGGGTCGAGCATCACGAAGGCGCGCTTGAGCTTGGCCTCGTAATCCTCGAAGGACGACACCTTGATCTTACCCGGCGCCATGAACCGGTGACCGCGCGTCTTGTCACCTGCGACGATCCCGTCCACCTCGAGGGGCACCACCTCGGCCCCCTCTTCCGTCGTCAGGATGCAGAGGATCGAATGAAGCGGGCGCACCCAGCGCAAATTCCCCGCGCCCCAGCGCATCGACTTGGACCACGGGAAGTTGCGGATCGTCGCGTCCAGCACCTCGGCCACGATCTCGGCCGCCGGACGGCCCTGCAGTTCTTGAACCGCAAACAGAAAACGTTTCCCTTTGATCTCACGATCCTCAAAACGGATCCCGCTTAGAGTGACCGACCCCGGAGTGTGGAGAAGGCTATCAACATGCGCCTTGGCTGTAGGATGATTCAAACCGTAAGAGCCAAGAAACCCTCCAATAGCGGCCCAAGAAGCGTCAATCGGCGGCCCCTTGCGCTCTTCGCGCGTGTCAGGCGACATCGCCGGGATGTCCTCCAGCGCGAGGCACAAACGGCGCGGCGTCGCCAACGCATGCGCGCCGCCATAGGTCAGTCCCGCCTCTACCAAACCATCGGTCACGAGCTTCTTCAGGTCCGCACTGGCCTTGGCCTGCATCCGGGCGGGAATCTCTTCGGAGAAGAGTTCAATCAATAAATTCATCGCCGTCTTCCTGATATTTCTCGTTCAACTGGTGCCACGCATAGGCCTGTCCGTCCGGCATCACCGCGATCACGCGGTCGACACCGTCGGCCACCTCCTTCTCGCTCAGGAACGCCATGGCGCGGCCCTGTTCCAGAGCTTCTCCGATCTCGACCGAATTGAAACAATCGAACCAACCGGGGGCGTTCAGCGGGGTCGGATCGGCATACATCTCGTAGGTTTCCGACATTACCGTGTCCGACAGGGGTGCTGTGAAACAGGCACGGAATCGGATCGGGCTGGAGGTGCCGTCGATGGCCTTAAGGTCATCCGCCGCGATCACTTCCGGCTCGCCGGTGGCCATGTTGACCATGGTCAACTCGACCGCCGACGGGTCGAGCCGGTCGTAGTAGGCATAGACCTGCACCCAGTAGAGCACGGCGCCGAAAACCAAGGTCACACCCACGATAATGCTCGCCACCAGCTTGCCGCTCATCACATCAATTCCGTCGGGACTACGATACCGGACTTCACATCCGCCCCGCCTGCCTGCGTCTGCACGAAGGCATCGGCGCACAGTTTCGCCAAGGTCCGCACGCGCCCGATATAGGCCTGCCGCTCGGTGACCGAAATCACACCGCGCGCGTCGAGCAGGTTGAAGATATGGCTGGCCTTGATGCACTGGTCATAGGCCGGGTGGGCCAAGACGATATGCTTGCCGGTCTTCGGGTCCACCGCATCCTGCGCGAGCAGGCTCTGACACTCGGCCTCGGCGTCCACGAAATGCTGCAAGAGCGTCTCGGTATTGGCCACGTCGAAGTTGTGGCGCGAATATTCTTCCTCAGTCTGCTTGAACACGTCGCCATAAGACAGCGGGATCGGCGAAGAGGGATCGTTGAACGGCATCTCCATGACATGATCCACGCCCAGCACATACATCGCCAGACGCTCCAGGCCATAGGTCAGTTCACCCGACACCGGGCGGCAGTCATGCCCGCCGACCTGCTGGAAATAGGTGAACTGCGACACTTCCATCCCGTCGCACCACACTTCCCAGCCCAGGCCCCAGGCGCCCAGCGTGGGGCTTTCCCAATCGTCCTCGACGAACCGGATATCATGCAGGTCCATGTCGATCCCGATGGCTTCGAGCGAACCGAGATAAAGCGCCTGAAGATCGGGCGGCGAGGGTTTGATGAGTACCTGGTACTGGTAGTAATGCTGAAGCCGGTTCGGGTTCTCGCCATAGCGCCCGTCTGTCGGGCGGCGCGACGGCTGAACGTATGCCGCCGCCCATGGTTTCGACCCCAAGGCGCGCAGCGTCGTGGCCGGGTGGAACGTGCCCGCTCCCACTTCCATGTCGTAAGGTTGCAGCACCGCACAGCCCTTGAATGCCCAATAGGCTTGCAGGCGCAGGATGATCTCCTGAAACGACTTCGGTTGGGTCGGCTTCGTCTCGGCCATGATCTCACCTCGGCAATTGCAGCGCCTCAATAGGCCGACCTCGTATGAGGGTCAATCACACCTGCGTTTTACCTAGGCTCAACCGCCCCTCCGTATTGACCTCCCGTGCCCCGTGGTGTGTTACTTGGCCGCAACGAAGAAACTTAGGGGGCCCGGTACGGGCGGCGAGGTCGAATGAAGCGCACTTTTTCTGCGATTACTTTTCTTTTGGGGATATTCTGGGCCGCCACGGCCTTTGCACAAGACAATTTCTGGATCCAACTCGAAGCAAACCGAACCTTGGCACAGGCCGAGGCGGCCACCCGGGCCTACGACGGCACCCTCGACAATGTGAACGGCTTTCGCCTCGGCGCATCAGGCTGGTACACCACCGCGCTTGGCCCGTTCTCGGAAGAACAGGCAGGTCAAGTGCTCGTCCAGCTCCTGCGTGAAGGATCGATTCCGCGTGACGCCTACGTGAGCGACGGCACCGGATACACCCAGCAATTCTGGCCGGTGGGGGCCAACACCCTGACCGCGTCCACCGTGGACACACCGGACGCGCCCGGAAGCGATGCCATGGAAGAGGTCGCCGCAGCACCGGTTGAGCCGGAGCCCGCGCCGGAGCCGGAACCCGAGCCCGAAGAAACCCGCGCCGAAGCGCTGCAATCCGAACGTCTACTGGATGGCGAGGAGCGCCGCCAGCTTCAGCGCGTCCTCCAGTTTTACGGTTTCTATGACGCTGGTATCGACGGCGCCTTTGGCCCAGGCACCCGCGCCTCTATGGCCGCTTGGCAGCAATCGCGCAACTACGAGGATACCGGCGTGCTCACGACGAACCAGCGCGCCGAGCTTCTGACCGAATACCAAGACTTCATCGACAGCCTCGGCCTCGCCTCCGTCACCGACGAAGACGCGGGGATCGAGATCATCATGCCGACCGCGCTGGTCGGTTTCGACCGCTACGAAGCCCCCTTCGCCCACTACGAGGGCGAGGACGGCGTGCGGGTCGTGCTGATCTCCCAATCCGGCGGTCAGTCCACGCTCTACGGTCTTTACGACATCCTGCAATCGCTCGAAGTCGTGCCGACGCAGGGCGAACGCCAGCGCCGCAACAACGACTTCTTCATCAACGGCGAGAACAGCGAGATTACCTCCTATACCTATGCCTCCGTCGAAGGTGGCGCGGTCAAGGGCTATATGCTGATCTGGCCCAAGGGTGACGAGAAGCGGCAGAACATGGCGCTCACCGCCATGCAGGACAGTTTCGCCTCCACCGGCGACACCGTGCTCGATGACAACGCGGGCCTGGACCAAACCATGCGATCGGTCGACCTGGTCTCCGGTCTGGACATCCGCCGTGCCGACCGGGCGCGCACGGGCTTCTATGTCAGCGACGCGGGCGCAGTGCTGACCACCGCCGACGCGGTGGCGGGCTGCGAGCAGATCACGCTTGACGAAAGCTACCCAGCCACGGTCACCGCCACCGACGAGGGCCTCGGCGTCGCGCTGATCCAGCCGACACAGGCGCTGGCCCCCTTGGCCGTTGCCGCGCTCTCGACCGTGGAGCCGCGCATCCAGTCCGATCTTGCGGTGGCTGGCTACTCCTTCGGGGGCCGCCTTTCCTCGGCGACCCTGACCTTCGGCAAACTCGCGGACGTGAGCGGCCTGAACGGCGAAGACACGGTCTTGCGCCTTGCGCTCGATGCCCAGGACGGCGACGCCGGCGGCCCGGTCATCGACGACACGGGCATGGTGCTGGGCCTGCTCCAATCCGACGCGGCGGATGCGACGCGCCAATACCCCGACGAGGTGTCTTTCGCCGCCAAAGCCTCGGCCCTGTCCGAGTTCCTCGCAACGAACGGGATCGAGTCCGCCGCGTTGAACGGCAGCGCAGAGCTCACGCCCCACGCGCTTGCCATGAAGGCCGCCGATATGTCGGTACTGGTGAGTTGCTGGGAATAAGGATTGCGCCCCGGCTGACGCCGGGACGCCGTGGGCGAGGGGCAGCTCCCCTCGCGCTCCCCACCTTCTACGAGGGGCTCTGCCCCTAGCGCTCCCCGAGGTATTTTGAAACCAGAGAGAGACAGTGGTGTCTCGGGCGGGTCGCGTCACGCCGCGTCCAGCGCCTCCTCAAGCGCGGACCAGAGTGCCTCGACCGGCTCGGTCCCGATGGACAGGCGCACGAAGCCCTCCGCCACATCATCCCCCCAGCGGGCACGACGCTCCGCACTGGAATGCGTCCCCCCGAACGAGGTCGCCGAGGCCAGCATGTCGCAGCCCTGGATAAACCGCTCTGCCGTGTCCTTGTCGGACAGCGTCAGCCCGATCAGGAAGCCGAACCGCGTCATCTGCGCCTTCGCCATCAGATGCGCGGGGTCAGCTTCCAGCCCCGGATAACGCACCGATGCCACCTTGGGATGCGCCAGGAGTCGCTCTGCGATCAGCGCGGCCGTGTCGCACATCCGGGCGAAGCGAAGCGGCAGGGTCCCCAGCGACCGATGCAAAAGCCAGGCTTCCATGGGTCCCGGAATAACCCCGGCCAGCTTACGCCACGCCGCGACCTCTTCCATGAGCCCCGCGTTGCGCGACGCCACATGCCCCATCAACACGTCCGACGCCCCGCTGGGCGCCTTGGTGTCCGAGGCGACGACCACATCCGCTCCGAGATCGAGCGGGCGCTGACCGAAAGGCGTCATCGTCGTGTTGTCGACGATCGACACACCGCCCGCCGCCCGCACCTCTTGGGCGAGGCCCGCGATGTCGCATAGGTCCAGCCCCGGATTGGACGGGCTTTCCAGGAAAACGACCGCGACGCCGTCAAACCCGCCCGCGCTCATGTCCAGCGTCGGCCGCGTCTCGACCGTGACGCCAAGCTTGGCCAGGAACCGGTCCGCGAGAAGCCGGGTCGTGTAATAACCGTCCGTCGGCACCACCAATCTGTCGCCCGCCTTCAGCGTTGCAAAGAGCGCCGCCGAAATCGCGGCCATGCCGGAAGGAAAGGCCAACGCAGGCGCATCCTCGATCAGCGACAGTTGCGCCTCAAGCGCCTCCCACGTCGGGTTCTCCGCCCGGCCATAGCCCGGCACACCGGTTTCGGGATCGCCTGGCAGATGGTACATTGATGTCACCGTGATCGGCGGCGCCAGCGCATCGCCCTTGGCCAGCCCGGCCCCATGCAAATGCGCCAGCCTTGCTGCAATCTCGTCGTTCTTGCTCATCATTATCCTCTCCAGAACCGTGCCGTGAACAGTACATAGACCGACAAGAGCTCCAACCGCCCCGTCAGCATCGCCGCCGTCAGCATCCATTTCGCCGTATCGTTGAGCGTTGCGAAATTGCCCGCTGGTCCGATCGTGTCACCCAGACCGGGGCCGATGTTGGCAATCGCCGTGGCAGCCCCCGAAAGGGATGTCACCATATCGAGCCCCGTCAGGCTCAGCGCCACCGCCCAAATCCCCATGGACACCACGAACAAGACGAAGAACGCCATCACCGAGGACAACACCGCTTCCGAAATCGGCTGCCCCTCAAACCGGGGCGTGAACACGCCATGCGGCGCGAAAATCTGTTGGATCCGGGTTTTGATCGCGGTGAAGAGGATCTGGTAGCGGAAAATCTTCACCGAACAGGCCGTCGAACCCGCGCAGCCCCCGATCAGCCCGAGGAGGAAGAAGGCAACAACAGGGAAAGTGCCCCAAAGCTGGTAATCTGTGCTGGCGAACCCCGTGCCCGAGATAATCGAGGTCACGTTGAAGACGCCCTCGCGAAACCCGTGTTCGAAATGATCGCCGTTCCCGATCAACCGGTAAAGCGTCATCAGCAGCGCCATGGAGAAGATCAAGCTGAGATAGGTCCTGATCTGACTGTCGCGAAACAGGGGCTGGGCGGTGCCCGCGACCAGTTGGATGTAGCGCACGAAAGGCAGCGACGCCAGGATCATGAAAACCGACGCCACGTATTCCGGCGCGCCCTGGTAGTAACCAAAGCTTGCGTCATGGGTCGAAAACCCACCCGTCGACATGGTTGTCAGCGCATGGTTGATGGCATCGAAGGGCGTCATGCCCACGGCAAGATAGGCCAGCATGCTGGCAATCGTCAGACCGAGGTAGATCCAGACGATCCGCCCCGCGATCTCGGCCGCGCGGGGGAGCACTTTTCCCATCGTATCGAAGGCTTCCGACCGGAAGATCTGCATGCCGCCCACGCGCAGTTCCGGAAGGAACACCATCGCCACCACGATGATCCCGATTCCGCCGAACCATTGTAGCATGGACCGCCAGACCAGAAGCCCTTCGGGCATCGTGTCCAAACCGGAAAACACCGTCGATCCCGTCGTCGTAAACCCCGACATTGCCTCGAAAAAAGCGTCCACGGGCCGCGCCTGTATTTCACCGAAGATGAACGGAAGTGCACCGAACGCCGGCAGCGCCACCCAAATCAGCGTCGTCAGGAGAAAGGTCTGCTGAATGGTCAGGCCCCGGCCCACGCCGTTCGCCGTGGCCAAGGACATCGCGCCGCCAACCGTAACCGTAATCACCGCGCTTTGCAGGAAGACCGTCCAGTCAGGGCGCCCAAAGAACAGGTCCACCCCCATAGGGACAAGCATCGTTACGCCCAGAAAGGCAACGACCAGACCAATGACGTAAAACACGGGGCGCATGTCGAACATGAGGCTGAGCGTTGGCTTCGCGTTCGCGAAGTGTCAAGCACTGACGCAGCTTACCGATGTGTTGCGCCTCCCGCTGCAATCGAAGCGCCACGTTCACGCAACGCCGTGTACCGGGCCGCCCATGTCAGGCCCTTCCCGCGCTGCAGCGCGGCTTGACACCCGCCCCCGCCCCCTGCAACCGTCGATCACGTCTCGGAGGACCGTCATGCGCCACAATATACGCTACCTGCCGCTCGCGATCTGCATCATCGCGATCCCGGCGGGCCTGCTTCTCGCCCTCGCGTTTCCGTTCTGGGGCGCGACGATCACGGGTTTCGCCACGGTCTTCACCGTCATCGGGCTCAGCGACCTGTTCCAAACCCGCCGCGCGGTTCTGAAAAATTATCCCATCCTCGCACGGATGCGTTTCTTCCTGGAATCGATCCGGCCGGAAATCCGCCAGTACTTCCTCGAAAGCGACCACGAAGAGGTGCCCTTTTCCCGCGAACAGCGGGCCCTCGTCTATCGTCGCTCCAAGGGCATCGAAGGGCTGCGCCCCTTTGGCACCCTGCGTCACACGGGCCAGGTCGGGCATGAATGGATCAACCACTCCATGCTCCCCAAACACCCGGACCCAGACACGTTTCGCGTCATATTCGGAGAAGCCACCTGCGCCAAACCTTATGCGGCCTCGGTCCTCAACGTCTCCGGCATGTCCTTCGGCGCGCTTTCCCCCAACGCGGTCGAAGCGCTCAACATCGGCGCCGCACGCGGCGGCTTTGCCCAGACCACCGGCGAAGGCTCCATCTCGCGCTACCACCGCCATGATGGTGATCTCGTCTGGCAGATCGGCTCGGGTTACTTCGGCTGCCGGACACTCGATGGTCAGTTCGATCCCGACCAGTTCAAGGAGAAAGCCGCGTCCGACCAGGTGAAAATGGTCGAGATCAAGCTCTCCCAAGGTGCCAAACCCGGTCACGGCGGTATCCTTCCGGGGGCGAAGGTGACGGAGGACATTGCCGAAGCACGCGGCGTTCCGGTTTGGCATGACTGCCTCAGCCCTGCCGCGCACTCGGCCTTCGGCACCCCAACCGAAATGCTCCACTTCATCGCGAAACTGCGCGATCTCTCAGGTGGCAAGCCGACCGGCATCAAGCTCTGCGTTGGTCACCCATGGGAAGTTTTCGCGATCTGCAAGGCCATGGTCGAAACCGGCATTACGCCCGATTTCATCACCGTGGACGGCGCCGAAGGCGGCACCGGTGCTGCGCCTGTCGAATTTGCAGACCACATGGGAGCCCCGCTGCGCGAAGGTCTGATGCTTGTCCACAACGCTCTGACCGGACTGGGCCTACGCGACCGCGTGCGCATCGTCGCCTCCGCCAAGATCATCTCCGCTTTCGACATGGCCCGCGCCTTCGCGCTCGGGGCGGATACCTGCAACATGGGTAGGGGCTTCATGTTTTCGCTCGGCTGCATTCAGGCCCAGGTCTGCCACACCGGCCATTGCCCGACCGGAGTCACCTCGCAGGATCCGGGCCGCTATCGCGCCCTCAACGTGAAAGACAAGTCGCACCGGGTGGCGAATTTTCATGACAACACGCTGCACGCGCTTTCTGAGACCATCGGGGCAGCGGGGCTGGAGCATCCGTCCGATCTGAAACCCGATCACCTGATGATCCGCATTAACTCCCGCGAAGTGCGCTCCGCCCGCTCGCAATACGATTGGGTGGCACCGGACGAGCTCTTGGACCACAACGTGCAGCACCCGGCCTTTACCAAATTCTGGGACATGGCCAACGCAGAGAGCTTCGCCGCAAACGTCTAGGCGACGCTTCGTTCCAGAAGGAAGGGGAGCATCCGGTCGCGCGGAAGCTCCGGCAGGGCAAGCGGGCCATAAATCCGCTCTGCGTCCGCGTCGGTGGCGATGACCGCAAGTGCGGGGAGCCTGGTGAAAAGCGCGTTGCGCGCCTCTCGCCCCATCGCGATCAGGGCTTCGGGACCGGGATAGAAGCTTTCGCTCGGGGCATTGTCACCAGAAATGACCGCGTGTTTCGGCAGCATGAGGTGGACATAAACCACTTCACGCATGCCTTTCGCGACTCGGAACCGCCCATCGCTGTCCTCGGCCAGCCACCGCGCAGGCACAAAGCCTGCCGGTTGACCCGCATCGTCGCTCAGGGCGATCCGGTGCAGGGGCGAGACGGTCAAGGTCCGGTCGTTTCCCAGCGCCCCGGGCTTGATCTTGACCGGGGCAAGGTCGGGACGCCGGTCGAGAACCCCGCGATCCAATCGCGACTGCCCGGCCCAGATGATCGGGAGGTCTTCACCGTCGAGCGTGGATACCAAGTCACCCTCCACAAGCGTCTCAACGCGCCGCGGCCCCTCCGGCGTCGCAATCCGCGTGCCCGCCGCGAAACAGGGAACGCCCATCGAATAGTACGTCGAGCCGTCCAAAGTGGCCGGTGCGACGCCCTGCAGCGTGACTGTCGTCCCGTCGTTGAAGGTCAGGACCGAATTGCCAGACCCGTCGTCAGACACCACCATGTCCCAGGTATTGACCGTTTCGCCATCCGCATCCGTTAGACCGGAGAGATCGAGCTGGTCGTTCGTGAACCCGTCGAGGTCATCATCCGCCATGTCGAAGTCGGTAATGACGTTCGAGCCGTCACCGTCTTCGAACACGTAGGTGTCTTCGCCCGCACCACCCGTGATCGTGTCGTTGCCGCCACCTGCGGCGAGCACATCGTCGCCGCCACCGCCCGAGAGCGCGTCGTCCCCGGAGCCACCCGTAACCTGATCGTTACCGCCCTCGCCATGCAGGGTCACCCCGGTGGTCGTGACACTCGCGTCGATCACATCATCCTGGTCCGACGCAAGTATCTCCTCGAACCCGTTGAAGAAGATCGTGGACGTTCCGTCCGAGATAGAGCCCGAGGTGTCTCCATCAAACGTGATCGTCAGAGGTCCGGCAACGCCGGTCAGGTTCAGGGTATCCTCTTCGCCGGTGCCCTCGAACCGCTCGATCTCACTGAAACTGCCGCTGGCGCCCCCCGCCGAATAGGTGCCGCTTTCGAGCGTCGTGAACGTGACCGTGGCGGCATCTGATCCGGTGAAGCGCAATGCGTCGCCCTGCACTTCTCCACCCTCGCCCCCGATGATCGTGTCGGTGCCACCATCCGCGGTCACAACCTCGAAGGTGTCGTCGCCATCGCCACCCGAAAGCATGTTGGCGCCCGAGTTGCCGATGATCCAGTCATCGCCGTCCCCGCCCGCAATCGTGTCGTCGCCCGCTTCACCCACGAGGAAATCGTCGCCATCCGACGTGGGCACAGCCTCGTACATCTGGACGTTGTCGATCGACGCGCCTGCGGCATCTGCCGCGCCGGAACCTATGAACTCCAGGCGGTTGGACCCATCGCCCGACCCGCCGACCACGACGAATTCAAAGGTATCCCATGCGCTGTCCGGCGGGTTGATCTTCGCGATGACCTCACCGTTCCAGACCACATGTACCTGGTTGTCCAGCGCGGTGTCATCGTCGGGGGTCGAAAAATCCTTGATGTCCAAACGCACCAGGTAAGTCGCGCCGTCGGTGACCCCGGCCACGTCTTGCCCGATCCTCAGATTCTCGCCGATCCCGCCTTCGGTGTCGAGCCAATGCGCTCCATCGGTGGCCACGATCCCGTTGCGCCCGTCGCTATGGAAATCGACGGCGTAGCCATTGGCTTCGGTCCACCCCGGCGCAGCGCCGACTCCCATATAGCCATAGCCGGTGGCGGTCATGCCGGTCGTGTCTTCGAACGACCCGTTGACGATCATGTTCGATCCGGACGCGACATATCCTTCGCCGATGATCGTGTCGTTTCCGTCCCCGCCATAGAGCACATCGCCCGCCGAGCCGCCTTGGACGTAATCGTCCCCGCCGTTGCCGAAGAGCTCCTGGCGCACGCTCGACAGGGAGGCGTTCAGCTGATCGTCGTTGCCGGTGCCGTAGAAGGCTTCGATTTCCGTGAAGGTGCCGAATCCGGCCGTTTCCGTGAAGGAATACTGCCCGGCCTCGTCCGCCGTGAAGGTCACCACCACCGGCGACGAACTGATGAAATTGGCAAAGGCCACCGCATCGTAGTCCGACCCGGTCTCGCCCCCGACAACGTCGGTGCGTTCGTGGTCGTCAGTGATCGCGAAGAGGTCGGACCCCTCTCCACCAAAGAGCGTGTCGGCCCCGGCGCCACCCACAAGAAAGTCGTCCCCCGTGTCGCCATAGATCGTATCGTCGCCCGAACCACCGATCACCTGATCGTTGCCGGCCCCGCCGTCGAGCGTATTCGTCCCGCTGGAATTGGTGTCGGCCCCACCGATGATGTCGTCGCCATCACCGGCGTACACAATGTCGTCGCCATCTCCGTAGAAGATATGGTCATCGCCCGAGCCGCCGTAGATCGTGTCCCAACCGGTGGAAAACCCTGACGTGTCGGAACCGGAATAGATGACATAGCCGTCCCCATCCGGCGCGATGATCGTTTCGCTTCCCCAAAAGCCAAAGATGGGGAGATCCTCGTCGATGGCGCTCGCCGTCTCGCTCGGCGCCGCAGGCAACGGATCGTCGGGGACGAAATAGTAATAACCGCCTACGAAGTATGTGGCACCGTCCACATTGCCAAACGTCGTCGGGTAATTGACCGTGCTGGTCGATACAGGGGCATAGTCGAGTTCATCGAAAACGAGCTCGGTCGTGAGCACATCGAACCCGCCACCGCCGGTGAAGGAGATCAAGTATCCAGTTCTGTTGGCCACTCGGGCCTCCCGGTTTTTACTTTGCCGCCAAGACGGCCCATTTTTCAGCCACGTAGTTTACAAAGACCGAAAGTGTCCCGTGATAATGGTTAGAATTTGGCCGGATGGTGCCCAATCTGCGTCTCGCGCAAAGCAGGACGGGAGGTCGGTGTTTTCTTGGACAACCATGAAAGGTGCTGGCCGCACGGTGCGGTTGCGGCTGCCATTCCGGGCGACTTCACGCGGTGCAGGACACGGGACTTCCCCGCAGGCGGAGACCCGGCAACCGGCTAACCGCCGCCAGTGGCGGCCGGATGCACGCGGATCCTCCGATCAGGTGCCGTGGATCAGGGTCGAAAACAGACGCGGATCGAGCGACTGTGCGGCAAATGTCGGCCCTTCGGTGAGGATCGACACCGCATCGTGGCTGTGCAGGCTTTCCTGGTGGCTCGCCACCACCCGGAAGTCACCGATCCGGGCATCGGTCTTCAGCTGCTCGGTGAAAAGCCGTGCCGCATCCTCCACGAAAATCGGGTTGGCCGCGTTCAACTCGGCGAAAGCCTGTTCGTCTTCCCGCTTCACCATCACCTGGGTTTCCGTCGGAACGGCGGCCCGGCACAGGTCGATCAGGTCTTCGAACCAAAGGCAGCACTGGTCCGGCGCCATTTCCACCGATACGCGCGCCACCGATCGCTGGCTGTGCGGCGTGGCCAACTGCCCCCGCGACTGGCGCGCATGTTCCGACAGTTCCAGCGAACAGGGACAGGTCGAGGAATAGACGTAATCGAGGTGCATGAACTTGCGCCGCACCCCGCCGGTTTCGACAAGCTCCAGGGCGATATCGTAGTATTGATACCCCTGAAGCCCGGAACGCAGGCTTTCGATTTTCACGGGGAAGGAAAACGACATCTCGATCCGGGCATCCAGGCTCTGCAGATCGGTCTTGTAGTCATCGAGAGCGGCTTCGATCACCTCGAAAGAAAAGGTCTTCTCCGCATGGGCATAAAACGACCGCATGATGCGGCTCATGTTAATGCCCTTCTTCTCCGCTTCGAGGCTCACGGTTCCGGTCACGCTGGTCTCCAGCGTCAGGTCACCGTTGTCTCGGGTATGATACCGCAGCGGCAGGCGGAAATTCGAAATCCCGACGTGCTGGATTTCCTGTTTCTCGCCCTGGATGAGCGAGGCGGGGCCGTTCTGAAGGTCGGGCAGCGACGCCTTGTATTCGGGCGTCACCTCGAAATTCTCAGGGTACACCCGCTTCAACATCGGGTAATTCGAGACTTCGGTTTCGGGCAACAGACGCGCCACGGAGGGGTCCAGAGCAGCCACTTCCTCCGGCGTCGCGCCCCGCGCCCAGTCGCGCAAGGTCTCAAGAGCATCGCGCGCGGCATCCAAATCCGGTGCAGCGGTCATCTTGGGCGTCAGATGGTTCATGGCGGGCCCTCCCGGTCCGTTCTGTGCCCCGAATATGGGGTCAGGATGCTATGTTTACCACCATACGCCTCGTTTTGCAGTCTGGATCATCAAACACGTCGCCTAGATTACTGAAAGCGCCTGTTCGATGTCGGCGAGGATGTCCTCGGGGTCTTCCAATCCGCACGAGAACCGGATCAGCCCGTCACTGATGCCCAGAAGGTCTTTCTGATCCTGTGGAAGCCGTTGGTGCGTGGTGGTCGCCGGGTGAGTCGCGATGGATTTCGCATCCGCGAAATTGTTGGAAATAATCACGAATTCCAAGGCGTTCTGGAACTTGAACGCCGCCTCCTTGCCGCCCTTGACTTCGAAGGCCAAGACCGTGCCGCCCGAGGGAGCCTGGCGCATGGCCAGCGCGTACTGCGGGTGGTTCGGGTCGGTCGGAAAGCGCACAGCGCTCAGTTTTTCGTGACCCGAAAGTCTCTCGGCAAGCAGGGCTGCGGTCGCTGACTGTGCACGCACGCGCAGATCCATGGTCTCCAGGGCCTTCAGATGTGTCCAGGCCGCGAATGGATTAATCGCCCCGCCGGTGTGTTTCATATAGGTTTCGATTGGCCCGCGGATCAGCTCTTTGGAGCCACAGATCGCCCCGCCCAGCATCCGCCCCTGTCCGTCCACATGCTTGGTGGTGGAATAGACGACGAGGTCCGCGCCCATATCGGCGGCATAGGAAAACACCGGTGTAATCATCGCGTTATCCACCACGACCAGCGCATCGTTCGCATGGGCAACCTTGACCACATGGGCGAGGTCCACGACCTCCAGCGTCGGATTGGAAATCGACTCGAGGAACACCAATCGCGTGTCGGGACGAATCGCCGCGTCCCAGGCCGCGTTGTCGGTGCCGTCGACCAGGGTGATCTCGACACCGAAGCGGCCCAGCACCTCCTCCAGCACGTAAAGACAAGACCCGAACAGCGCGCGCGACGACACCACGTGGTCGCCCGCCTTGGTCAGCGCCATAAGCGCACCGCTCACGGCGGCCATGCCGGACGTGCAAGCAAAGCCGTCCTCGGTGCCCTCAAGCCCGGCGATCCGGTCCTCGAACATCCGGTTGGTCGGGTTGCCGTAGCGGGCGTAGATAAACTCGTCATCACCGGCCTCGACGAACCGCGCTTCGGCGGCTTCGGCGGAGGGGTAGCAAAAGGCCTGCGTCATGAACATGGCCTCCGACAGCTCGCCATACTGGCTGCGCCGCGTCCCGCCATGCACCGCCGCGGTGCGTTTCGACCATTTCGCCATGTCGTTCTCCCAACAAAAAACGCCCAACCGGAAAGCCGGGGGCGTTTTCGCGTCCTCGACCTCTTTAGCGGCATGTTTTTGGGTTCATATTCAACACCTTGAATACCCCAGTGGCCCGCAATCCGGTAAACAAATCGCCACGACGCCCGATTAGCCCCACGCGCCGCTTTCGTCAAGCGTCGGCACCCGTGGTTGTGAGCGCCCGCCTCTTGCCCTTGGCCGCATGTCTGTCATCCTGATCTCAACAGGAGGACTCAATGTCGGACATCGAACTTTACTACTGGCCTACGCCCAACGGCTGGAAAATCACCATCGCCCTGGAAGAGATGGGCCTGCCCTATACCGTGAAATACGTGAACATCGGCAAAGGCGAACAGTTCGAGCCGGACTTCCTGCGCATCGCGCCCAACAACAGGATGCCCGCGATCATCGACCCGGACGGCCCCGATGACCTGCCGATCTCGATCTTCGAGTCGGGCGCAATCCTGCAATACCTTGCCCGCAAAACCGGCAAATTCTGCGGCCCCACGGAACGCGACCGGATCGCGGTGGACCAATGGCTGATGTGGCAAATGGGTGGCCTTGGCCCGATGGCCGGACAGGCGCACCACTTCCTGAACTACGCCCCCGCGATGGACCCGCCAAACGACCTGCCTTACGCCAAGGACCGCTACCGCACCGAAACCGGGCGGCTTTACAAGGTCATGGACACCCGATTGGGCGAAACCGAATACCTCGCGGGCGATTTCTATTCTATCGCAGACATGGCCTGCTACGGCTGGGCCTCGCTGTGGGAGAACCAGGAACAGACGCTCGACGACAAACCCAACCTCGCTCGTTGGCTCGACACCGTCGGTGCCCGCGACGCGGTCAAACGCGGCATGGCCGTCGGCAAGGAACACCGCAAGCGGCTTCAAGACGACAAGGACGCGCAAAAGGTGCTCTTCAAACGATGACGGCAAGTGGTGCGCGTCGGCTTCTTTTGCACATCGGGATGCATAAGACCGGCTCAAGCTCGATTCAGGAAAGCTTCAAAGGCTTCGTGGACGCCGACCGCACCCGCTACGCCACGATCGCGCTCGCGCCGAACCACGGCTATCACCTGCGCATCCCATTCGAGCAGGACATCGCCCCGGTGATGGCCTCACTCGCCCCCGGCGCCCAGCCGGTGCCCGGCACCGGCGAGCTGCGTGCCTTCCTTGAAGAGCTTGAACACCCCGCCCAGGATCTCATCGTCTCGGGCGAGGCCTTTTCGACCTTCGACCACAAAGCGGTCGGCCAGTTTCTCGACACCGTGGCACCGTCCGGGCGGCACATCGAGGTGCTTTGCTACCTGCGCGACCCGATCACCCTTCCCGGCTCTTTCTTTCAGCAGCACGTCAAGGAAATGCTTCTGTCAGAGCCAGTGATGCCCGCTCCCGAATACCAAGCGGCGCTGACACCCTGGCTCGACCTCCTGCCCCGTGACCAGTTCACCTTTCGCAAATTCACGCCCTCAACATTGAAGGATGGCAACGTCTTCACCGATTTCTGTGACTGGGCAGGCGTCGATCCTGTGAAGATCTCTGAGAAACGCACCAACACGGCCCTGCCGGACGGCTGCGTGCGGCTCTTGTGGCAGCTCAACCGCCTTCACAACGCGTCCCCCAAAACCGCCGACCACATCGCCGCCTACACGGACCTCAATCTTCGCCTGCGCGACACGATCTCCGGTCCGGCTTTCACGACCCCGATTGCCTGCCTCAGCGACACGTCCGAAATGCGCGCGACCTTGGGTTGGGTGGTCCAACACACCGGCATAGATTTCCGGCCCGAAGTCGAAGCCGCCGCTCAAGAAATGAAAGGTCGCCCGCTCGGAGAGGAACTCAATCGTATAGACTCGACCACCCGCGCACAACTCGGCGCCCTGCTCAACGAGATGAAAGTCTTTCGCCACCGCCGCGCCCCGGTCGACGTCCTCATGGCCCGGCTTTATCGCTCCGCCGTCAAGCGCGCCCGCTGGCAACGCCGACGCAACGCGATCTGGAGAACCACCCCCCGAACTGCACCCGTTGATCCGGACGAACACGGCTTTCGTCAAGACATGCTGCGACGCTGACGCCGCGTGCTGGTCAGGACGTGCCGTCTTCTTCCGCGTCGTCTTCGATCCCGTATTTCGAAAACAGTCCCGACTGGGTCATGAAGAACACGAAGATCAGCGCCGGGAGGCCGAAGGTCTTGAAGTTCACCCAGGCGTCCGTGGACATGGTCCGCCAGATAACCTCGTTCGCCACGGCCAGCCCCCCGAAAAAGAGGGCCACGCGCCATGTGAGCTTCATCCAACCCTCATCCTGCATCGGCACGGTATGGTCCATGACCGCCCGCAGATAGGATTTGCCCTGCACGAGGCCGAACATCAGCACGGCGAAGAAGAACACGTAGAGGATCGTCGGTTTCATCTTGATGAACCGCTCATCGTTTAGCCAGATCGTGATGCCGCCCATGATGATGACCAACACCACGGTCGCGACCTGTATGGCCGAGATTTTCCCGGTCATCCGGTAGATCAGATACGTGGACAGGGTTTGCAGCGGAATAAAGAACATCGTCACCACGACGATCCCGTCGAATTCCCGCTCGAAGAGCGTGAAGGTGCCATCGCGCACGATCATGTAGCCGATGAAAAAGGCGATGATCGGCCCGTATTCGATAATCCCCCGCAACCACGGGTTCGGTTTCTTTTCGGGCGTGTCGCCGCTGGTCTGGATTGTATCGCTCATAGTGACCATACGCCTCTGGCTCGTGCTTGGATCAGCCCTATCTAACCACCCATTTCGACGATTACAGCCCCCAAAGCGATCATCGCCATGAGGAAGACGCGCCGCGGCCCCGTGCTCTCGCCCAGGACCAGCCATCCGATGAGGGCCGCAAAGACCGTCGAGGTCTCCCGCAGCACCGCCGCCTGCCCGACATCGTCAAGCCGCGTCGCCAGCATGATCGACCCGAAGGACAGGTAGGCGACAATGCCCCCGATGAACCCGCGTACCGCGAGCGGCCCCAGCGCGGGACGCACCTCCATCCGCCGATACCGGATCAGTGCGACGACCGGAAAGGTCAGCCCGTCGATCATGAAAAACCACGCGAGGAAGGTGAACGGGTTGGGCGTCGCGCGGATACCGTAGGCGTCGATGGTCGTATAGGCGGCGACGAACAACCCCGTCAGCACGGCCATTGCGAGCGCCGGTTTCAACGTGTCGCGGTTCACCTGCCAGTGGCGCAGGTTGTAAAGCCCCAGCCCGTAGATCGCGCTGACCAGAAGCCCGACGCCCAGCCATTGCACCAGGTTGAAATGCTCGCCAAACAGGAACCCGGCCCGATCACCGTGAACAGCGGCCCGGTCCCGCGCACCACCGGGTAAACCACCGTGTAGCTCCCCAGCGTATAGGTAAAGGCCTGCGAAGCCTTGTAACCGATATGAACGGCCCAGATCAGGATGAACAGCGGGATCAGCTCCGGCGCAGGCCAAGGCACGATGAAAAGCGCGATGGGCGCGGCCATGATCCCATAGGCAAAATCAATCGCACCACGCGACAGCCACGGATCGTGCCGCCCCTTCTGGAGCGCACCGAAAAACGCGTGCAGCACGGCGGCCAGCAGCGCAAGGATGAGGGCAACCGTATGCCCGGCCTCAGTCCCTTCGAGACCGGTAATCCATTCTGTCATGCAGAGGTTCTAGAGCGTCGCGACCCGGGGTGCACGTGGAATTGCCTCGCTTTTTCGCACGTCGTGGCGGGCAATCCGTTCCGCCATGGCGCCATCGAGCGGGATGACCAGCGCCCCTACCGGCTCGGGACGTGCGGCTTTGTCGTCCGCCCGGTTGGCCCGACGACGTTCGATGAAATCAGCGATCTCGAACCGTTCGCGGAAGGCATCCTCGATATAGTCGACACCCGCCAGTTCATGGGTCGCGTCCGCCAACATGCGATACGTCAGCCGCCGCATGAATTCATCGGTCCGATAACTGCCCAGCAGCCCGGCCTCCGCCACCCGCACCGTATCTCCGGCCCGGATCAGGGCAGCGGCACCCACCACTTCCCAGTTGGCGAACAGCACCGACCGCGCAAGCACGTCGGCCATCACGGAAAACCCTGGCTGGCCCTGCTCCGGGTAGGGATCAGAGATTGCCAACCGCGTCGCTTCCGCCACAAAGGACAAAGCGGTCCGGGTGCCTTTCAACAGCAAAGTCGGTTCGGTGGTCTTGCGCTTACCCATGAGCCCTTATCCGCCTTCGAGCATTCGTTTTTTGTCAGCCTCTCTGGTCGACAGCATGACACATACGGGCACAAAATGGAATTTTTTGGGCGATGGAGGCGAAAACTGCGCCGAGAGCAAGAAAAACCAACGGGGGGCCAAGTTCCCTCCCCTGCGCTCGTCAGCCGCTCCCGGTCAGGGCCTGCGCGAAGTCCTGCGGGTCGAACGGCGCCAGGTCGTCAATCTGTTCCCCCACCCCGATCGCGTGGATCGGCAGCCCGAACCTGTCCGCCAAAGCGACCAGCACGCCACCCTTCGCGGTTCCGTCGAGCTTGGTCATCACCAGCCCGGACACATCCGCCAATTTCTGGAACGTCTCCACCTGGTTCAGCGCGTTCTGCCCGGTCGTCGCGTCGAGAACGAGCAAGGTATTATGCGGCGCATCCGGGTCTATCTTCTTGATAACCCGAACGATTTTCGCCAGCTCCTCCATAAGGTCCTGACGGTTTTGTAACCGCCCCGCGGTGTCGATCATCAACAGATCGGCCCCCTCGGCCCGCGCCTTGGTCAGCGCATCGAAGGCGAGGGACGCCGGGTCGGATCCTTCGGGCGCGGTCAACACGGGAACACCCGCACGCTCACCCCAAACCTGGAGCTGCTCGACAGCCGCCGCGCGGAACGTATCGCCCGCCGCGATCACAACGGACTTCCCCGCGGCCCGGAACTGGCTTGCAAGCTTGCCGATGGTCGTGGTCTTGCCCGCACCGTTGACGCCGACGACCAGCACCACCTGTGGGCGCTTGGCATAAAGCGGCAGGGGCTTTGCCACCGGCTCCATCACCCGTGCGATCTCCAGCGACAGGATCTCCTTGATCTCGGGCACCGAGAGCTTCTTGCCCAACCGTCCCTCGGCGATATTCGCGGAAATCCGAAGGGCCGTGTCGACGCCCATATCGGAAGCAATCATCAGCTCTTCGAGGCTTTCGAGCATATCGTCGTCCAACACCCGGCGCGTGACCGTCTTCGCCTCGCCCCCGCCACGACCGAGCAAACGGCCCAGAAGACCGGGCTTTTGCGTCGCAGGCTCCGGGTCGCCTCCCAGATCGCCGATGCTCGGCATCTCGATCTCGGGCGGTAAAGTTTCGGGCGTCGGGTCTGTCGGCTGCGGCGCTTCCTCGGGCGTCTCGGCCGGGGCTTCGACGGGCGCAGAGTGCGGCATCTCCTGGGGCATCGGTTCGGGTGTCACGTCCGGTTGCGGGTCCGCATCCGGCGTACGACCGGGCGTGCCCGGTAAATCCGGCTCGGGTGCCGGCGGCACCTCCGGTTCCGGCGAGGGCTCAGGCGCCGGTTCCGGTTCAGGCACATTCTCCGGTTCCGGCGTCGGCGTCGGTTCCGGTTCAGGCACATTCTCCGGCTCCGGCGTCGGCTCCGGGTCCGGCTCAGGCGTCACATCCGGCGACGGGTCCTGCGCAGGTTTCGGATCAGGTTTTGGATCAGGCTCAGCCGCCTGCACGACTTCCTCTTCCTCGCCCCCATCCTCGACGATCGCCTCCAAACCTTCTTCAAGCTTGGAGCTGGATTTCGTCAGCCGATCTTTGAGTTTTCTGAAAAACGACATGGGCCCTCCGGTCTTGCCTGTCACCTAATGGCGTTTTGCCCCCATGGAAAGGGGTCAGGCCGTCATGATCATCGCCTGCCCGGCGACATAGGAAATCCAGACCGCCCAGCCGATCCGCCCCATCATCGGGTCTTCGTCACTCATCCGGAACATCTGAAGCGCCAGCAACGTGTCAGACGCGATGAAGAACGCGGCTCCGACGAAAGCCAGCCCGATCGGCATGGCCAGCGCGGCGATCCCCATCAGCGTAATCAGCAGGATATAGACCCGCACCGCCAGCTTCAGATGACCCGTGTAGGGCACCAGCCAAACCTCGGCGAGCACGCCGTAGGCCACTAAGAACACCGCCATGGCCGGGTTGATGATGAAAGCCTCCCACAAAGGCGCGTCCGCCAACACCAGGAAGTGCAGGATATACAGCAGATGCGCGAGCGCGAAGGCGGCCAGCCCGAACATGAACGCCGCCTCGCCGCGGCGCGACAGCGCCATGTCGCCAAGGGCGGACAGAAACAGCCCAGCGATCAGGAACGCCTCTCGGCCGCTCGCCCATGCCGCATAGGCGAACAGCAAGAGCGGCAGGGTTTTCACAACCGAGCGCGGCCAATTCGACTCGTCCTCCGACAGCGGCAGGTATATCATCGCAGCGAGCAGACCGGCCCAAGCAAGTAAGGGTGCCATTACAATCCTCCGGGTTGCGAGAATGCGGCTTGCGCCCGCGGGGTCAAGCGCAATTGACCACCTGCGTCACGGCGGCCCTTTCCGACACCCCGCGACCCGCCTAACATGGGCCCATGACCCACCCGGTTCGCGCCTATGCCACAGCCACCTTGATCCCCGTCGCCCTGATCGCGACCGGGGCGATGATCGGCGGCGCGTGGAGCGTGATTGCGCTTGTCTACATGACGGTTTTCACCTTCGCGATGGACCAGTTGATCCGCGTTCAGGAGCCGGCCGAGGACCCGACGCGGGAGCTGCCCGCCGCCGACACCCTGTCCGCGCTGCTCGCCGTGCTCCACTTTGCACTGCTTCCGCTGACCGTCTGGTCCATCGCCCACGCGGACCACGGCCCCGGCCCCGCCGTCGCGCTCTTTGTCGCGGCGGGGCTGTTCTTCGGGCAGGTCTCGAACTCCAACGCGCATGAACTCATCCACCGCACCCGGCGCGCGCTCTTCAACCTGGGAAAATGGGTCTACATCTCGCTTCTCTTCGGCCACCACACCTCGGCGCACACCAAGGTGCACCACCGCTATGCCGCCTCGCCAAAAGACCCGAACTCCGCGCGACGAAACGAAAGTTTCTACCGGTTTGCCCCCCGCGCCTGGATCGGCAGTTTCCGGGACGGCTACCGCGCCGAACGCGAGGACATAAACCGCCGGGGCACCGGAGGTTCAACACCTTACGTGACATATGTCGTGGGCGGCGCTGCCTTCACGCTTGCCATGACGCTCGCCTTCGGGCTTCCCGGTCTCGCCGTCTACATCGGCCTCGCGGCTTACGCCCAGATGCAGCTTTTGCTCTCCGACTACGTCCAACACTACGGGTTGACCCGCGCCGAAACTGCGCCGGGAAAATACGAACCCGTCGGCCCGCAGCATTCCTGGAACGGACAGCACTGGTACTCGCGCCACCTGATGCTGAACGCCCCGCGCCACTCCGACCATCACGCGCACCCGTCACGCCCCTACCCGCAATTGCGCGCAGCCGAGGATGCCCCGACGCTTCCCTCCACGCTGCCCGCCATGGCCGCCCTCGCGCTTTTCCCCCGCTACTGGAAACGCGTGATGAACCCGGCACTGTCCAAATGGACCGAGGCGCATCCATGATCGCCCGGCTCCTCATTCTCATGGCTCTGCTCGCGGCCCCGGTCATGGCACAAGACGGCCTGCCCCTGACACCAGGCGAATTCGAAGCCTACGCCACGGGCAAAACCCTCACCTACGGCTTCGAAGGGCAGGCCTACGGCGGCGAAGAATACTTGCCGAACCGAAAGGTGCGCTGGTCGTTCCTCGATGGGCGTTGCAAGGACGGCTACTGGTATCCCTCGGGCGACGAGATCTGTTTCGTCTACGAAGACGACCCCACACCCCAATGCTGGATTTTCTACCGGAAACCGGACGGTTTGATCGCCCAATTCGCCAACAACGATGAGTACCAGGAGCTTTACGAGACCGGCGAATCCGACGAACCACTCCTGTGTCTCGGTCCGGAAGTCGGCGTCTAAGCCCGAAATCCGGCGAGGATTTCGCTTCGGTTTCGCGCCACGAAACCGCCGCCAATTCCGAAATCATCGCATGATTTCAAACCGATGTCGTCCCACGACATCGCGCCCGGTCAGAACAAGGATCCCTGCTCCGGTGGTTCCTCTTTCGGCTTTTTCTTGGACGTGGCTTTCACCGCCCCGCCACCAACCGCCAGCTTGCCGTCCGCAAACTCGATCTCCAACGCCCCCGCCGCCTTGGCCGCCGCCTGCGTGGTCACAACGTCACCGTCGCCCCGCACAACCGCGTAGCCCCGCTTGAGCGTTTCGGTGTACCCCAAGGTCTGCCGCATCCGGTCCAACCCATCCAGCCGCGCTTGCCAGCCGTCGATCTGACCCTGCCCGGCCCGCGCGAGCCGCGCCGAAAGCGCCTCCAGATCACGCTGACCCCGCTCCCGCGCCTGGTCGATCCGGCGCGGGTCCAGCCGAGGCGCGACCTTCTCCAGCTCCCGTGCCTTGGCCAGCCGTCCGCGCTCCAGCGCCGGTGCCAACCGCCCGGACCAATTCTGCAACCGATCGCGCATCTGCCCGGTCCGCCCCGTAAGCAGCGAGGGCCGCAAGCCGCCCGCAACCCGCGACAACCGCGCCTCGCCCTGGTGCACCACCGACCGAAGCGCCGCAGGCAAACGGTCGCCCGCCCGGTCCAAACGCTGGCGCGGCGTGTCCAACAGCGTCTCCGCCCGCGGCAAAGCCCGCGACAGGTCGGTCAACCGCTGCGCGCGCCGCGTGATCCCCTGCATCAGCGCCGCCGTCAGCCGCCCCTCCTGCTCGGCCGTCCAGGCGAGCAGATCGCGCCGCACCGGAACCGCGATCTCCGCCGCCGCCGTGGGCGTCGGCGCGCGCCGGTCCGACGCATAGTCGATCAGCGTCGTATCCGTCTCGTGCCCCACCGCCGAAATCAGCGGAATATCACTTTCCGCCGTCGCCCGGACAACGGCCTCTTCGTTGAACCCCCAAAGATCCTCGACCGAACCGCCGCCCCGCGCCACAATCAACACGTCGGGTCGCGGGATCGCCCCGCCGGGGGTCAGCGCATTGAAGCCGCGAATGGCATTGGCCACCTCTGGCGCGCACCGTTCGCCCTGCACCGCAACCGGCCAGATCAGAACCTTGCGTGGAAAACGGTCGCGCAAGCGATGAAGGATGTCCCGGATCACGGCCCCGGAGGGCGAGGTCACGACACCGATGACCTCCGGCAGGAAGGGCAAAGCCTGCTTGCGCTCCGGCGCGAACAGACCTTCGGCGTGCAACGCCGCCTTGCGTTTCTCCAGCATCGCCATGAGCGCACCCATGCCCGCGGGCGCGATCTCTTCGATGACGATCTGGTATTTCGACTGACCGGGAAAGGTGGTGAGCCGCCCCGTGGCCACCACTTCCATCCCCTCCTCGGGCTGGGTCGCCTGGCGCGCGGCAACGCCCTTCCACATCACGCCCGACAAGACCGCCTTGTCGTCCTTGAGGTCGAGATACACATGCCCCGACCGAGGCCGCGACACACGTCCCACCTCGCCCCGAATGCGCACATGCCCGAACTCCCCTTCGATCATGCGTTTGACCGCCCCCGACAGTTCGGACACGGAAAATTCGGGCGCGTTCATGCCGGGCGTCGGCTCGTCGATCAAATCCATGGCCCGACCCTACCCAAGCCGGAAACGAAGCGAAAGCTCCCCTGTTTCCGGTCTTCAAATATCCCGGAGGGGGCGGTGCTTTTGCCCGCAAAAGCACCAAGGGGGAGGCAGCGCCTCCCCCTCGACAAACCATGTTGCGGGCGCGGCATCGCCGCGCCCGCGCCGATCGCCCCGGTCTCAGCCGGGGCGAAATCTCTGTCAGGCCGCTTTGCGCTGGTGTTTACCTTCCTGCACCTCTTCGATGATCTCGGCGACGAAAGCGTCCAGATCATCCGGGTTGCGGCTGGTGACGATGCCGTTGTCGGCCACCACGGCGCTGTCTTCCCAGATGCCGCCTGCATTTTCCACATCGGTCCGGATCGACGGGAAAGACGTCATGCGGCGCCCACCGGCGATCCCGGTTTCGACCAGTAACCACGGTGCGTGGCAAATCGCGGCAATGGTCTTGCCGGCATCGAAGAACGCATCCACGAAGCCAAGCGCATCCTTGTTCAATCGCAGAAGGTCCGGGTTGATCTGCCCGCCGGGGAGCACGAGCGCGTCATAGACCTCCGGGTCGGCTTCGGACAAGGTCACGTCCACGGGCACGTTACGGCCCCAGTCGGCTTCATCCCAACCGGTGATGTCTTCGTCCTCGGGGCTGACAACATGCACCTCGGCCCCCGCCGCGCGGAGTTTTTCAAGCGGCACCTCCAACTCGGATTGCTCGAACCCGTTGGTGGCGAGAATGGCGATACGATAATCTTTCAGTTCGGACATGAGGTCCTCCTTTCAGTTCGCTTCCCACAACGGGTGGTGATGCCGATCGGTTCCTGTCTCCATGGCGCGCCGGCGGCGCCCCGCCGACCAGCCCTTGCTTGCCCCTCCGGCGGCTTCTGGCTATTCCACGCAGGACCAACGAAAGGACGATCCCGGTGAATATCCTCATCCTGGGCGGCGGTGGCCGCGAACATGCCCTGGCCTGGGCGGTGATGCAGAACCCCAAATGCGACAAGCTGATCGTCGCGCCGGGAAATGCCGGAATTGCACAAATCGCGGAATGTGCGGTGCTGGACGTGGAAGATGGCGAAAGAGTCGTAGAGTTTTGCAACATCAATGCCATTTCCTTCGTCATCGTCGGACCGGAAGCACCACTGGCCAACGGCGTGGTGGACGCGCTGGAACAAGCGGGCATCCTGGCCTTCGGCCCCTCGAAAGAAGCCGCGCGGCTCGAAGCTTCCAAGAGCTTCACGAAAGAGGTCTGCGACGCGGCAGGTGCGCCGACAGCCGCCTACGCGCGCTTCACCGAAGCCGCGCCCGCGAAGGACCACATCCGAAATCAGGGCGCTCCCATCGTGGTAAAAGCCGACGGCTTGGCTGCGGGCAAAGGCGTGATCGTCGCCATGGACGAAGCAACCGCGCTTGCCGCGATCGACGACATGTTCGGCGGTGAATTTGGCGCGGCGGGCGCCGAAGTGGTGATCGAGGAATTCATGGAGGGCGAAGAAGGCTCGCTTTTCGTGCTCAGTGACGGCGAAACGCTCCTCCCCATCGGCACCGCGCAGGACCACAAACGGGTGGGCGACGGCGACACCGGGCTCAACACCGGCGGCATGGGCGCCTATTCGCCCGCCCCGATCCTGTCGGACGACATCGTGACCAGGGCGATGGACGAAATCATCGCGCCAACGATGCGCGTCATGGCCGAGCGCGGCATGCCCTACAAAGGCGTGCTTTACGCCGGGCTGATGATCGAGAATGGCCAGCCGCGCCTCGTGGAATACAACGTCCGCTTCGGCGACCCGGAATGCCAGGCCCTGATGATGCGCCTCGGTGCGCAGGCGCTCGACCTGATGCTCGCCGCCGCTGAAGGCAAGCTCGCCGGGCGCCAGGTGAACTGGGCCGACGATCACGCGATGACCGTGGTCATGGCGGCCAAGGGCTATCCCGGTGCCTATGAGAAAGGCTCGGTGATCTCCGGTCTCGACGCGCTGCCGGAAACCCGCTCCCGCATGGTGTTCCACGCAGGCACCAAGGCAAAGGATGGCCAGATCACGGCCGCCGGAGGCCGGGTTCTGAACGTCACCGCCCGCGCGGAGACATT
>ATLU01000031.1_pt1:0-72500 | contig 76907 bp, 79 predicted proteins | sample 178751 | NCBI WGS metagenome assembly ATLU01 (sample SAMN02211837, study PRJNA209200) | bioreactor metagenome | isolation source: day 23 sample from continuous culture bioreactor inoculated with sediment... | place: Germany: Wadden Sea | collected 2011
GGGCATCGCCTCGTCTGTCTGGGGGCCGGGGTGGCCCAATCTATTTCACCGCGCGCTCGTTAGCCGCTGATCCGGGGAAAATCAAGCGGGTATCGCTGAAATCGCGTCCAGAGCGTGCGCTGCGGTCCAACGAAAAAACGCCCCGGCGATGAACCGGAGCGTTCGGGGTCGATCAGGTCGGCGAAGGCCCGCTTACGACGAGCTTTCCACCATGGTGTCGCCCATCATGGTGGTGGTGCTGTCCGCGCCTTCCACCTCCGACTTCACGCCGGTGGAGGTGCCGCCCACTTCCTCGCCGCCTTCGAGCTCGCCATCCTTCACGCGGGCGAACTGCGGCGGGATGATGCCGGCGGTCGGCGCAGGCCTGCCGGCCGAGGTCGTCGCCGGGTCCATGAGCGAGGCGTCTCCGAACCAGTCCGGGTTCTCCAGCATCCACTGGTGCACGCGCTTGGCCAGCGCCCGCGACAGCGACAGCATCTGCTCATCCGCGGTCTTGGTCAGGCCGGTTCCGATCAGCTGTTCGACCGAGAGTTCTTCTGAAACCGAGAAGATTTCAGGTTCTTCGTTTATTTTTTCGCCTTTCTCGTCGTCCCAGACCGTGACCGAGGCCACCAGGACCGACTTCGGCGTGAAGACCAGCGGGATACCGACCATGGCGAGCGCGTAGCCGTCGACCTTGGTCGCGATATGGAAATACTTGTCGCCGTCATAGCGGCCGAAGCGTTCTTCCATGGCGAAGTTGATGGCCTCTTCCCAGGCCTCGTCGGTAGCTTCGCGGGAGAACGGGCCGATCTCGGGTTTTTCAACAACTGTCACGGAGTGGCCCAGCAGGAAGCGGCCCATCGGTTCGGGCACTTTACCCAAATCGTCGGTCGTCGCACAGGCGGACAGGGTCAAAGCGGCGGCCAGAGCGGCGATGGGGGTCATAAGACGGGACATGGGGTCTCCTACATGGATTCGAATGGTTGATAACGGTTGCGAGGCTCCAGTTCAATTGAACTCGGCGTTCGGTGCTTGCGGTCGGCGGCATTCGGCGACAAGCTTGACACATGCTGAAGTCGAACCGCTTGCCTGTTTCCGTTCCCCTCGCGACGAGCCCACTCGGGTTCATGCGGGGTGTGCGTGCCATGCAGCGCAACGCGCTGGAGATGTTGCCGCCGATCGCCTTTACCCAGCCGATCGTCTCCGGACAAATCCTGCGCCGGTTCCACATGGTGATGGATCCGCCCTCGATCCGGCGCATTCTGAAGGATGCGGCGGCGGATTATCCCAAGTCGGAGGAAGCGCAGGCGATGCTGCGCCCGGCTTTGGGCAACGGTATCTTCCTGGCGGATGGCGCGCATTGGCGCTGGCAACGGCGGGCCGCGATGCCGGTCTTTGCGCCGCGCAACCTGACCGCGCTGACGCCGGTGATGACCGAAGCCGCCGAGGACGTGTCGGCGCGGCTGGACAGGGCCACGGGACCCGTCGATATCTACCCCGAGATGATGCACACGGCGTTCGAGGTGATCGCCGCCGTCTGCATGTCCGAGGACACGCAAATCCCGCGCGAGATGGCGCATAAGGCGGTCGACGCCTACCTGGACACAGCGGGGCGGGCGTCGTTCCTCGACATCCTCAACGTGCCGTCTTTCGTGCCGCGACCGGGGCGCACCGCCGCGCGGTTCCTGATCGCGGAGTTGAAACAGGCCGCCGACCGGGCCATTCGATCCCGTATGGGGCGCGAGCCCGCCGATCCCCCGCCGCTTCTGGACCTTCTCATCGGGGCCGAAGACCCGGACACGGGGCGCAAGATGACGGCGCCGGAGCTGCGTGACAATCTTCTGACCTTCATCGTTGCCGGGCATGAGACAACGGCGCTCGCGCTGTCGTGGTCGCTGTATCTCATGGGGTTCGACGAAGAGCAGCAGGAGCGCGCGCGCGCCGAGGCGCAGGAGGTGCTGGGCGGACGGGCCGCCACGGCAGAGGATGTGCCGAAGCTCAAGTTCATCCGGCAGGTCATCATGGAATCGATGCGTCTCTACCCGCCGCTCGCCATGTTGTCGCGCACCGCGACCAAACCGGACATGCTGCGCGACCGCGAAGTGAAGCCGGGCGATGTCATGCTTCTGCCCTTCTATGCGCTGCACCGGAATGAATGCCTCTGGGACAATCCGAACGGCTTCGATCCGGACCGCTTCGCCGACCCAAAATCCATTGACCGCTACGCCTACCTGCCGTTCGGCACCGGGCCGCGGGTTTGCATCGGGATGGATTTCGGCTTGCAGGAGGCCACAATTGTGCTGGCGACGCTCCTGTCGCGGTTCAAGTTCACCGCCGTGCCGGGACGCGTGCCAACCCCGGTGATGATCCTGTCGCTGCGCCCGGACGGAGGGGTCTGGATGAACGTGGAGCGGTTGAGCTAGTCCCGCGATTTGACGAAAATCGCGGGGAAAACTTTTTCGAAAAGTTTTGGTCCCGGTGGAGGGGGTGACGCGATTGTCGTGCAATCGCGGGCAAGACCTGTCGCACAGGTCTTAATTCGCCCCGCTCAGGCCCCCGTCACCCCCCGCGTCACCTTGCTCGGCCGGGCCACAGATCTGTCGCAGGGCCGCCCATTCCGCATCGGTCAGCGATGGCGTCCACGCCAGCCCATCGCCGGCCGCCTCCTCCGCCGCAGCGATCCTGGCGCGCATCGTGGGGTGACTGGCCAGGTGCGCCGCGATGCCCTCGGCGTCGCCGTATTCCTCCATCAGCCGCTGGAAGATCGTGCCCAGCGCCGCCGGGTTGATGTTCGCCCGGGTCATCAGGTCATGCGAGTAGTCGTCCGCGCCCGCTTCCGCTGACTGGGAATACTTCGCGTTGATCAACTGGTTGGAGAGCATCAGCACCACGGTCCCGCCGGCGAAGTCACCGAAGAGCAGGCCGAGCACCCCGATGGAGCCAGCGGAGCGAAGCGCGTCGCGGGTCGGATCGCGGTTCACCACATGGCCGAATTCATGCGCGAGGATCGACGCGATCTCGTCCGGGTTCTCGGCCTTGTCGATCATGCCGCGAAACAGGACTACGCGCCCACCGGGAAGCGCAAAAGCGTTGACGAGGTCGTTGTCGAGCACGGAGAGTTTCACCGGATAGGGCAGGTCCGGATCGGGGTTCAGCCGCGCGACCATCTTGTCCAGCGCAGCCCGCCCGTCCGGATCTTCGCAGGTTTGCACGGGCAGCATGTCGTCGCCCAGCGCGCGGCGGATCTGCTCGAACGTCGCATCGCCCAGCGCGGCCTCGCCGTCCGGCGGGAGGTAGGCGGCGAGCTGGTCAGCCATGATCGGAACCAGCACGAAGATGATCAGCGCCACGGAGGCGACCGCGCCCCCGGCCCAGCCGATGATCCGCCCCCAGTTATCGACCGGCGCCCGCGCTTCGAGGTTCGGAGCAACCGAGCGGATGTGGGCCGCGATATGCGGGTTGTCGATGGTGAGCCGCGCCATGTTGCCATGTCCATCGGTGAGCACGATGCCTTCGGCGCGGGCTTGATCGCGCAGGGCGCGCAGCGTCATGAGCGGCCAGCCAAGACGCTCGCCCCCCGGCAGGATGATCTGCAATTCGGTGTGCGACAGTTCCAGCATTACCCGGTGCACGGTGGCGGAATGGCCGTCGTTGTAATCGGCGAAAACCACGTTCGGGTCCGGGCTCTGGACAAGCCCGTTATCGTCATAGGTATAGGTCAAAAGGCATCCCCCAGCGGCAGGGCGTCGGCGAAGCCTTCGGCCTCGCCGAACTCGTCGCGGTCGCGCTGGTGGATGTCATTCAGGAGATGCGCGTTGACGATCCGGGTCTCTTCCGCGAAATGCTCGGCCATGGGCAAGGTGATGAACACCTCTTTCAGGACACCGTAGAAGATGAAGACGCCGAAATAGACCACGAGGCCGAAGATCACCGGCACGAAGGCCGGGATCGACGACAGGTCTTCGCCTCCGAGCCAGGCCTGGACCGCGAAGCCGGTCGCGGCGAGCACGAGGCCCATGATGATCCCGACGACCATCAGCGCGCCGAAGAGCACGCCGGAGATCGCGGCCCAGCCGCCAGCGTAGATACCAAGCACCCGACCGGCCCGGGGCGCGGTGCACAGTCCGATGTCACCCAGGGTCTTGGCGTCGGTCAGGCGCTTGAAGGCGTTGGCCTTGTAGTAGGCGATGCCGAAGACCATCCAGCCTGCACCGATGACGGTCAGCGGTGCGAGCGCGGGGGTTTCCTGCCAGGCGATGATGGCCCCGGTGACGAGCACGATGACCGCGCCGATCGCGATATGCTTGGTGGCGGGGTAGAGCATGAACCACCGCCCGCCCTGGTGCATCCGCGCGTTGCCGTAAAAGGTCCGGTCAGTGCGGTATTTCTCCAGCCAGAAGGTTTTGACGGGCCAGTAGAGCCCCGCGGTCATGGCTGTCAGGCCCCAATGCAGGATCGACCGCCAGACGAAGCCCGCGACCCCCGGCTCCAACCCGAAGCGGATGCCGCGCCAGCGGGTTCGGGCCAGCACATAACGCCGCGCACGATACTGAGCGAAGAAAATCAGCGGCGTGATCCCGACGAGCGATACCGCGTAAGCGGGCGCATTGCCCTGGAACAACGAGAAGGAAAAGAACATCAACACGAGGTTCACGACCCCGATGTAGAAGGCGAGGAAAACGACCGCCGTGAGAAAGCCCAGAAGCTTCTCGGTCGGGCGCCCGCCGTATTCCAGCGGCAGACCGCCGGGCCGGATCGCAGACCAGTAATAGCGGCGCATCCGGGTTTTCATCCAGAACCGGTAAAACCCGGCGGTGACGACCGTCAGGATGCCGGTCTTCAACGCCAGTTTGAACATCGCGCCCTTGCGGCCTGCGTAATCGGTGGAGAGGTCCGCAAGCGCCATGGGTCAGGTGAAGGTGTTGTCTTTTGGAAAGCCGTGCGGAGGCAATTTGCCGACGCCCGCGCGTTTCCCGATCCAGGGCGACATGTCCACCTCGGTCCGGGTGCGGTCACCGCCTGCCTGCCAGCTCAGACCCGTGGCAAGATCAAAGGTGGTCAGGTCCGACAACCCGCCGTCGAGGTCCAGCGTCCCCTGACGCCCGCGCGCCATCTTGTATTTCTGAAGCCGCACGCCCTTGCCGCGTCCCATTTCGGGCAGCTCCTCGATCGGGAAGACCAGCAGCTTGCGGTTCTCGGACACCACCGCCACGTGATCGCCAGCGACGGGTTTGACCAGCTTGGCGATCCCCTCGCCCACGTTCAGAACCTGCTTGCCGTTCTTGGTCTGGGCGATCACGTCTTTCTCGGGCACGATGAAGCCATTACCCTCGTTCGAGGCAACGATGAGCTTTCGGTCGGGGGCGTGAACGAACATGTCCACGATCTCCACGTCATTGGGCAGATCGACCATCAGCCTGAGGGGTTCGCCCATACCGCGCCCACCGGGGAGGTTGGCACCCGACAGGGTATAGAACCGCCCATTCGCGCCAAAGACGATGATGCGGTCGGTGGTTTCGGCATGGAAGGCGAAACGCGGGCCGTCGCCATCCTTGAACTTGAAGTCGCGGGTCAGGTCGACGTGACCGGACATGGCCCTGATCCAGCCCATCTGGGAACAGACAACGGTGATCGGTTCGCGGTCGATCAGCGCCTCGATCGGCACATCGGGGGCTTCGGTCGCCTCGGCAAAGGTCGAGCGGCGCTCGCCACCTTCGTAGTCCTTGCCGAATTTCTTCTTCGCGTCCTTCAGCTCTTCGGAAATGCGCGACCACTGGAGGTCTTCGCTGTCGAGCAGATCCTCAAGCCCCGCGCGCTCTTCCATCAAAGCATCACGCTCGCGGATCAGCTCCAACTCTTCGAGACGGCGCAAGGACCGCAGGCGCATGTTGAGGATCGCGTCGGCCTGTATGTCCGAGAGGCTTTCCGAACGGCCCACGAACCGGCGCGGGATGGCGGCGGTGCTGTCTGCATCGGGAATTTCAACGCCAAGCCCTTCTGCATCCTCGCGCAGCTCCAGCGTGGCGGTATCCACACCGGCAAGCGGCGAGACATAATCGGCTTCGGAAGTGGCGCGGCGGATGGTGTCCTGATGCGGCCGCGACCAATCCTCATACATCAAGGCCGCCTTGGGATCGTCATCGTAGCGGATGATGTCGATCACGCGGTCGAGGTTGAGGAAGGCGATGATAAAGCCTTCGAGCACCTCAAGCCGGTGGTCGATCTTTTGCAGCCGATGCTTCGAGCGGCGGATCAGGACCTCGCGCCGGAAGTCGAGGAAGGCCCGCAGCACTTCCTTGAGCGAGCAGACCTTGGGCGTAAGCCCGTCGATCAACACGTTCATGTTGAGCGAGAACCGCGTTTCCAGGTCGGAGTTGCGGAACAGAAGACCCATGAGCACTTCGGGGTCCACGTTCTTGGATTTCGGCTCCAGCACGAGGCGAATGTCATCCGCACTTTCATCGCGCACGTCACCCAGCACCGGGATTTTCTTGGTCTGGATCAGCTCCGCGATCTTTTCGATCAGCTTGGATTTTTGAACCTGGTAGGGGATTTCCGTGACGATGATCTGCCACTGGCCACGGCCGAGGTCTTCGACCTCCCACCGCGCCTGCAAGCGGATCGAGCCGCGCCCGGTGCGGTAAGCGTTGGCGATATTGTCGCGGGGCTCAACGATCACACCGCCGGTGGGAAAGTCCGGGCCGGGGATATAATTCAAAAGCGTGTCGTCGCGGGCGTCCGGCGTCTTGATCAGGTGCAGACAGGCATCGACCAGTTCCACGATGTTGTGCGGCGGGATATTCGTCGCCATCCCCACGGCGATCCCCGACGAGCCGTTGGCCAGAAGATGCGGAAAGGTCGCCGGCAGCACGACGGGTTCGCGCAGCGTGCCATCGTAGTTTTCGCGAAAATCGACCGAGTTTTCGTCCAGCCCTTCGAGCATCGCCTCGGCGACGGCGGTCATCCGCGCCTCGGTGTACCGGCTCGCCGCAGGGTTATCCCCGTCGATGTTGCCGAAATTGCCCTGCCCATCGACAAGCGGATAGCGGACGTTGAAATCCTGGGCGAGACGCGCCATCGCGTCGTAGATCGCCGCGTCGCCATGCGGGTGGTAGTTACCCATCACGTCGCCCGAAATCTTGGACGACTTGCGGAAGCGCCCGTTCGAGGCCAGCCGCAGCTCCCGCATCGCGTAGAGAATGCGCCGGTGCACCGGCTTCAACCCGTCACGCGCATCGGGCAACGCCCGGTTCATGATCGTGGACAGCGCATAGGTCAGGTAGCGCTCGCCAATGGCGCGGCGCAGCGGTTCTGCCACCTCGGCGTTCGGGTTTTCGGGGTCGTCCACCAAATCGTTCATGCACCTGAAATAGACTGTGCGGAATCCCGGGTAAAGCAGGATTGAACAATCCGGCGGCGCGGCGTGTTGGGAACATGACACCGCCAAAGGGAGAGGTGGAGAATCATTGTCCCGATACTGCCTTCGGGATATCCTGAAACACGACTTGAGGGGAAATGACTTGGGTATTATTCGGCTATCGGTTGCGACCATAGCGGCGCTTGGCGCGGTCTTGCTGGTGTACGGCGAAGACCACGGATCCCCTCAATCACTGGGTCGTGAAACCTCGCTTCTCCGAGCCGTGCTCCCGGGTAGCGGCGCCAAGGGCACCAACGACCTGTCCGAGGCGCTGACCCTCGCCATGCGCTCTGACGCGAGCCCCGAAACGGAAACGGATATCGCCTTGTTCGAACCGGAAGAACCGGCAAGAGCCGAGGGCGATGCGATGCTGGTCCAGGCAACCGCCTCGTCCGACGATCTGGCCGAACCGGTTGCACAACCCGCGCCCGACCCGGAGATTTCATTCCTTTACGTCAGCGGGTCGCGCGTGAACGTGCGGGGAGGTCCGTCGACCGATTACGGCGTGATCTCATCGCTCGGCTACGGCACCCAGGTCGAGGATCTGGGCCACGCGGCGGACGGGTGGCGAGAAATTCGCCTGCTCGAGACCGGCGAACGCGGCTTCATGGCCGGACGGTTCCTCACCGACGACGCGCTCTGACCCGACTTGCAGCTTGCCGCCACTCGGCCTAGCGTCGCCGCGAAACCGCGGAGCGCTCGCCATGACCAAATCCATACTCATCACGGGGTGCTCGTCCGGGATCGGGTATGACGCAGCCCACGGGTTGAAAGCGCAGGGATGGCGCGTCTTCGCGACCTGCCGGAATGAGGCGGATTGCGCGCGGTTGCGCGACGAGGGGCTGGAAAGTTTCGTCCTCGACCACAGGGATGCCGCCACGATCGACACTGCCGTGAGCGAGGCCACCACGCGCACCGGCGGCACGCTCGACGCGGTCTTCGCCAACGCGGGCTACGGCTTTCCCGTCGCCGCCGAAGACCTTCCCGCGCAGGCGTTTCGCGAGATGATGGAAACCAACATGATCGGCGTGCACGAATTGGTGCGCCGGGTGGTTCCGGTGATGCGGGCGCAGGGACATGGGCGGATCGTGACCTGTTCGTCCACGCTGGGCCTGTCGGCGATCAAGTGGCGCGCGGCCTACGTGGCGAGCAAATTCGCGCTCGAAGGCTATACCGACGTTCTGCGGCTGGAACTGAAAGCGGACAACATCGACGCCATCCTCATCGAACCGGGCCCGATCACCTCGGACTTTCGGAAGAACTCGAAACTTCATTTTGACCGCTGGGTCGATTGGGAAAACTCGGCAAAGCGCGCGGGCTACGAGGCAAAAGTCCTCCCCCGTCTCAACCGGGGGATCGACGCGAAAGACCCGTTCGAGCTTCCGGCCTCCGCCGTCACCGCGAAACTCATCCGCGCGCTGGAGAGCCGCCGCCCGAAACCGCGTTATTTCGTGACCACCCCGACCTACCTGGCCTATTGGGGGCGCAAGCTCCTGCCGATCCGCGTCGCGGACTGGATGCTCGCCAAGGCGTGACAGAATGAACCTCGCACCCGATCCGCGCGTAGGGTAGGAACGGTCCAAAGGGAGAGACCCATGTTCAACGATCCGCTTCTCATCATCGTGCTCATCGCCGTGGCGGTGGTGGCCATCATCCTGCTCACCGGTATCGGCAGCTTCGCCAAGGGCGGCGAGTTCAACAAGAGGAACGCCAACAGGCTGATGCGCTGGCGGATCTATGCGCAGGCGATTGCCATCGCGCTCATCCTGCTCTTTGTCTGGATCCGGGGAGGAAGCTGAAAATGGTCGTTCTGAACAAGATTTACACCCGCACCGGCGACGCGGGCGAAACCGCCCTCGGCGACGGATCGCGCCGGGTGAAGCATGACCTGCGGGTCGAGGCTTACGGCACCGTCGACGAAACCAACGCGACCCTTGGCATGGCCCGGCTCCATGCACAGGGCGATCTGGACGAAAGCCTCGCGCGCATCCAGAACGACCTCTTTGATTTGGGCGCCGACCTGTGCCGCCCCGACATGGCCAAGGACGCCGAGGCCGAGTATCCGCCGCTGCGCATGGTGGACGCGCAGGTGGACCGGCTGGAGCAGGAAATCGACGCGATGAACAAGGATCTGGAGCCGCTGCGCTCCTTCATCCTGCCCGGAGGCTCCGCGCTCGCGGCGCACCTCCACCTGACGCGCACCGTGTCGCGCCGCGCCGAACGGCTGGCCGTGGAACTCTCCGCGCAGGAGGACGTGAACCCGGCGGCGATCAAATACCTCAACCGCCTGTCCGACTGGTGCTTCGTCGCCGCCCGCGCCGCCAATGAAAACGGCCAGGCGGACGTGCTCTGGGTACCCGGCGCAAACCGTTAACACCTCTCTGGTTTTGAAATACCTCGGGGGTCGGTGGAAAGCGCCGCTTTCCACCGTTGGGGGCTGGCCCCCGACCGCCGGAAACCGCAAAGCGGGGTCCGGCTTGTCCTGCGCGGGCGTCAACCCGCTCCGCTTGGAAACGCTGGTTCAATCGACCCGGTCGGGCATCTGGAAATTCTGCAGGAACTGCGCGGTCTCCATGGCCTTCTTGCCCGGTCGCTGCGCCCTGGTGATCGATACGGCGTCCTCTGCACAGGCGATCACGAGCGGGCCCAGGGCCGTGCCGGGATTACCGCGACCCGCGACCACGCGGGCACCAAGGAGCTTGATCCGGACCCCGTCCATCTCGCACCACGCGCCGGGAAAAGGCGACAGCCCCCGGATATGCGCGCTGACATCCTGCGCCGGACGGTCCCAACGCACGCGGGCCTCGGCCTTGTCGATCTTCTCGGCATAGGTCACGCCCGCCTCGGGTTGTGGCTCCGGGGTCAGGCCATCCAACGCGCCCAGCGCCTCGACAATGGCCTCAGCCCCCATGATCGACAGGCGGCCATGCAATTCCCCGGTGGTTTCTTCCACCCCGATGTCCGTCTCGCGCCGCAAAAGCACCGGGCCGGTGTCCAGCCCCGCCTCCATCTGCATGATGCAGACGCCGGTCGCCTTGTCCCCGGCCATGATCGCGCGGTGGATCGGCGCGGCCCCACGCCAGCGCGGAAGCAGCGAGGCATGGATGTTCAGACACCCCCGCGCGGGGGCGTCCAGCACGGCTTGCGGCAGGATCAACCCATAGGCCACGACCACCGCGATGTCGGCCCCCAGTGCCGCGAAATCGGCCTGCTCTGCTTCGCCTTTGAGGCTTTTCGGTGTGCGGACTTCCAGCCCGAGCGCTTCGGCGCGGGCATGCACCGGCGTCGGGCGGTCTTTCTTGCCGCGACCGGCCGGGCGCGGCGGTTGGGAATAGACACAGACCACCTCGTGCCCCGCGTCGATCAGCGCATCCAGAACGGGGACGGAAAAGTCCGGGCTTCCCATGAAAACGATCTTCATATCATCCCTCCGGTGCGGCGCTCAGCCCTGCATCTTGCGTGCCTTGGCGGTCAGCCGGTCACGTTTGAGCTTCGACAGGTGGTCGAAATACATCTTTCCGTTCAGGTGGTCGATCTGGTGTTGCACGCTGGTGGCCCAGAGACCCACGAAATCCCGGTCCTCGACTTCACCGTCCTCGTTCAGGAACCGCACGGTCACCGCACGGGGACGCGAAATCACGGCGGACACGCCGGGCAGGTTCGGCGAGGCCTCCTGATGTTCGCGCGGCTGGACGCTGGCGTGAAGCACCTCCGGATTGGCCATTCGGATCGCCTTGCCGCGCTCGTCGGAGGCATCCACCACGGCGAGCCGCTGCATGATCCCCAGTTGCACGGCGGCCAGCCCGACCCCCGGCATCGCGTCCATCGCTTCGATCATCTCGTCCCAGATGGCGCGCACCTCGTCGGTGATCTCGGTCACCTCTTCGGCGGCGGTGCGGAGCCGCTTGTCGGGCCACATGACATAAGGCCGGTGCGCCATCGGTCAGGCCCGCATGCGTTCGCGTTTGAATTTCTGGGACTTCCGCGTCATCATCTGACGCTTCATCGGCGACAGGTAATCAATGAAAAGCTTGCCGTTCAGATGGTCGATCTCGTGCTGGACACAGGTCGCCCAGAGCGCGTCGAACTCCTGCTCCCGTTCGCGTCCGTCCATGTCCATCCAGCGCACCTGCACCAGCTTCGGGCGGGTGACTTCGGCGTATTGGTCCGGGATCGACAAGCAGCCTTCTTCGTAGACGTTGGTCTCGTCCGACGTGGCCACGACCTCGGGGTTGAACATGACCGTCGGCTGGGGTGGCTCGCCCTCTTCCTTCACGCAGTCCATCACGATCAGCCGTGACAGCACACCGACCTGCGGCGCGGCGAGCCCGATGCCCGGCGCGTCATACATGGTTTCGAGCATGTCCTGGGCCAGCGTGCGTAGCTCGTCCGAAACATCGGGCACGGGGTCGCACACCTTTTTCAGGCGCGGGTCGGGGTGGATCAGGATCGGCTTCATCGTCATGGGGGGTCATTTAGGGCAGCCCACGCGCCTGTGCAATGTCCGCTTGCACCCAGGTGCTGTCCGGGTAGCTTGGCCCAACGAAGAGGAGGCACGGCATGGAATACGATTTCGACCGGATGATCGACCGGCGCGGCACCCACTCCGCGAAGTGGGACAAGATGGAAGACGTCTACGGGGTTCCGAATGAGGACGGCATCCCGATGTGGGTCGCCGATATGGATTTCCACGCCGCCCCGCCGATCCAGCGCGCGCTGGACGAAATGCGCCGCATTGGCGTTTATGGATACTACGGTGACGACGAAAGCTACCTTGCCGCGATCCAGTGGTGGATGCGGCACCGCCATGGCTGGCGCGTCGAGGCGGAGAGCATTTTCACCACGCACGGGTTGGTGAACGGCACCGCCATGTGTGTGGAGAGCTTCACCGCCCCCGGTGATGGCGTTGTCTTGATGACGCCTGTTTACCACGCCTTTGCGCGCGTGATCCGCGCGGCGGGTCGCGAGGTGGTCGAATGCGAACTGTCGCTGAACGATGGGCGCTACGAAATGGACTTCGACGCCTGGGATGCACAAATGACCGGACGGGAGCGTATGGTCATCCTCTGCTCGCCACACAACCCGGGTGGCCGGGTCTGGACACGGGCCGAGCTGGAAGGGGTCGCGGCCTTTGCGAAGCGGCACGACCTGATCCTTGTCTCGGACGAGATTCACCATGACCTCGTCTACGGCGGCGCGACCCACACGCCGATGTCGCTGATCGAGGGCGTCGAAGATCGGCTGGTGATGATGACGGCGACCACCAAGACCTTCAACATCGCGGGCACGCATTCCGGCAACGTGATTATTGCCGATCCGGACATGCGCAATACATTCGCGGCCCGGATGGCGGGGCTCGGGATTTCGCCCAATTCCTTTGGTCTGGTGATGGCCGAGGCGGCTTATACGCCCGAGGGCGCGGCCTGGGTCGATGCGCTTGTGACCTACCTCGACGGGAACCGGGATATTCTGGATGCGGCGCTGAATTCGATCCCCGGCGTAAAGAGCATGAAGATGGATGCCACCTATCTCGGCTGGGTTGATTTCTCCGGCACCGGCATGACCCCGGAGGAGTTCACCCGGCGGGTCGAAAAGGACGCCAGGATCGCCGTGAACCACGGGCCGACCTTCGGCAAGGGGGGCGAGATGTTCCTGCGCTTCAACTTCGCCACCCAGCGCCCGATCCTGATCGACGCGATGCAACGGATGCGGGCTGCCTTCCACGATTTGCAGTAGGAGAGGACGGCAGGGTGAGCGCAATTGATGGGACAGATTCCGGCGCGTCGGCCCATGCACCAGCCCCACCGGTTTCCGGCAGGGAACCCGCTGGCATATGGCCTTGTCGCGCCGGATTTGCAGGTCTCGCGACCGCCCCCCGGACTAATCGCGATAAGTCCGGACAGAAATCACCGCGATGATTTCTGCGCCTAGCGTGGAAGCAACGCGATCGGAGCGTCGGGGTCCCGGGCGTAGTCGAGCGGCGCCGTGTCGGTCGTGGCGGTCGCGCGTTTGAACTCGTAGCGCATCAACGGACCGTCCTCTTCCGATGCGACGATCAGACATTGATAGAGATGGTTGGGACCGGCGTAGAGATCGACCAGCCCGCGCAGGTGCGGCGCATCCTCCTTGTCGAGCGCGAAACCGCCCTCCTTGAACTCCAGGACCGGGTAATAAGCCTCGCCCACAGCCACGCGGAAACGCGCCTGTTTCTTGGCTTTGGCTTTCTGCGCCTGGTGCAGACCTTCCAACAGGTCTTTCGGCAATGCGTCCATGATCTCGCCCTCCGGTTCCCACGATTGTCGCGAATCATGGTTTCGATCAAGTAAACATTTGAAAGAGCGATCGAGTTCCCCGGTCAGGTGTTGTTCTCTTCCACCAGGTCGACGCCGACCACGGGACGCAAAACATGCGGTTGCGCAGGGTCGTAGAGCGCGGAGTCCTTGAAGTCGCGCACATTGCCCAAGGCCGGGCCGATCAGGATCAACGCAGTGCGCGTGATCTTTTCCTTGCGAACCTTCATGCGGATGTCTTCGAGCGTGCCGCGAATGAGCATCTCGTCCGGCCAGCCAACGCGGTAGGCGACCACCACGGGACAATCAGCACCGTAGTACGGCGTCAGCACCCGCTCGATCTCGCGCATGTTGCGCACGCCCAGATGGATCGCGAGCGTCGCGCCGGTGCGGGCGAAATTCTCCAGCGTTTCGCCGTCGGGCATCGACGTCGACTGCATCGAAACACGGGTCAGCACGATGGATTGCGCGATCTCCGGGATCGTCAATTCCTGTCCCAAAGCGGCGGCGGCGGCGGCATAGGCGGGCACGCCGGGGATGATCTCGTAGTCGATGCCCTCTGCCCTAAGCCGCCGAATTTGCTCGGCAATCGCGCCGTAAAGCGAGGGGTCGCCGGAATGGACGCGGGCGACGTTTTCACCGCGCGCATGGGCCGCTTTGATTTCCGCGTGGGTGTCATCCAGCGTCATGGGCGCGGTGTCCATGACCTTGGCCCCGTCCGGTGCGCAGGCGACGACCTCGGGCGGGACCAGCGAGCCTGCGTAGAGGCAGACCGGGCATTCGCCGATGATGCGTTGCGCTTTCAGGGTGAGCAGTTCCGGGTCGCCCGGACCTGCGCCGATAAAATAGACGGTCATTCGTTGGTCTCCAGATGGCGGTTTCCGACGTCTTTCAGATCGCCGTCGATGCGGCGGGCATAGCCGCGCGGGGTGAACATGCGGGAACCTTCGCCAAGATTGGCGAGCCGGGTGTTGGACGAGCCGATCAGGACGACGGTCAACATGTCGACCTCGTCCACTTGCAGGTCTTTCAACATACGGTAGCGCACGGTTTCGTTTGGTCGGCCCAGATTGGAAGCCAACATCACGGGCGTATCCGCCGGGCGGTGACGCAGCAAGATGTCCCGCGCCTCTGCCAGAAGCGTGCGGCGGGTTTTCGACACCGGGTTGTAGAACGCGATGACGAAGTCGCCTTCGGCGGCGGCGTTCAACCGGCGAATGATGTCCGCGCGCGGGGTCAGCAAGTCCGAGAGCGAGATGGTGCAGAAGTCATGGCCGAGCGGCGCACCCGCCCGCGCGGCGGCCCCTTGAAGTGCGGAGACACCGGGCGAACAGACCACGTCTACACGGCGCGCCGCATCCGTGACACCACCCTCGCCCGCGCCCCGGTCGAGAAGCTCGAACACCAAGGCGCCCATGGCGTAGATGCCCGCGTCGCCGGAGCACACGAGCGCGACGTTCTTGCCTTGCGCGGCCTGTTCAAGCGCGTAGCGGCAGCGGTCCTCTTCTCCACCCAGCGGGAAATCGGAGCGGGTCTTGCCAGCGGCCAGCGGGCCGAGCAGGTCGATGTACAGGCCGTAACCCACGAGTTCTTCGGCTTCCTGCACGAGGCGTGACACCTCGGGGGTGCGCCATGTCGCCTGTCCGGGGCCGATGCCCACGACCGAAAGCCGCCCGCGGGCGCGGCCTGCGGGAGACGTGACAGGGGCTGGAGCTTTGGCCAGCGCGCAGGTGGTGTTGGCGGTCTTGACCTTCTCGATGGCGAGGGTCGCACCCTCCCCGGCACAGGCCAGAGCGGCGGCTTCCGAGACGCCATGCGTGCCCACCTCGGCAAAGACCACGTCGGAGGGATTGGCGAGACGGGGCGTCATCGCCTCCAGCTCGTCCGCCGTGAAGACGCGCAGCGGCACGCCCAGTTCACGGGCCAGCACATTCATCGCGGGTTCATCAGCCTTGAGGTCCAGCGTCGCGATGGCGGCGATGGCACCCGGCGCGATGTTGGCCTGCGTAAGCGTTTCATCTACCAGCGTGCGAAGTTCAGCCGGATCGGCATCACGGGCGCAACCGACGCCCAAAACATACGCCTGCGGATGGTAGACCAGGCGGGAGGCGCTACCTTCCAACGGCGCCTCCGTGACGGCGAGGGTCACCGGGCCTCCGGTGTCGTCCAGACAAAAGATATTCTCACCGGAGATGGTCAGACCTTCGCCGGACAGGAGCGCGGCCATGACCGGTTTCGCGTCTTCCGGGTTGGCCAGCCGGTAGCCTGCGGGCGGCACGTCCAGCGCGACGCCTATGGCAATGTCGCCCGCCGTCGTTACCGCGGCCTTGGCGTCGAGCGCGGCGGCGATGTCAGTGGCCATCCGGTTTGCACCCCGGTGACCGCCCAGAAGCGGGATCACGACAGACCCGTCATCGGAGATGGATAGAACTGGCGGCTCCGTGCGCTTGTCGGCCAGGATCGGTGCGACGGCGCGGATCAGGATGCCCGAGGCGCAGACGCCGACGATGGGCGTGCCAGCCGCGAAAAGATCGCGGACGTGGTCGAGCGCATTGGGGAAAAAAGCGTCAGCGCGATCCACCCGGCCCTCGCGGCCGTGGACCTGTGCCCCGAGGATTTCGGCCACGCGGTGCGCGGTGGCTTCGCCGGAGCGGTTGAGACAGAGGACAACAGGGGTCACAGCCATGGATCGGAGCCTTTCGCGACGAGGATCATGGAGAAATAGGGTGCGGGATCGGGGGCCTCGGAGAGCGGCAGGATGCGCTCCTCGGCCAGCGTGGCGCGTTCGATATAGCGGGCTTGGGCGGTAAGACCCCGGGTGTCCAGAACCTCCCGGATACGGGCAAGGTGGCGGCCGACTTTCAGGATCGCGACCGCCTGCGCCGCGTCGATCCGGCGGGCCATCTCGTCGCTGTCCATCGGGCCGGGCAGGACGGCAAGCGTGTCGTTTCGCGCGACGAGCGGCTGGCCGATGGCCGCAGAGGCGGCGGAGACGGAGGTGATCCCGGGAATGACTTCCGTTTCGAACCGATCCGCGAGGCGGGCGTAGAGATACATGAAGGAGCCGTAGAAGAACGGGTCGCCTTCGCAGAGCACGGCAACGTCCTGCCCTGCCTCCAGCGCTTCGGCAACTCGCTCGGCCCCGAGGTCATAGGCCGCCTGCGCCGGGTCGCGCGACTTGGTCATGGGCACTTCGATCACGATCTCATGCACGCCCGGCGCGATGAGGTCGGCGGCGATGGAGCGCGCGAAGCTGGCGGTGCCGGGGAGCGCCGGATAGGCGATCACCTGCGCCGCACCGATGGCCCGCGCCGCTTTCAGCGTCATCAGGTCCGGGTCGCCCGGCCCGAGGCCCACGCCGATCAGTTTTCCAGTCATCGTTTGATCAGGCTCCATTGCATCACCGGCATCGCGGGGCGCCAGCCGGTACGGGGACCGAGGTCGTCTGCACGGGAAATACCGAGCTGGATCAGCTCGCCTCCGTGGGCCTTGTAAAGCTCCAGGAGGATCGCCTGGCTTTCCAGCGTCACGGCATTCGCGACCATTCGACCCAGCGGCTTGAGCGCTGACCATGCGGCAGCGTAGGTTTCTTCCGACAGCCCGCCACCGATGAACACCGCGTCCGGGGCCTCCAGCCCGTCGAGCGCGTCTGGCACCAGCCCCTCGACGATCTCGAACCGGGGAACGCCCAGCGCAAGCGCGTTGGCGGCGGCCATGTTGCGCCGGTCGGCGCGCGGTTCGATCCCGATGGCACGGGCATATCTCGCGGCGCGCATCCACTCGACGGCGACCGAGCCGCAGCCGGTCCCGATGTCCCACAGAAGCGCACCGCGCATCGGCATGAGCTTCGCCACGGTGAGCGCGCGAACCTCGCGCTTGGTCATGGTGCCGTCATGCTCGAAGAGGTCGTCAGGCAGACCGGGCACGCGCGGCAGAAGCGCAGCATCCGGCGCGGCGACGCATTCGACGGCGAGAGTGTTAAAAGGTGGCACCTCGTGGGTCCACTCCTCCGCCAGCGCATCGAAGCGCTGCTCATCCTTGCCGCCCATATTCGCAAGCACCGTCATCCGGGATTTGCCGAAGCCGCGCTCGGTCAGGAACCGCGCGATCTGTCCCGGCGTCTCGGACCCGGTGGTGAGGATCAGCAGACGCGCGTCGGGCTGGATGAAGGCGATCATCTGCTCGACCGGGCGACCATGCACGGTGAGGGTTTCGAGATCGGCCATGGACCAGCCCATCCGCGCGGCGGCAAGTTGAAAGGCCGAGAGTTGCGGATGGTAGGTGATCTCGTCCGCCGGAATGCCGCGCCCGATACGCGCGCCGACCGAGAACCAGAGCGGGTCACCGGTGGCGAGCACCACGACGCGCTTGCCCTTGTGCGACAGAAGCGTCTCGATCAGCGCGTCGAAGGGCGAGGGCCAGGAGACGCGATCGGCGGTGATCTTGTCGGACAGGAGGTGGTGGCGGTCCCCGCCGATGATCACTTCGGCGGCTTCGACCACGGTGCGGGTCGCGGGCGTCAGCCCGTCGAGACCGTCCTCGCCGATGCCGACGATATGGAGCCAGCTTTGCTTCATTGCCTGATCTCCGGAAGGCCTGCGGCCAAGGCATTGACGGCGGCGGAGGCGATGGCCGAACCGCCGCGCCGACCGCGCAGGGCCACGAAGTCGCAGCCGCGCGGGTTGTTGGCGAGTTCGGCCTTGCTCTCGGCAGCGCCCACGAAGCCCACCGGGAACCCGAGGATCACGGCCGGTTTCGGCGCGCCCGCGTCGAGAAGTTCGAGCAGGTGGAACAGCGCCGTGGGCGCGTTGCCGATGGCAACGACCGCGCCCGCCAGATGCGGCTCCCACAGCTCCACGGCGGCAGCGGACCGCGTATTGCCGATGTCTTTCGCGCGGGTCGGGACGTTGTCGTCATTGAGCGTGACGATGACTTCGTTCTGGCGTGGCAGGTAGCGGCGGATGATCCCCGCCCCGACCATTTCGCAGTCGCAAAGCACGGGCGCACCGGCGGCAAGGGCGGCTTGCCCCGCCTCGAACGCGCGCTCGGAGGAGGCCAGCCGATCCGCCACCTCGACCATCCCGCAGGCATGGATCACCCGCGTCGCGAGCTGCGCCATGCCGGGCGTGAAGCGGTCAAGACGCGCCTCTTTCTCGACGGTCGCGAAACTCTCGGCATAGATCGCTGCCGGGTCTCGCTCGTATCGCAGGGGAGGGCGGGTCATTTCGAACGCGCCGATTCCGGGCCGTGCGGGTGTTTCGCGTGGGGGTATTCGGCGTGGTGATGGTGGTGCGCGTGATCTTGGTCATGGGAATGACCGTGGCCATGATCGTGGTGGTGATGGTGATCCTGCATGTGCAGGCGGCATTCGCCCGTGCAGAAGGTGGTGCAGAAGGTGCAGTCCTCGACGTTGGAGCCGGGGGCCTGGGCGCCCTGCCCTTCAACGTGGTGGTGATGGCTTTCCTGCACAGCACCGACCTCGGCCTCGAAGCCCAGCACCTCGACCCGGTATTTGCACATGACGCAGGTCGGCGGCACGACCGATCCGGTGGCCGGGTGACCCAGGCGGTCTTCGGGTTTGATGTGTTTGTGGCTGCCTTCGAGCGACAGGACCTGTTCGCGGTAAGAGCAGGTGCCGCAGTTGGGCGGGGGCACGTCCGAGAGCTGTTCGGTCACGCGTTCGGCAAAGGTTTCCAGCACCTTGGGATGGTCGCCCAGGTAGCCCGCCTTCACGAACTGGATGTCGGGGTTCGCCTCCGCCACCTTGTCGGTGAAACCGTAGATGCGGTCGATCAGGATGCCGGAGAACAGGAAATACGGGAAGACGACGATGCGCTTGTAGCCCAGCTTGGCCGCATGGATCAGCGCGGGTTCCACCAGCGGGAAGGTCACGCCGGAATAGCCGACTTCGAGCCAGCCGAAGCCCATGCCTTCCTGCAAGAGCCGCGCGATTTTGGAGACGTTGCCGTTGGCGTCCGGGTCCGACGCGCCGCGGCCGATGACAACAAGGCAGGTGTCCTCCAGCGCGACTGGGCCCTGCGCTGCGTCGGCCTGTGCAATCGCGGTGCCGATACGATCCCCGGCGGCAGCGACCATTTTCGGGTCCACGCCCAACTCGCGCCCGTAGGAGACCTCGATCCCGTTTTCCTCGGCATAGGTGTTGAGCACGGTGGGGATGTCGTTCTTCGAGTGCATCGCGGCGAAGAGCATCCCCGGCACGGCGAGGATCTTCTTGCAGCCCGCGTCGCGCAGGTTGTCCAGCCCGACACGGATCACCGGGTTGGCGAATTCGAGATAGCCGTAATCCGTCACCCAATCCTCCGGGAAATATCCCGGCAGCTTCTCGGCCAGCACGGCAAACTCATCCACCGCAGCCTGGCTGCGCGAGCCGTGGCCGCAGATCATCACTCCGATTTTCGTCATTTGGTCAGGCTTCCTGCGGCTCCGCGTCGGGGGTTTCTTCCTCTTCGGCCTCGTCCGAGACCTCGTCGTCCTTCTGCCCCTTCAGCGCGCCCCAAACGGCCACGCCGATTGCCACGCCAATCGCCACGCCCGCGACGACGTGGTCGTGCCCGGCAACCTCTCCGAGGTGTCCGATGTGCGCGAGCGCGGTCTGCGGCGTCAGCGCCAGAAGAGCAATGATCAGGTGTTTCATACCTTTGTCCTTCGCATGGCTGAGGCCGGAAAGGACAAGCGGAAGCGGCGGTTCCCCGCCAAAACCCGACGACGCCGCCGCGATCCCCTGTCTGGGTCGATCCCTGGCGGTCCACCTTTCCGGCCCCGGTTTCGGGGCATCGTCGCGGGAAGCTCTAGCGGAAACTTCCAGGTGGCTCAATGGGAACCGGCCATGGGGCAGGCATCTCGTCGCGCTCTGTGCATGAGTGCACGAAGCCTGCGCCGAGTGAACCGTATCGCGCACCTTTGCGTTTCCTTATCAAGACACAAACGGAAGGAGTCTCTCATGGGCTATCTGCAAAATGGCGAATGGCAAACCGGCTGGTATGACACCAAGGCGCACGGCGGCAAATTCGTGCGTAGCGACACCAAGTTCCGCGACTGGATCGTGAAAGATGGCGAGGAGGCCCCGGACGGCGCCACGGCCTATCCGGCCGAAAGCGGGCGCTATCATCTCTATGTTTCCTATGCCTGCCCCTGGGCGCATCGGACGCTTATCTTCCGTGCGATCAAGGGGTTGGAGGATCATATCTCGGTCTCGGTCGTGCATCCCGACATGCTGGACGACGGCTGGACCTTCGACGACGACTTTCCCGGCGCGACCGGCGATACGCTCATGGGCAAAGAGTTCGCGCGCGAGATTTACACCGAGGCCGACCCCGGGATTTCGGGGCGCGTCACGGTGCCGATCCTGTGGGACAAGAAGACCGGCAGCATCGTGTCGAACGAATCGGCCGAGATCATCCGGATGTTGAATTCGGCCTTCGACGACATCACCGGCGACACCCAGGATTTCTGGCCGAAGCCCCTGCGTGACGAGATCGAAGAGGTGAACGCCCGAATCTACGACACGGTGAACAACGGCGTCTACAAGGCGGGGTTCGCGACCAGCCAGGAAGCCTATGACGAGGCCGTTCTGGCGCTCTTTGCGTCGCTCGACTGGTTGGAAGAGCGCTTGTCGACCCAGCGCTACCTGGTCGGCGAGCAGATTACCGAGGCCGACTGGCGGTTGCTGACCACGCTCCTGCGGTTCGACCGGGTGTATCACGGCCACTTCAAGTGCAACCGCAACAAGCTGATCGAGTTCCCGAACCTCTGGGCCTATGCCCGCGAGCTGTACCAGGTGCCGGGCGTGGCCGGGACCGATTATCCGGCGCATTACGAGCGACATTACCACTACAGCCACGACATGGTGAACCCGCATCGAATCGTCCCGATCGGGCCGGACGAGGACTGGTCCGAACCGCATGGGCGGGACAGGCAGTTCGCGAACATGAAATCGGCCTGATGGCCGATGCCTCCGGCGGGGATATTTGGAGCACGATGAATGTGACGGGGGCGCTTCGGTGTCCCCGTTTTTCGTGGGTTACTTGAACGGCGCCATGCCTGCGCGCGCAAGCTCATCGGCGCGTTCGTTCTCGGGGTGGCCGGCGTGGCCCTTGATCCATTTCCACGCGACGTTGTGGCGAGCCTGGGCTTCGTCCAGCCGTTGCCACAGCTCCACGTTTTTCACGGGCTTCTTGTTCGAGGTCCGCCAGCCGTTCCGTTTCCAGCCATGGATCCAGCCGGTAACGCCGTTTTTCACATAGGCGCTGTCGGTGACGATGGTAATGGACGAGGCGCGCTCCAGCGTTTCCAGCGCCATGATCGCCGCCATCAACTCCATCCGGTTGTTGGTGGTTTGCGCTTCGCCGCCGCTGAGCCTGCGTTCCTTGAGGACCGTGTCGCCCTCCTTGGCTTCGAGCAGCACCCCCCAGCCGCCGGGGCCGGGATTGCCGGAGCAGGCGCCATCGGTATGGGCAACGAGATCAACCATGGGCCTGCACCCAGATCCACGGGCCTTTTGTGCCGTCGAGCCCTTTGCCGGTGCCCTTGAACCGGGCGGCGGGCGTGAAGCCTGTCATGGTCAGATGGCGCACGAGATCGTCCTCGGAATAATAGGAATAGAAACGACCCAATCGGTCGCGGCCCTCTCCTTCGCCCAGTTTCATACCGATGTGCAAGAGGCCGCCGGGCCTGATCGCCTGTTTGAGCGCCGTGAGGTGAAACGGAAAGGCCGCGCGCGGGGCGTGAAGCAGGGAAAAGTTGGCCCAGATGCCATCGTAGAGATCCATTCCTGCGATGTCGTCAAAGGTGGCCTGGCGCGCGGTGACGCCCGCCTTTTTCGCCGTGGCCACCATGGCGGCGCTCGCGTCCACGGCGTCGACCGTCAGCCCCGCGTCCATCATGCGGCGGGCGTCCAGACCGGGTCCGCAACCGAGATCGAGCACATGGGCGGCGCCCGGCAGCACCGCGATGAAGCTATCCAGCCCCGGCGTCTCCCACGCGCTGACCATGGTCGCATAATCAGGCGAGCGGGCGTCGTAGACCGCGAGGGTCTTCGCGTCCGCACTCATGCGGCGAAATGGCCGATGACGAGGCAGGCGACGACAACCGAGGTCAGGAGCAGACGCAGCTTCATCCACCACGCGGGCGCAAGGCCGGATTTCATCGCGGCGTTGTCGATGGGAAGCAGCACAAGGAAACCGACCGCCGCCGAGATCAGCGCGTATTCCCCGAGGATGAAGAAAAACGCCCAGAGCGCGGGGATCACCGACACAATGTAGAGCGTGGCCGCCTGTTTGCCCGTGGCACGGGTGGCGAAGCCCCAGATCACGCCGGACATGAAGGGCAGGATCACCATGGCGTAGTCGGCGAGGATGCCGTAGCCGGTGAAATAGTCGCTCATCCACGAGACAGGGACGAAGCTCGTCACCAGCCCCCAGACGAAGGGGATCAGGCCCGCGAGCCCCAGAAACAGGGGCGTGCGGGGAATGCCCATCAGGCCGGTTCGCGCAACACGCGCGGGACTTTGAACTCCACGTTCTCTTTCGCGGTTTCCACCATGTCGACAGTCACGTCGTAGCGGTCCTTGAAGGCCTGGATCACTTCGTTGATCAGCACTTCGGGGGCCGAGGCCCCGGCGGTGATGCCGACCGCCTTGGCCCCGTCAAGCGCGCGCCAGTCGATCTCGTCCGCGCGGCCCACGAGTTGGGAATAGGCGCAGCCGTTCGAGGCGCCCACTTCCACCAGGCGGCGCGAGTTGGAGCTGTTCGGCGCGCCAATGACGAGCAGCGCGTCCACCTTGGGCGCGATGGCCTTCACGGCTTCCTGGCGGTTGGTGGTGGCGTAACAGATGTCTTCCTTGTGCGGCCCGATGATGGCCGGGAAGCGATCCTTGAGCGCGGCGACGATGTCGATGGTGTCATCGACCGACAGCGTGGTCTGGGTGATGAAGGCCAGCCGTTCGGGATCGCGGGGGGTGATCTTTGCCACGTCCTCGACCGTTTCGACCAGGAGAACCTCGCCGTCGGGAAGCTGGCCCATGGTGCCGATGGTTTCCGGGTGGCCTTCGTGGCCGATCATCACCATTTGCAAGCCGTTCGCGTGGTGGCGTTCGGCTTCGATGTGGACCTTGGACACGAGCGGACAGGTCGCATCGACATAGATCATCTCGCGTTTCGCGGCCTCGGCGGGGACCGCTTTGGGCACCCCGTGGGCCGAGAAGATCACCGGGCGGTCGTCCGGGCATTCTTCGAGCTCTTCGACGAAAATCGCGCCCTGTTCGCGCAGGCTGTCCACGACGAACTTGTTATGCACGATCTCGTGCCGGACATAAATCGGCGCGCCCCATTTCTCGATCGCCATTTCGACGATCTTGATGGCCCGGTCGACGCCGGCGCAAAAGCCGCGGGGGGCCGCGAGGACAAGGGACAAAGGCTGTTTGGTCATATCGCGCTCCTGTTCGTCCCACACCTAATAGGGCGGGCCTGCGAGGTCTAGGGGCCGGGAATCACGGATGCGCGGGATGTGGCGAAGTGCAAACGGCCGACCAAGGGCGGCGCTGACCCGTGGACCCTCGCGAAACGCTGAAAACGAAATCGCCCGGCGGGAGTGGACGCCGGGCGATGACAATCATGATGACCTGCGCCGTCAGGCGTCAGCGTCTTCTTCGTGGTTGGTCGACACGCGCATGTCTTCGCGCGGCGGACGGCCGATCACGTCCTTCAACTCATCGAGTTCGATGAAGTTGTCGGCTTGGCGGCGAAGTTCGTCCGCGATCATCGGCGGCTGGCTCCGGATCGTTGAAACGACGGAGACCCGGCACCCTTTGCGTTGAAGCGACTCGACCAGCGGGCGGAAATCGCCATCACCAGAGAAGAGCACGATGTGATCCACATGTGGCGCGATCTCCATGGCATCGACGGTCAGCTCGATATCCATGTTCCCTTTCACCTTGCGACGGCCCATCGAGTCCGTGAACTCTTTGGCGGGCTTCGTCACCATGGAGAAACCGTTGTAATGGAGCCAGTCGACGAGCGGCCGGATCGGCGAGTAGTCGTCATTTTCCAAAAGCGCCGTATAGTAGAAAGCCCGAAGCAGTTTGCCCCGGCGCATGAACTCCTGACGCAGGAGCTTGTAGTCGATGTCGAATCCAAGCGACTTTGCCGCCGCATACAAATTCGATCCATCAATGAAGAGCGCGAGGCGCTCATCTTTGTAGAACATAATTCTTCCTTCCGAATTCTGTTCGTCGTTGCTGCTGTGAGTGGTAAGCGAAAAAAATAATGGCACCGACGAATCTTCGCGGAAAATAAGGATCGAACGCCATGTCGCAAGCCTCCGAGCCGAATTTACCTAGGGGAAACTTCCTCGTATCACTTGGAAGTAACGCCGAGTCACGCGCCGGCGGACCGGCGGACACGGTTAACGCTGCCTTTTCTTCGTTGGACAACGGGTCGATCAATGTTCTTGCCCGCAGTCGATTGTATGTATCTCCTTTTGTGCCCGAAGGGGCTCAGCCTGATGTTGTGAACGCGGTCGCCTTATGTGAGTCTAAACTCACTGCGGACGCAATCCTGTCCTGCCTGCACGACATCGAAGCAGCGTTCGACCGCCAACGCATTGGGCGCTGGACGAACCGGACGCTCGATCTCGATCTGCTCAATCTGGACCAAAAAATGCTCCCTGACCAGTCCACGCTTCGTGAATGGGTCGAGCTACCTTTGGAAAAACAACGAACTCGCACGCCTGAAACACTCTTGCTTCCGCATCCTCGAATGCAGGATCGCGCATTTGTTCTGGTCCCCGCCCTCGACGTTGCGCCGGATTGGCGCCACCCGCTTCTCGGAAAAACGATTCGCGAGATGTTGGCGGACCTGGACCCCGCCGATGTGGCCAAGGTTCGCCTGTTGAACCCTGCGCCGCCATAGCCGAGGCTAAAGAGGGGCCATCTCGGCGCGAATCCACCGGGTTCACCCGTGTTCCCCCCTGTTTTGCGCGTGTTTTCCCTTGTCTTCATGCCCAATCGCCCATAGATAGGCCCCTCACACGCCCAAAGATATTGGAGTCCCCCATGGCCCGCGTGACGGTTGAAGATTGCGTTGACAAAGTCCCGAACCGGTTTGATCTGGTGATGCTCGCTGCCCATCGTGCGCGCGAAATCTCCGCTGGCGGTCAGCTCACCGTGGATCGTGACAACGACAAGAACCCGGTCGTGGCCCTGCGCGAGATCGCGGAAGAGACCCAGACGGCGGACGAGCTTCGCGAGCGGATGATCGAGGCGAACCAGACCCAGATCGAAGTGGACGAGCCGGAAGACGACCAGATGGCGCTGCTCATGGGTCAGGAAACGCCGGATAAGCCGGACGATGACGACATGACCGACGAGAAGCTGCTTCGCGCGCTGATGGAGGCTCAGGGCCAAGGCTGACTCTGACAGACGGCGTACCTTTATGAGCGAGCTATCCCCTGACGAGCTTGTTGCGAAGGTCGCCGCCTATAATCCCAAGTCCAATTCCAAGCAGATCGCCGCAGCGTTTGAGTACGGGCGGCGTATGCATGAGGGGCAGTTTCGCCACTCGGGCGAGCCCTATTTCACCCATCCAGTCGCCGTCGCGCATATCCTGGCCGAGCAAAAGCTCGACGATGCGACGATCATCACCGCGCTGCTTCACGACACCATCGAAGACACCGGATCGACCTTTTCGGAAATCTCCGATCTCTTCGGCAAGGACGTCGCCGAACTGGTCGATGGCGTCACCAAGCTGACCAACCTTCAGCTTTCGTCGAGCGAGACCAAGCAGGCCGAGAACTTCCGCAAGCTGTTCATGGCGATGTCCAAGGACCTGCGGGTCATCCTGGTGAAGATCGCCGACCGGCTCCACAACATGCGCACGATCCGCGCCATGCGGCCCGAGAAGCAGGCCCAGAAAGCGCGGGAGACGATGGATATCTTCGCTCCGCTCGCGGGCCGGATGGGTATGCAGTGGATGCGCGAAGAGCTGGAAGACCTCGCCTTCCACGTCCTGAACCCCGAGGCGCGGTCGTCCATCATCCGTCGCTTCATCCGGCTTCAGCAGGAGTCGGGCGATGTGATCGAGAAGATCACCGGCGATATCAGGATCGAGTTGGACAAGGCGGGGATCAAGGCCGAGGCCTTTGGCCGCGCGAAGAAACCCTATTCGATCTGGCGCAAGATGCAGGAGAAGGATCAGAGCTTCTCGCGCCTGTCCGATACCTACGGATTCCGTGTCATCACCGCGACCGAGGCAGAGTGTTACGATGTGCTTGGCGTCGTCCACCAACGCTGGCGGGCGGTGCCGGGACGGTTCAAGGACTACATCAGCCAGCCGAAGTCGAACGGCTACCGCTCGATCCACACCACCGTTTCGGGGCGTGACGGCAAACGGGTCGAGATCCAGATCCGCACCCGCCAGATGCACGAGGTGGCGGAAAGCGGCGTTGCGGCGCATTGGTCCTACAAGGACGGGGAGAAGAGCGAGAACCCCTTCGCCGTCGACCCGGCCAAATGGATCGCAACGCTGACCGAGCGGTTCGAGAACGCCGAGGACCATGATGAGTTCATGGAGAACGTGAAGCTCGAGATGTACACCGACAAGGTGTTCTGCTTCACGCCCAAGGGCGAGGTTGTGAAACTGCCGCGCGGCGCGACTCCTTTGGATTTCGCCTATGCCGTCCACACCCGCGTGGGCGACAGCTGCGTCGGTGCCCGCGTGGACAACATCCGCGTGCCGCTCTGGACCCGGATCAAGAACGGTCAATCGGTCGAGATCATCACGGCAGAGGGGCAAAGCCCGCAGACCACCTGGCTCGACATCGTCGTGACGGGGCGCGCCAAGTCGGCCATCCGGCGGCGACTTCGGGAAGAGGACCGGGGTCGGTTCATCAAGCTGGGCCGAGAATTGGCGCGGGTTGCCTTCGAACATGTCGGGCGGAAATCCACGGACAAGGCGCTGACCACCGCCGCGAAGCAGCTTGGCCTCGATGGCCCGGACGAGCTTCTGGCGCGTCTCGGCTCTGCCGACCTCGCCGCGCGGGACGTTGTGGCGATCCTGTATCCCGACGCGCAAAGCGGCACCGATCATATCGACGTGGAACGCGCGGTGATCGGCCTGGAACCGGGCCAGAGCTTCGCGCGCGCCAAGTGCTGTCAGCCGGTGCCGGGCGAGCGCATCGTCGGCATCACCTATCGCGGCAAGGGTGTCATGGTGCATTCCATCGACTGCCAGGCGCTGACCGCTGTCGAGGATGAAAGTGCCCGTTGGGTCGACGTGCATTGGCACTCCGGGACCCATCCGGCGGTCCACACCGTCAGCCTTGAACTGACCATCGCCAATGATGCAGGGGTGCTTGGGCATATCTGCACATTGATCGGCGAGCAGAAGGCCAATATCTCGGACTTGCACTTCATGGATCGGAAACCGGATTACTACCGTATCCTCGTCGATGTGGACCTGCGCGATGTCGAGCATCTGCACGCGGTGATGCTGGTTCTCGAAGCGGAAACCGAGGTGGCCGAGATCCGCAGGCATCGCGATCTGAGCCGAGCACCCTAACGACACGAAAGGAGGTCGGACGTGTTCAAACGCAACCCACGTTCCTACCTTCGGATCGTGACCGAGTTCTTCTATCCGCGCGGCGGTTGGTATCGGGCCTCGCGCTACGTGATCCATCGGCTGCGCCGCCTGCCCGATCCGGCCGACCGCATATCGCGCGGTATCGCGGCAGGGGTGTTCGTCACCTTTTCTCCGCTCTTCGGGCTGCACTTCGTAACCGCCGTCCTGATCTCCTGGGCGATCCGGGGCAATATGCTGGCCGCTATTCTGGCGACCTTCGTCGGCAACCCGTTGACCTTTCCGATCATCGCGGGGATCAGCCTGAAGACCGGGGCGGTCATTCTGGGGCACCCCGCCCAGGAGGTGCGTCTGCATCAAGTGGTCGAAGCCTTCGCGCGGGCCTCTGGCGATATCTGGCACAACTTTCTCGCCGTGTTTACCGAACGCACCGCGAACTGGACCGGGTTGGATCTGTTCCTGGACCGGGTGTTCCTGCCCTACCTGGTGGGCGGTATTGTTCCGGGATTGATCGCTGCCATCACAGCTTTTTATTTGTCGCGCCCGGTTTTGACGGCCTATCAAAAGCGGCGGGTGAAACAGATCCGCAAGCGATATGAAAAGCGTCTCGCCGCCCAGGCGAAGCGCAAGACGGAGACCAGGAAATGACCGGCAAGCTGCGCCTCGGCGTGAACATCGACCACGTGGCAACCGTCCGCAATGCGCGTGGGTCGGCCTACCCTGACCCGGTGCGCGCGGCCAAGCTGGCCGAAGAGGCCGGCGCGGACGGGATCACCGCGCACCTGCGCGAAGACCGCCGTCACATCGGGGATCGCGACATCGAACGGCTGGCCGAAGAGCTCTCCGTGCCGCTCAATTTCGAGATGGCGGCAACGGACGAAATGCAGGCCATCGCGCTCAAGCACAAACCGCACGCGGTCTGCATTGTCCCGGAAAAGCGCCAGGAGGTGACGACCGAAGGCGGGCTGGAAGTGGCCAAGCAGGAAAACCGGCTCGCCCATTTCATCGCGCCGTTGGCGGATGCCGGCTGTCGCGTGTCGATCTTCATCGCGGCGGACCGCGCCCAGATCGAGGCGGCGAACCGGATCGGCGCGGCCGTGGTGGAGCTTCACACAGGCGCTTATTGCGACTTCCACGCCGAAGAGAAATTCGACGAGCGGGACGCGGAGCTTGAACGCCTGCGCGACATGGCGGCCTTTGCCCATTCGCTCGGGCTAGAGGTCCACGCGGGCCATGGGCTGACCTATGACACCGTGAAACCTGTCGCGGCCTTTCCCGAGATCATGGAGCTTAACATCGGTCATTTCCTGATCGGTGAGGCCATTTTCCGGGGCCTGCCCGACAGTATCACCGAAATGCGCCGCCTGATGGACGAGGCGCGCGCGTGACCGCCTCGGATCTCCTGCCCATCATGGTGGTCTGGGCCGTCGGCGTTGCCTCGCCCGGTCCCGCGATCATCACGCTGATCTCCACCGCGCTGGGTGCCGGACGACGTGCAGCCTTTGGCGTCGCTGCCGGGATCATCACCGGCTCGGCAACCTGGGCCACCGCTGCCGGGCTTGGGCTGGGCGCGCTCATGATGGCGAACAGTTGGAGCGTCGAGGTGCTGCGTTACCTCGGGGCCGGATACCTTTTGTTCCTCGCCGTCAAATCCGCCCGCGCCGCGCTTCGGTCGGGGGCGCGCGAGGTCGCGCCGACCCACGCCCGGATCGGGTTTCGCAAAGGCTGGGCCAAGGGCGCGACGGTCCATATCGCCAACCCCAAGGCGGTTTTCTTCTGGGGTTCGCTTTTTGCCGTGGTGATCGAGCCGACCGCACCGCCGCGCGATCTTCTCACCGTCGGTCTCGCCTGCCTCTCGGTTTCGGCAACAGTTGTCACGCTCTACGCATTCGCCTTTTCCAACGCCCATCTTTCGGCGCTTTATCTCAAGGCCCGGCGCGGCTTTGAAACCGCCTTTGCCGGGTTCTTTGGCTTCGCGGCGTTTTCCATCCTCACCACGAGGTCCATATGAAACGCCTGATCGCCGCGCTCACTTTTCTGCCCACGCTGGCCCATGCCCAGGATGTCGTGGAGTGCAATTGGCAGGCCTCGGCGCGAAACCTGGTGGAACCCTGGGTGGAGAACACGGCGACCTTTTCCAACGGCGCGGTGCGGCTGGCCAAGCTGGATACGATCGAGCCCGCCCTGGGCGGGTTTCACTTGCTGGTTCTGTCGCCGCCCCATGCCGAGCTTGGGGATCGCCAGTGCAGGGTGGTGACATGGGAAAACAGCATGGGATTCGCCATGCTCGACTTCCAGTCCATCGAGGCCGCCTATGACCCCGCTGTCGGTCTCATGTTTACCCTGCCGGTGGAGATCGCCGCCGGGCCGAATTCCACCCATTCCGCGATGCTGCGCCTGTCGCTGAACCAGGCCACGGGCGAGATCGGGACGCGTGTGGATCTGGGTCGCGAGTGACCGGGTTCAGGTCACCCCGATCCCATCCGCCGCCAGCTCCTCTTTCATCCATCGCGTAAAATAAAGCTGCGCCCGCCCCGGCGCCCGGTCTTCCGCCGAGAGCAGCCAATAGGATTGCCCGGTGGGTTCGCGCCGCGCAAAGGGCGCAACGATCCGACCGGATTTGAGCGCGTGGAGATCAATCGTCTCCCACGCCAGGAACACGCCCGCCCCGGACATGGCCGCGTCCAATGCGACAGACCCATCCGAGAACGACGGGCCGTCCCCGACGATCGAGGCATCCAGCCCCTCTGGTTTCAACCAGTCGTCCCACGCGAAGGCGGCGTTCACATCGGTGATGATCGGCACATGGGCGAGGTCGGCGGGCGTCGACAGCCGCTTTGCCATGTCCGGCGAACAGACCGGCGTGATCCGTTGATCGAAGAGCTTTTCCACCCGCATCCCGGTCCAGCCTCCCTTCCCCACGCGCAGACACAGGTCCACGTCCGTCGTGTTCGGGTCCGCCATTGCCGTCGCGCTGTCGATCCGCACACGGATATCGGGGTGACGCTCGGTGAACCGGGGGAGGCGCCAGACCAGCCAGCGGGCGGCAAAGATCGGCGCGACGGACACGGTGAGCGTGTGGTGGCGGTCCCGTGTCGCGGCCTCGACCGCGCGGGCAAGCTGGCGAAAGCCCGGCGTCAGGTGAGCCACCATTTCCTCACCCTGCGCCGTCGGCCGCATCCCCCGCGACTCGCGGACGAAAAGCGCAAGGCCCAGCGCAGCCTCGGCCTTCGCGACCCTCTGGCTGACCGCGCCGACAGTCACCCCAAGCTCCCGAGCCGCACCGACGAGCGATCCGGTGCGGGCGACGGCTTCGACAGCTTGTAGCGCCGTGAGGGGCAGATTGGCAAATTCGTTCATATAGTTTTTCTATATGATTGTTTCGTCCTTCTCCATATTTTTATGATGGTATATGGCATATTCCTTTACCGAAATGAAAGGATACCAAATGCCCTACCCGCTTCCTCGCCTGTTCCGACACCGTCCCTTCCCAAAACGGCAGCCGCCGGACCCTCTTGACCACCCGGCCCTACATGACCTGCCCCCCAGCGCCCTGGCCGATCTCCCGCGTCCGCGGTGCTGATTGCCCTTCACGGCGCGGCCAATTAGGGTCTCGCGGACTAGACTGGGGATCAAGATGACCGACACCACCGCGCCGATGCAGATTAACCTGATGCGTTATGGACTGATCTATGGCGGGGCGACTTTCGTGCTGGCGCTCTTGCCCCAAATGCTGGGGCTCAACGCGGCCTATGGGATCACGGTTGCGCTGCCGCCCCTGATCGGCTCCATCGTCGAAGGGCAAGCCTATGCCAAGGCGCAGGGCGCGCGCGTGCGGGGCGAGCCTGCGTGGCGCGGCGCTCTGATCATGGCGGTGCTGGGGGCTGCCATCTATATCGTCGTCGCGGGCGTCCTGCTCATGGCGGTGTCCCGGCAACAGGCAGTCGCCTTGCCGATCCTTCAGATGCTTGGCGGTTTCGTCGTGCTCTTCGGCATCCAGTTCCTTCTCAACCGTCTCGGCCTGCGCCTCGCCCCGGAGCGCTGATCCATGATCCTGGGCGTCGGCACCGATCTGGCGAATATCGACCGTATCGCGGGGGTGCTGGAGCGCCACGGCGACCGGTTCCGCAACCGGGTCTTCACGGACATCGAGCAGGCCAAGGCCGAACGCCGCGCCGACACGCCCGGCACCTACGCCAAACGCTGGGCGGCCAAGGAAGCCTGCTCCAAGGCGCTCGGCACCGGCCTGCGCATGGGCATCGCGTGGAAGGACATGGCCGTCACCAACCTGGCGACTGGCCAGCCCGTGATGCACGTGACCGGCTGGGCGGCGGACCGTCTGGCCGCGATGACGCCCGAGGGCCACGAGGCGATCATCCACGTGACGCTCACCGACGATCACCCCTGGGCACAGGCCTTCGTGGTGATCGAAGCACGTCCCCTTGATCGGTCGATTGGTTGACTTAGCCCACCCATCCGCTCACATAGGCGCGAACCCAAGCCCGGAGGCAGGACATGGCAGAAAAGAAACAAGACGGTATCATGGAAACCCTGAAAACGGTGTTCTGGGCGCTGCTGATCGCGGGCATCTTCCGCTCGGTCTTCTTTCAACCGTTCTGGATCCCGACCGGGTCGATGAAGGACACGCTGCTGATCGGCGATTTCCTCTTCGTCAACAAGATGGCCTACGGCTATTCCAAGTATTCCTGCCCCTTCGCCATGTGCCCGATCACCGGTCGTATCCTGGACCGTGAGCCGGAAATGGGCGACGTCGTGGTGTTCCGCCATCCGACGCTCGACACCGATTACGTCAAACGCCTGATCGGCAAGCCGGGGGACAAGATCCAGGTGACCGACGGCGTGCTTTCGATCAACGGCGAAGAAGCCACGCAGGTGCGCGACGGCATCTTCACCGAGCCCTACGTGAAACAGGGCCGCTTCGGCACGATCCCGCTCTGCACCAACGGTCCGCTTGCCCTGGGCGAGGATGCGACCTGCGAGAAAGAAAAATACATCGAAACGCTGCCCAACGGGGTCGAGCATTCGATCCTGAACGTGGGTCCCGGACGTCTCGACGACACCAACGTGTTCACCGTGCCGGATGGTCACTACTTCTTCATGGGCGACAACCGCGACAACTCCACCGACAGCCGCGTGAGCCAGCGCGCCAACGGCGTGGGCTTCGTCTCCGAGGAATACCTTCTGGGCCGCGTCGACCGCGTGATCTTTTCCGCCGCCGGCAAGCGTCTCCTGTTCTTCTGGACCTGGCGTGGTGATCGATTCTTCGAAAAAGTCGAGTAAAGCGCGGCAACAGCGTCCGACCCGGACGACGTTGCCATTGTCGGGGCCGCTCCTGCGATTTATGAGGTCGCTGCAATGAAACTCTCTGCCGATCTCTCCGCCTTCGCAGGTCGCCTTGGTCACAGCTTCCAGAACCCGGACCTGTTGATCCGCGCCCTGACCCATGGCTCCATCTCGACCGACACCCGGCCAGACAACCAGCGGCTGGAATTCCTGGGCGACCGGGTGCTGGGGCTGGTGATGGCCGAAGCGCTGCTCGCCGCCGACAAGGGCGCTTCTGAGGGCCAACTCGCCCCCCGTTTCAACGCGCTGGTGCGCAAGGAAACCTGCGCCGACGTTGCCCGCGAGGTCGATCTGGGCGCGGTCCTGAAACTGGGGCGGTCCGAGATGATGTCGGGCGGTCGTCGAAAGATGGCGCTCCTGGGCGACGGGATGGAGGCGGTGATTGCCGCCGTCTATCTCGACGGCGGGTTCGAGGCGGCCAAGGAGATGGTGATCCGGCTCTGGGGCAAACGCATCGACAGCGTCGAGGCCGACGCCCGCGATCCCAAGACAGCGCTTCAGGAATGGGCCCAGGCCCGCAAGATGCCACCCCCCGCCTATACCGAAGTGGCCCGCTCTGGCCCGGATCATGCCCCGGAATTCACCATCGAGGCCCGGCTGGACAACGGCGAGACCGCGAAAGCCACCGCAAAATCCAAACGCGCGGCCGAACAGGACGCCGCCAAGGCGCTCTTGGACCGTGTGGGCGGCTGACACTTGTCAATCCAGTGCCGCCGGCCGATATCTCTCCCATGAGCACTCCAGTCCCAAAAATCGACATCACCGCCGCGGAAATCGACGCCTTGGTCGCTGAATTCTATCGCCGTATCCGCGCGCACCCCGGTCTCGGCCCGGTTTTCGCCCGCGCCATCGCGCCGGAGGATGGGCCGGAGTGGCGCACCCACGAAGCCAAGATTTCCGCCTTCTGGCGCAATGCGGTAGGGATCGACCGGAGCTATGACGGCAACCCGATGCAGGTGCATGTCGCCAATCGCGACGTTCACCCCGGCATGTTCTCAACCTGGCTCGACCTGTTCGGACGCACCGCGCGGGACGTGCTGCCCGCTGACAAAGCCGCCCGGATCCACGCCCTCGCCACGCGCATCGGCCAGGGGATGCGCTACGCGGTCACCCAGCGCGACGTTGAAAAAGGTGCGCCTCCCAAACTCTTCTGATCTTCTCTGGTTTTCAAATACCTCGGGAGAGCGCGAGAGGGCTGGCCCTCTCGCCCCGCGACGCGCGCTCAGCGCGGCGCAAATCCTGCGCGGCGTCAGCCGCACCTTTTGCCCGGCCACGGCTTGGGATAAGGCTGGCCTCCTGACACTGAGTAACAGGACCAAGATGACCCCCAACACCCGTGGCGCCCTTTTCATGGTTCTTTCCATGTGCGCCTTCGCCGCCGAGGACGCTTTCCTCAAATATGCGTTTCAAAACGTGCCGCGCGGCTTGGCCTTCACCCTCTTCGGCGTGGTCGCCACCGCGATCTGCGCCACCCTGTCCCTTCGAGCCGGTGAGCGGGTTTTCCCACCGGAGTTCCGTTCGCGCGGGCTTCTGACGCGCTCTGCGATCGAACTTGTCGGGCGGCTGTTCTATACGCTCTCTCTCGCCTTTGTATCGCTTTCCCTGACTTCGGTTATCCTGCAAGCCACGCCGCTTGTCGTGACACTTGGAGCAGCGTTGTTCTTTGGGGAAAAGGTCGGGCCGCGCCGCTGGATCGCCATGCTCATCGGCTTTGCGGGCGTGCTTTTGATCCTGCGTCCTGCGCCGGGCATGTTCGAGCCGCTCGTCATCCTTCCCGTCATCGGGATGCTCGGATTTGCGGGCCGGGATCTCGCCACCCGCGCAAGCCCGCCGCATGTGACCGGGCGCCAGTTGGGAACACTCGGCTTCCTGGTCGTCACCGCCGCGGGGCTCGTTATCTGGGCCTTCGATCCGCGCCTGCCGGACGCGGTCCCCGCCGCCGCGTGGGGCGCGATCCTCATCGCGGGCGCGGTCGGCACCATCGCCTACAACGCCCTGACGGTCGCCATGCGGTCAGGTGAGGTCAGTGTCGTCGCCCCCTTCCGCTACACCCGGTTGTTGGTCGCACTGGTCCTCGCCTTCGTGTTCTTCGCGGAACGGCCGGATTGGATCACGCTGGCGGGCGGTGCACTCATCGTGGCCTCTGGGCTCTACACGCTGGCACGCTCCAGGCGTCAGACCCGGTAAAGCCGAACGGGCGGTTTCTCGGCGCGCTTGATTTCGCCCCGGAACTCCAGATCGAGCTGCACGCATTTCAGCCACCAGCCGGACTTTGCCCCGCCAGGAAACAGATCCTGGTTCAGGAGCGACTTCAACGCCTCCTGAGCCTCCGACACCTTCATCCCCGGCGCATCATGGGGCAGCACCTGCATCAATGCCTGCTTCATGTCCTCGTATTTCACCCGGTCCACCCGCGTGATGTGATCCGGGGAATTGATGTTGCGCACTTCGATCTTGTCGTCAGCCATGGTCGCTCTCCTTGTCCCGCGCCGAACAAGGTCCGGCCCGTCCGCTCCACCCTAGACCGGTGCATGATCGTATGCACAGCCTGTGCACACTTTGTGCACGCCCTGTGCACAGCGATTTCAGCTTGCTCTGGCGTCGTGACGCGTTCTCGTCTAAAGCCCGTTCCATGACCACACGTGCCGGATTTGTCGCCCTCATCGGCGAGCCCAACGCGGGCAAATCGACCCTGACGAACACACTCGTCGGGGCCAAAGTGTCCATTGTCACCCACAAGGTGCAAACCACCCGCGCCCGCATTCGCGGCGTCGCGATCGAGGGGGAGAGCCAGATCGTCCTAGTCGACACCCCGGGCCTGTTCCAACCCAAACGCAGGCTCGACCGCGCCATGGTCGCCGCCGCCTGGGGCGGGGCCGCCGATGCCGACGTGATCGTCCTGATGATCGAAGCGCATCGGGGCGTCTCGAAGGGTGTGAAGCAAATCCTTGAAAATCTTGAGGAAATCGGCAAAGGGCGCACCGTTGTGCTGGCGATCAACAAGATCGACAAGGTGCCGTCGGAGGGCCTTCTGCAACTCACCCGCGAGATGAACCAGCGCTACGATTTCGCCGAGACGTTCATGATCTCCGCCGAAAAGGGACACGGCGTCGATGATCTTAAAAAATGGCTGGCCGAGCGGATGCCGGAGGGGCCGTGGCTCTATCCCGAAGACCAGATCGCCGACCTGCCGCTGCGCATGATCGCCGCCGAGGTGACACGCGAAAAGCTCACCCTGCGCTTACATCAGGAACTGCCCTACCAGCTCACCGTCGAAACCGAGCACTGGGAAGAGCGCAAGGACGGTTCGGCCCGGATCGACCAGCTGATCTACGTCGCCCGAGATGGCCACAAAGGCATCATCCTGGGAAAAAAAGGCGAGACAATAAAAGCAGTTAGCCAATCGGCGCGCGCCGAGCTCGAAGAGTTCCTGGGCCGCAAGGTCCACCTCTTCCTGCAAGTGAAAGTGCGCCCCAACTGGCTTGAAGAGAAAGAGCGTTACTCGGAAATGGGGCTGGATTTCCGGGACGGCAATTCGTGAGTCGCCTGGCCACCGGCCTCTGGGTCTCGGCCTATCTCGCACGACTTCAGGCCCAAGGCATTTCCACCTATGTCGTCGCCAAGGGTGACGCGACAGCGGGCGCTGTCCTGGTCAAACTCGCCACGATGGACGGTCAGGCGAAGGCCTTCCAACGCAGCGTCGACCTGATGACCGGCGCGCGGACTTGGATGGTTCTGACCGAAGGGGACGAGAGCAGCGTGGACGAAAGCATCACCAGGCAGCGCGGCTTCGATCCGGACCTCTGGGTGATCGAAGTGGAGGATGCCCGGGGCCGTCACATGCTGGATGAACCCGGTCTCGACTGATCCTCCCGTCCGAATAGAACCAACCGCCCCGGCCCTTTTTCGGCCAATATCAAAAGCCCACCGGCGATGGCCCAGTTCTTGAACACGATGGTCACCTGCCACGGGTCGGCGCGCAGCTGCCAGTGAAAATAACTGGTAAATACCCAATAGGCGGCAAGGCCCAGCGCCCAGAGAGACACCCAAGGACCGGTCAAAAGCGCGATGCCCGCGATCAGGTTGAACAACGCAACCGGCCAGACCAGCGCCCCGGGAAACCCAAGTCCTTCGATCATCGTGACAACGGGCGCCGGATCTCCGATCTTCTGCCCGAAACCTCCGAAAAAGATCAGCGCGATCAGGACACGCCCCAACAGGTTCAGCCAGTCATTCATGCCTTTTCTTTTCCTCCCTTGTATCTACGCGCCCCAACCCCGGTCCATTTCACCGTTTCAAAAATACTTTGGGGGAGGCGGAGGATTTGCGAGCAAATCCTGCGACGGGGGCAAAGCCCCCGATCCGCAGGGCCGCGTCCTGACGCGGACCTGCTTGGCCTGTGCGGGCAACGCCCGCACCTTTTGGCTATGTGACGCCAAGACAGGCTCACGGCTTGCAAGAACGAAAAAGGGGCGCCGAAGCGCCCCTGTTCATGGTTGAGCCAGTCAGATCACTCCGCCGCCTCGAGGCTCCAGCCGCCGATAGCTTTCACTTCAAGGAAGTCCTCGATGCCCCAGACCCCGGCTTCACGCCCGTTGCCCGACTGTTTCATACCGCCAAACGGCGCGCCCGCGCCGCGCGGGGTGCCGTTCATCTCGACCATGCCGGAGCGCAGTTTGAGCGCAACCCGGTTCGCCTTGGCCCCGTCCTGCGTCTGAACGTAGTTTGTCAGGCCGTAAACGGTGTCGTTCGCGATCTCGATGGCGTCTTCTTCGGTTTCGAAGGGGATCATCACCATGACCGGCCCGAAGATCTCTTCGCGCGCGATGGTCATGTCGTTGTTCACATCGGCAAAAACCGTCGGCTTCACGTAGAAACCGCGGTTCATGCCTTCGGGCCGCCCCGTGCCACCGGCGACAAGGCGGGCACCTTCGTCGATGCCCTTTTGAATAAGACCCTGGATCTTGTTCCACTGGGCTTCGTTGACCACCGGTCCGATGTGGCGGCCTTCTTCATGGCTGTCGCCGACCGCGATGATCTCGGCTGTCTTGGTGGCAGTTTCGACGGCGTCATCGTAGATCGACCTCTCGACGAGCATCCGGCTCGGTGCGTTACAGCTCTGACCCGAGTTGTTCATCATCTGGATCACGCCACGTTTCACGGCCTTCTCGTCGGCATCGGCAAAGACGATATTCGCGCCTTTACCGCCAAGCTCCAGGTGCACGCGCTTCACGGTATCGGCGGCGTTCTTCGAAATGATCGCGCCTGCCCGGGTCGAGCCGGTGAAGCTGACCATGTCCACGTCGGGATGGCCGGTCAGCGCGTTGCCCGTTACGGCGCCATCGCCGTTCAGAAGGTTGAACACGCCTTTCGGGAAGCCCGCCTCGTCCATTGCTTCGGCAAAGATCATCGCGTTCAGCGGGCTTTCCTCGGACGGCTTCAGGATCATGGTGCAGCCCGCGATGGCCGCCGCGATGACCTTCAGGCTGATCTGGTTCATCGGCCAGTTCCATGGTGTAATCAGCGCGCAGACACCCACGGGCTCGTGCACGATCATCGTATCGGGCGCATGGTCACCCAGGGGTTTCATCCACTGGAAATTCTTGGCGGCTGCGAGAAACGCCTTGGTGTGACCGATGCCCGCGCCCACCTGGGCCGCCCGGCTGAGGTCGATGGGAGCGCCCATTTCGGTGGTGATCGCCTGGGCAAGCTCTTCGGCCTTGGACTTGTAGATGGCATAGAACTTCTCGACCAGCGCGATGCGCTCTTCGGGTGGCGTCGCGGCCCAGGCAGGCCAAGCGGCCTTGGCAGCTGCGACGGCTTTGTTCACGTCCGCCTCGCCCGCGAGCGACACGATCGCACAGGGCTCTTCGGTCGAGGGATCGATCACCTGGTGATCTCGTGTCTCGCTCGGCGCGACCCATTCGCCGTTGATGTAGAATTCGCGTTTTTCAAGCATGATGGCCTCCCAATGCGGTTTAGCCGACCATTCGGTCGGGCGATTTGGCGACACTCTGTCACCGCCTCCGAGAAAGGACAAGCGGTGGTTTTCTGCCGCTACGTCAGCGCCTGCCGGGGTCCGCAGAACCTGTGTTCCAAGCGGCTCGACAGGTTTGGTAGGATATTCTGCCGCAGGGGGTTTTCATTAGCTTTTTAGAATGCATCTAATCAAGGAAGGAAAACGCAAACAGGAGACACCAATGGCACTTCGTATCAACGACACTATCCCTGACATGACCGTCACCACCGACATGGGCGACATCAACCTCCACGATTTCGTGGATGGCTCCTACACGATCTTTTTCTCGCACCCCAAGGACTTCACCCCGGTCTGCACCACCGAATTCGGCGCCGTGGCCCAGCTTGCCGATGAGTGGGACAAGCGCGGCGTGAAAGTCATGGGGATCTCGATCGACGATGTGGCCGAGCACAAGGAGTGGAAAGGCGACATCGAGACCTACGCCGGCGCCAAGGCCGGCTTCCCGATCGTGGCCGACACCGACCTTGCGATGGCCAAGGCCTTCGACATGCTCGAAGCTGACGCTTACCTGCCCGATGGCCGCACCGCCGCCGACAGCGCCACCGTGCGCGCCGTGTTCATTGTCGGCCCGGACAAGAAACTGCGCCTGTCGATGACCTACCCGATGTCGGTCGGCCGGAACTTCGCCGAGGTGCTGCGTGCGCTTGACGCCGTAATGAAAACCGACAGTGCGCCGATCGCGACCCCCGCGAACTGGACCCCCGGCGACGACGTGATCGTGGCTCTTTCGGTGTCGGATGACGACGCGAAAGCCAAGTATGGCGAGGTGGACTTCAAACTGCCCTACCTGCGCACGATCAAGGACCCTGCCTGAGCCAGGATTTGCGCATAGCCCGGCAAAGCCCCGCCCATCGGCGGGGCTTTCTCGTTGAACAAGCACCCGGGGCATCGCGTTTAGAGTGTGAAAGGAGGCCAATTATGATCGACACGAAACTAATCGGCACCACCATGACACTCACGCTTGATGGCGTGGTCGAAGCACAAGATGTCCGCGCCACGCATGAGGCCCTCGAAACGGCCTTCCTGGGTCAAAGCAACCTGAACCTCGTCGTGGATATGAGCGACTGGACGGACATGACAGAGGACGCCATTCACGAAGATATGGCGCTGGAACTCAAACTGCTCGGCAAACTCGGGCGGATCGACCGCATCGCACTGATTTCCGACAAGAATTGGATTGGCGCGGTGGCAAACCTCTTTGAGCCTTGGCTGCCCGGCACCGAAATGTGCCGCTTCACGACTGCCGCGCGTGACGAAGCGCAGACTTGGGCCATGCACAAGAAAGACGCGGCCTGATACCTTCTCTGGTTTGAAAATACCTCGGGGGGTCAGGGTCGCCGTGCGACCCTGACATCGGGGGCAGCGCCCCCTCTGCATCGCGCGTGAGAACGCGCGATGGGCCTCGTGATGCGGCGCAGCCGCGCCTTTTGTTGGCGCGTGCTTTGGCGTAGAGCATCGGCATGGATGATCTCGATTTCTTCGCCGTCTGCCCCCCGGGGCTGGAACGTTACCTCGCCGCCGAAGCGCGTGAAAAGGATTTTCAGCGTGGCAAACACGAGCCGGGCGGGGTCAGTCTTCGCGGATCGTGGTCCGAGCTTTGGCGCGCCAATCTGGAACTTCGGGGCGCGACGCGTATCCTGCTTCGGATCGGAGCGTTCCGTGCGGTCCATTACAAACAGCTCGAAGCGGAAACGGCGGCCTTCCCGTGGCACGACTGGCTCGACCCCCAGGTCCCGCTGCGAGTCGAAGCGGCGACCAACAAGTCGAAGCTCTACCATGCGGGCGCGGTGAAGACCCGGCTCGCGGAGGCGCTCGGGCGGGCCGGGTTCACGGTTGATCCCGAGGGCCCGGTGACCCTGAAACTCCGCCTCGACCAGAACCTTGCGACACTCTCGATCGACACCTCGGGCGAGAGCCTTCACAAACGGGGGCAAAAGGGGTTTACGGGCAAGGCGCCGATCCGGGAAAACCTAGCCGCGCTGTTGTTACGGGCCTGCGATTATGACGGCACCGAGCCGCTCGTCGACCCGATGTGCGGCTCCGGGACGTTTCTCTTCGAAGGCGCCGGGATGGCGGGCGGCATTCAGCCCGGTCGCGTCCGCTCATTTGCGTTTCAACAGCTTCCAAGCTTCGACGCAGGAGCTTTTGCCAAGCTTGTTCGTCCCAACCCTGCCCGCCCGGTTTCGGCCCGATTTTTCGGGTTTGACCGTGACGCGGGCGCCATTCGCGGCGCGCAAAGCAATGCCGCCGCCCATGGGTTGGCCGAGGCAATCCACCTCGACTGCCGCCCGGTGAGCGATCTGTCCTGCCCGACAGAGACACCTGGACTGATCATCGTGAACCCGCCCTACGGGTCACGCATCGGGAAAAAGGGGCCGCTCTTCGCGCTCTACGGCACGCTCGGTAGACGGCTGAGCGAACAGTTTTCCGGCTGGCGTGTCGGGGTCGTGACCTCGGACGGGGGGCTGGTGAAGGCGATGGGGCTGGCGTTGTCTTCGGGTCCGGTTCTCGACAACGGCGGGATCAAGGTAAAACTCTATCAAGGCAAGATCGACTAGGAGACAAGGATGCTGCGAATTTGCATGGCGGGCGCGACGGGGCTGTCGGGAAGCGTGATCGCACAGGGTGTGGTCGATGCGGCGGACATGGAGCTTACCGCCTGCGTTGCACGCAAGACCGCGGGACAGAGACTGCACGGCGCCCCCTGCTTTGCGAGCGTGACGGAGGCTTTGGAAACGGCTGAGTTCGACGTGCTCATCGATTACACCGCGCTGTCGGTCGTGAAAGAGAACACCATCGCGGCGATCCAGGCCGGTAAGGCCGTCGTGGTCGGCACCTCGGGTCTGACAGCCGCCGATTTCGAAGAGATCGACGCGGCGGCGAAAGAGCACGGTGTAGGTGTGATCGCATCGGGCAATTTTGCTTTGACGGCTGCGCTCATGACCCGGTTCTCGCTCATGGCCGCCGAATATCTCGACTGGTTCGAGATCATCGACTACTCGCGCCCGAAGAAGACCGATGCGCCCACCGGGACCGCGCGGGAGTTGGCCGAGCGTATGGGCGCGGTGAAACAGCCGAAATTCGAGGTCGATCCGGCGACAGTGAAAGGTGAGCCGGGGTTGCGCGGCGGCACCATCAACGGGGTGCAGGTGCATTCCCTGAGGATGCCCAGCTATTCGGCCACCGTCAGCTCGACCTTCGCGAACGGGAACTCGCGCCTCACGATCACACATGATGCGGACAGCCATTCCGCCGACATCCTCGTGCCCGGAACGCTTCTGGCGGCACGGAAATCGGTGGACCGCGTCGGCCTGACGCGCGGGTTGGACCAGATCCTCTAGGGCCGGTCACGTTAACCAAACCTTCAAAGACCTGCCGACCACCGCAAATGCTAACCGCGCTTTAACTCCGGGGGCGTATCTCTTTGCTCGGGTGAAAAGAGAGGTGTGGTGGGATGAGTGCGCAAGGGAATGCGCCCATCATCATCAAGAAGGTGAAAAAAAGTGGTGACGCGGGTCACCACGGGGGCGCGTGGAAGGTGGCTATTTCGTCTTTTCCTTCAGTCAGTCGGCGAGTTCCGCCGGGTTTAGAGGTCCGCCCGCGAAGAGCGGGTTCCAGAGTCATTCTGACCTCTGCGAATCATCGCATTCGCGACCCGCGCCACCCCCTCAGGATGCATCGGCACCATGAGGCTGAAGTGCTAAAAGAACGGTGAATACCTGCGTTTCGATTGTGTCGGATTTTAGGTGAAAGCGAGGTGTCTTCGCGGCCGTTCAAGCGCGCTTGTTGAAGTCCCGCGCGGTCTTTCCGAGTTGGGCAGTCTGCCCGTCCTGTCCGTAGGTCTTAAGCGTGGCCGGTGCATCCGTCAGGCGGCGAAGTTGGTCCTGGACCGCGCGAAAACCACGGGCGGACGCCCGCAAGAGCCGGTTGTTACGCTCGGCCCGGTGGCGAAGGTTCGTCAGCATCGAACGCTCGATCCGGAGCCTGCCGAGTTTGGCAAGCAAGCGTTCTTTTTCCTTGGCCAAACGCGCGACCCCATCGATATCGCCCCGCAGGATCAATGCCTTTTCCTTGTCGAGAAGAACCTTGAAAGCATCGACCGTCCCGCGTCCGTCAAAGAGACCCATCTGCTTGCTCCTTCATTGCCTCGAACAGTGTTTCCGCGAGTCCGATCCCTCCGGCTTTGGTCATTTCCTTGGCCTGTTCGAGACGGAGGAAGGATGAGAATTGTTCCTCCCCCGCGCCGCCACCGAAAGCATCGGGCATAGTGCCAAGGCCTGCGTATTTCAGCATCTCGGCCAAGAACGTCGCCTCCAGTTCCCGCGCCGCCTCCCGCAAGGCAGAGACGTCTGTGCCCTTGTCAGGCGCAGCCGGCAAGGGCGCGGAGACATGCGGTGCGATCGGGTCCATGGGCTATCCATCGAATTGAAACGATTATTCGTACTCTGACGCAGAGCGGTAAAGATTTCGGTAACGGGAATAGGTCAATGTGGATGCATTCGGTGGCAGAACACCCGGAGTATTTATGGATACGTCTCAGATCGCCTTTGCGGCAGTGACCAACGCGCCTTCGCCGCCAAGAGCGACAGGTTGGAGCGAGTCGCGGCTTGCCGAAAACCGCGCGCGCAGCGGGTTTGCGGATACCTATGACGCGTCGCGGGAACATGGTGGTGCAGACCGCCAGGGGCGAGACAGCGACGACGCCGGTGAACCCGAGCCAATCGTATCGCCCGCGCCCCCGCCGAAGGAGGGCCAGCGATCCAATCCGACCATTGTTGACGCGGGGACGGCCGCTGTTTCGGGGCAAGAGATGCCTCCTACGCGTGGCCCGGTCGAGGTGACAGACGCGGGCGTCGCAGCCGGCACCCCAACCTCCGGAGAGGAAAAGTCCCTGCAAAATGTGGCCCCCTTGGATGGCGCCGGTCTCATGTCCCGTCTTGCCCCCGGGACACAGGGAACCGAAGAGCCATCGCCGCAGGGCCAAGCCGGACGCCAAGGCATGTCGCACGTCGCTGCGGTCCGGACCGGCGACGGTTCGGATCGCGTCCCGGGACCCGCCGTGACGCAACGGATGGCCTCGAAGGCAGACATCGAACCCGGCGCGCCTTCGCCGGAGCCGGAGATGCCAAACAAGACCGGAGCCCCCGAAACCGCCGCTGCGCGCCGCGACGCGGCGTCTGGGCCTGCCCATGATGACATGGACATACCGACACGCGGGAGCGCGCCGACAGAAAGCTTACGCGAAAGGGCGCTGCGGTCCGCTACTCCCCCGGCAGAGGGCCCACTCAAAGGGAAAACCGACGCCGCAAGACCGACCCTGAACTCCCGGGTCGTACCGTCCGCGAGCCACACCGGGACCATCCCGAATGCGCTTGGCGCGACAATGGAACCCGCCGCCGCGGGGAAAGATGGGGCGGTTCGTGACGCGGCTCCAGCCGCCGTCCCGGCATCAGCGACGACGCAACAGAGCGGTCCACAAGTCGGCTCGTCCAGCAGCGATACAGTCACGCCCTCCGCGGGGGCGGACGGAGACACAATCCATACCCGGTCGCGGCCGGACCCGGATGGGAGGTCTTCTCCGTCCGAATCGGCACACAGGTCCGACAGCCCCAATTCAGCCGGGGTGGCGACAGATACTGGGAAGGTGATGCCGAACACCGCTGCTTTGGAGACGGAGAGCATTCCGCCACAGGTGTCCACCGAGGACGCGGTTGACCCGGTGAGTGCCGATATCGCCGCAACGGACGGTTCTGGCGCGGACCGGACGAGTGCATCGACCATGACGACGACCGCGTTGACCCGACCAGACAGGGCGCAGTCGGTCGCTGGGCAAATCGCCGATGTCGTCCGCACCGGCGGTGACGGGAAGATCGAGGTCACCTTGCGTCCCGAGGAGCTCGGACGGCTGAGCCTGACCTTGTCCAACGACGGGCGTGCCATGCACGTGACGCTGGCCGCAGATCGCCCTGAAACGCTCGACCTCGTGCGGCGCAATATCGACCTCCTTGAACGTGAGCTTCTGGATCTCGGCTTCGACACGCTGAATTTCGACTTCAGCGACACGCCGGGGGGGCGTCCGGATCGGGACCCACCCGGGACCATGGTCCCGGACCCCGGAACGATGGCGCAAACCACGAATAACATGCCTCCCACCCCGCATATGACCGCCTCGGGCCAATCCGCCCGGGCGTCCAGCAGTGGCGTGGATCTCAGGCTATGAGGAGAAGATGATGGATGTGACCCAAACCGGATCCAACGTGTCCTACGCCAGTTCGGCACAGGGCAGCGGAGCAACTCAGCAAGGCACGATGATCTCGTCGGATTTCGAGACGTTCCTCAAGATGCTGACCGTACAGATGGAAAACCAGGACCCGCTCAACCCGATCGAGAGCTCCGATTATGCCGTTCAGCTCGCCACCTTCTCGGGCGTCGAACAACAGGTGCGGACGAACGATCTGCTCAGCGCGGTTCAGAACCAGTTGAGCGTGATGTCCATGTCCGATCTTGTCGGTTGGGTGGGCATGGAGGCGCGGGCTGCGGCGCCGGCACGGTTTGCACTTGAACCGATCGAGGTGACGCCGAACCTGCCCTCCGGCACGACCGAGGCGTTCATGGTGGTGCGAAACAGCGCGGGCCAACAGATCGACCGGGTGTTGCTGCCGCTCAGCAACGAACCGGTGGACTGGGCCGGGCTGGATGAAACCGGACAGTTGTTTCCCGAAGGCAATTACACGTTCCACCAGCAGGCTTACGGTGCAACCGGGCTCCTGTCGGAAGAACCGATGGCGGTTTACTCGGAAATCGTCGAAGCGCGTGTCGAGAACGGTGAAACGATCCTCGTTCTCAACGGCGGCGGCGAAATCTCCGCCGGGGCGGTGGACGCGCTGCGCGTTCCGCAGAACTGATCCTGCGGCTTCGGTCTTTTCCTTCACGCGGGCTCGGTATAGGTCGAGCGTGAGACAAGGAGAGGTCGATGTTCGTTACCACACTGCTGTGCGCGCCGGGTCGTGCCGCTCTCGATGCGACACTGGTTGAGAACCTGATGGGCGCTTGGGGCGGCGGTGACGCGCGCTGGCTTGCCCGCGACGAAGCCGCCGAATTCACGATGAACCGGATCCCCGACACGCGCTGGACTGTCTGGGAGGATATGCAGGCCCTGGGCATAGACCTCGTCGTGCAACCCGCGGATGGACGTCGCAAGCGGATGCTTCTGGCGGATATGGACAGCACGATGATCCAGCAGGAATGCATCGACGAACTGGCAGCAGAATCGGGTGTCGGCGAACGCGTGGCGTCGATCACCGCACGGGCTATGAACGGCGAGCTGAATTTCGAAGGCGCTCTGCGTGAACGGGTCGGTTTGTTGAAGGGTCTCCCGGCATCTGTGATCGACAAGGTGCTCCGGGAACGCATCACCCTCATGCCCGGCGGCGCGGCGCTTCTTGCCACGATGCGGGCAAATGGAGCCTATGCCGCTTTGGTGTCCGGCGGGTTCACTGCGTTTACCGCGCGGATCGCAGAGGAGCTTGGGTTTGACGAGAATCGTGCGAACACGCTCGACATCAAAGATGGTGTCCTGACGGGTGAGGTGGTGGAACCAATCCTGGGGCGGGCCGCGAAAGTCGCCGCCCTCGAAGACATCAGCGCGCGTCTCGGACTTTCCCTCGACGAAGTCATGGCTGTCGGAGACGGGGCGAACGACCTGGGAATGCTGAACTTGGCTGGGGCCGGCGTCGCTCTTCACGCCAAACCTTCCGTGGCGGCGGAGTGCGATATCCGGGTGAATCACGGCGACCTCTCCGCGCTTCTTTACATCCAAGGGTATGCCGCGCACGACTTCGTCACCGCGTGAGGCCCCCAAGACCCGGCAAGCCTATGCGCAATAGCGGTTTTCCGCCAACGGGGCTTTCAAACTGCCGCCGAAACACGCTAAAGTTACGTCATTAGGTTGAATCGAGGCCTGTCCCGTGAAAAACCGCTTCAGACGGTTGAGGGAAGTGGCCCAAGAGGCAGAGCAGCTGGAGGCTGTGATAGACATGATTTCACGCATCGCACGGGGTCTCGGTATCGTCGCGCTGTCGCTGACCGCGACCCACGCCATGGCACAGGAAAGCACCAACCGCGTCGCCGCGAACACAGACTGGAGTGTCTTTGTCGACGGTGATCCGAAAGAGTGCTGGAGCGTCTCGAAACCCAAGCAGACGGTGAACACCAAGGATGGCCGATCCGTCGCAGTGCGGCGAGGCGACATCCTGTTGTTCGTTTCCTACCGCGATGGAAGCTCGACGGGTGAAGTCAGCTTCACCGGCGGCTACCCCTTCGCGAACGGCTCGACGGTCAAGTTGACCGTTGGGAGCGACACCTACGATCTGTTCACCGACGGTGAATGGGCCTGGTCGAAAGACCCGCAGGCGGACGCCACGATCATCGCCGCCATGAAAGGCGGGGCGAACGCGGTTCTCGTCGGGAACTCGTCGCGCGGCACCCGGACCGAGGATACCTTCTCGCTCATGGGGTTTACGGCCGCTGTCGAGGACGCAGGCACGCGCTGCAAGTGACGCGATAGACCATCGTCGGCTTGATCGCGCCCCGGTATTCCGGGGCGTTTTCTTTTGATTTATTGGGAAAAGCGCCTATATGGGGCGCAATCCCACAGGAGTTAGACCCATGACGGCTTCGGCCCCGATCACGCAGGACCTGGTGACCATCCCCCGCAAGGACGAGGGCGGAACCGGCAAGGTGAATCTCGTCGGCCTCACGCGCGATGGCCTCCGCGATGCGCTGATCGACGCGGGCACGCCCGAGAAACAGGCCAAGATGCGCACCGGCCAGCTTTGGCAGTGGATCTACCAGAAAGGTGTGCGCGAATTCAGCGAGATGACCAATCTCGCCAAGGATTACCGCGCCATGCTGGACGAGGCCTTCGAGATTCGGATCCCTGAACTGGTTTCGAAACAGGTATCGGAAGACGGCACGCGGAAATATCTTGTGCGGATTGCGGGCGGCCACGAGGTCGAGGTGGTTTATATCCCCGAAGAGGACCGCGGCACCTTGTGCGTGTCGAGCCAGGTCGGCTGCACGCTTACCTGTTCGTTTTGCCACACCGGAACGCAGAAGCTGGTGCGCAACCTGACGGCCGGCGAAATCGTCGGTCAGATCATGATGGCACGCGACGATCTGGAAGAATGGGTTCCCGCGGGCAAGGGCATGGGCGAAAGCCCGCGCCTGGTGTCCAACATCGTGCTGATGGGCATGGGCGAGCCGCTCTACAACTTCGACGCGGTTCGCGACGCGATGAAGATCGCAATGGATGGTGAAGGGATCAGCCTCAGCCGGCGTCGCATCACGCTGTCGACCTCCGGCGTCGTGCCCGAGATCGCACGCGCGGGCGAAGAGATCGGCTGTATGCTCGCCATCAGCTTCCACGCCACAATAGACGAAACGCGCGACAAACTGGTTCCGATCAACAAGAAGTGGAATATCGAGACATTGCTCGATGCTCTGCGGGAATACCCGAAGTTGTCCAATTCCGAGCGGATTACCTTTGAATACGTGATGCTCGATGGGGTGAACGACAGTGACGAAGACGCGCGGCGGCTGATCAAATTGATCGAAGGCATTCCTGCCAAGATCAACCTGATCCCCTTCAATGAATGGCCCGGCGCGCCCTACAAACGCTCGTCGAACAACCGGATCCGGCGCTTTGCGGACATCATTTACAAGGCAGGTTACGCCTCGCCGATCCGCACGCCGCGTGGCGAAGACATCATGGCGGCCTGCGGTCAGTTGAAGTCGGAAACCGAGCGGGCGCGCAAATCACGTGCCGAGATCGCGAAGGAAGCCGGTCTTTAAGGCATAACTTGTCAGGGGACGATTTTTCGAGAGGCTCTCTTTTCTTGCGCGCGTCCGCGGCGGTGCCGAGTGCAGAACCCAGTTCTCTACGCAAGTGGTGCTCGAAAAAGGCACTCGGCCAGCGTTATTCGGAATACTGCGTACCCATCGCAAATGTTACAAATGCTTGGGGTCCGCGATTAGACCTATGGACCCATGGTCAATACGGACAACATCCGACACACTGCATGGAACGAATGCGCCGACTTGGGGGACTTCGGAATGTCCGAAGCCAAACAAATCATCGCCTGTCCGGTCTGCGATACGCTCTACGCCATCGATGACGAGATCGCCGCCGTTCCGACGAATTGCCGCCGCTGCGGACACCGGCTCACCTATGGGGAGCGGGCTGCAATCGCGGGCGTCGTCGGCATGGCCTTCGCGTCGGCAACCTTGATGCTGGTCGCTCTTTTCGTGCCGTTTCTCGAACTCAGCAACGGCGGGCGGACAATCTCGACGTCGCTTGTCCACGTGGTTGCGGGGTTTTCGCGCGGCATCATGGTCCCCCTGGGTTTTGCCGTCCTCGGCTTCATTATCTTGCTGCCGCTTCTCCGGTTCCTGCTTCTGATCTTTTCGCTCGGCCCGGTCGCGTTTCACAAATCGGCGCTGCCCGGGGCCGCGATCGCGCTCCGTATCGCAATCGCTCTCAAACCCTGGGCAATGGCCGAGGTCTTCATGGTCGGCGTCGCCGTGGCGCTCGTCAAACTCTCGGACCTGGCCTTCACCGATGTCGGGGTCGGCTTTTGGATCCTCGCCGTCGCCGTTCTCATCACTGCCTACCAAGAAACCTTCATGTGTCGTCACACCCTATGGACCGAGCTGAACAGAGCCCAACAATGATCACCGCCCGCTCGGCTGGGCTGGTGGGATGCCGAAGCTGCGGCCTCGTGGCTCCTGCGGACCAGCTGACCTGTGCGCGTTGCGGCGCGCCATTGCAAAGCCGTGACGACACCTCGCTTCAGCGGGTTTGGGCGTGGTGGACCGTTGGCCTTCTGGCTTACATCCCGGCGAATATCTATCCGATGCTGCTCACCACGCAGGTGTTTCGAACGAAGGAAAGCACGATCCTCGAAGGTGTGCTCGACCTCATGCAGCACGGCGACCACCTGGTCGCGATCATCATTTTCCTCGCCTCTGTGTTCATCCCGGTCGCGAAATTCGTCACGATCGCCTTTCTGGCCGCCACCCTTGCGCGTCCGCACAAGCGTGAAACTCACCAGCTCCTGCGCCTGTATGACATTGTCGAGTTCATTGGCCGGTGGTCGATGATCGACGTGTTCGTCGTGGCGATCCTGTCGACCCTTGTCCAATTCGGAAGCCTCGCGTCGATCAATCCGGGGTTTGCCGCTGTATCCTTCGCACTCTCTGTCATATTCACTATGCTTGCGGCCCAAAGCTTCGATTCTCGTATGATTTGGGACCAATTGCAGGACGGACCCGCGAGATGACGATGGAGAACCTCCCAACGCCGGACATGAACCGCCCGAAGCCCCGGCTGTCCTGGGTCTGGCTCATGCCGCTCATGGCCGTGTTCATTGCGCTTGCGGTTCTGTGGCAGGTGTATTCGGAACGCGGTCGCCTGATCGTGGTAACCTTCCCGACCGCCGAAGGCATCGAAGCCGGTCAGACCCCCGTCCGCTACCGTGACCTCGATATTGGCATCGTCGAAAGCCTCGGGTTTTCCGAAGGGCTCGCTTCGATCGAAGTGGGCATCCGCGTGGACCAGAACATTGCGCCCTACGTCGACGAAGATGCGTCGTTCTGGATCGTGCGTCCGAAGGTCAGCGCACGGGGAATTACGGGTCTGAACACGGTCTTGTCCGGCGCCCATATCGAAGGAAGCTGGGACGGCACCCCCGGCATCGAAGCCAGCCGGTTTTCCGGGCTGGACGCGGCCCCTCTTGCACCACCGGGTGCCCAAGGGGCTCATATCATCTTGCGGGCGCGGTCTGGCGGAAACCTCGTGTCCGGGGCCCCGGTCCTCTTCAATGGTATTTCGGTCGGTTGGATCGGCGATCCGATCCTGTCCGAAGACGGCCTGACCATCACACGTGACGCGTTCATCGAAGCGCCCTACCACGAGCACCTGGACTCGGCGAGCCGGTTCTGGGACAGCTCCGGTGCCTCGCTCGACATCAATGCGACCGGCGTGACGCTCAACCTCGACAGCATCGCGGCGCTCCTGGAAGGCGGGGTGACATTCGCCACCATGATGACCGGCGGGCAGGAAATCGAGGACGGCCATGTATTTGACGTGTTCGAAAGCCAAAGAGAGGCGCGGGCGAATGCCCTGGAACTCGGCGGCACGAGACTTGAAATATCGGCGTTGCTCGATCCCGAAACCATCGGCCTGTCGGTCGGGTCCGTGGTGCGCTATGGCTCGGCAAAGGTTGGCGAAATCATCGCGATCACCGGGTATCGCGATGTTGCCGTCGATGACAACGAAGCAAAGCTGCTGATCGAAATGGAGATCGTCCCCGCGCGCCTCAATGTCGCCGAAGACCTCACCGAGAGCGACATGCTGGCCGCGCTTGATGAACGTGTCCAGGCGGGGCTCAGGCTCCGGGTCGGACGCGAAGGCATCCTGGGACAGCGCCGTATCCTGGAATTCGTCGAAGACCGCGACGCCTCTGTCGAAAGTATCGTCACGGATATCACGCCGACGCCTCTTGTGCCGACCGTCGACGCGGCGCCGCGTTCGGATGTGCCGGAGAGCTTCAACGGCCTCGTCGCGCGCATCAGTGACCTTCCGATAGAAGACCTCATGAATTCCGCCATCGAGGCGCTGGACAGTGTCACCGGACTGGCCGGCAGCCCCGACGCGCGCGAGCTTCCCGCCAATGCCAACAGCTTCGTCTCAGAGGCCCGCGACCTCATCGGGTCCGAAGACATCGTGCAGGCTCTGGCCGACTTCCGGGTCGCCGCGAGCGATCTTCGCGACTTGTCCAAGACCGTTTCCCAAAGCGAAGGTCTGGCCACGCTGCTCACCGCACTGGAAGCCTCTGACACCATCGGCGCGAACATCTCCACGTTTTCCGAGCGACTGCCGGGAATCGCTGACGACGTGGAAGAGATCACGGCCGAGATCAAATCGGTGCCGCTCACCGAGCTTGCCGCATCGCTCGACAGTCTGACCCAGCGGATCGAAGGCGTTCTGAACGCTGACGGGATCGAAGATCTGCCGGTTTCGCTTCGCGATACTCTCAGCGAACTGCAGGGGGCGCTGTCCGACCTGCGCGACGGCGGTGCGGTGGACAATCTGAACCAGACGTTGGCCGCAGTTCAGGAAGCCAGCGGGAACGTTCCCGATCTGGTGGACCGGCTCGACCGCGTGTCGGTGACGCTGCAAGATACACTGGGCGGCTATGCGCAAGGTTCCCGGTTCCAAGTGGAGCTGACCGGAGCGATCCGCGACATTTCCGAAGCCGCCGATGCACTTCGGTCTCTTGCACGCAAGATCGAGCGTAACCCCAGCAGCCTGATATCCGGGAGATAGTGAATTGAAGACCCCCCTTTGGCTCCTGGCCCTGATCTTCGTCGCAAGTTGTGGCAGCACGGGCCCGCAGGTCGTGATCGACAGCCAGTCCTCGGAGCTTCGGGTGCGTTCGAGCGCCCGCAGCGTGATGATCCACGACATCTCCCTCCCCGCCTATGCCGAGGCGGTCGAGATCAGCCTACGGGACGAGGACGGCACCTTGGTCGAGCAAAAGGGGCAGGTCTGGGCGGACGCGCCTGCGCGGGCCATGTCCGGCGTCATCGTGCGCAACCTCAGCACCATCACGGGCGCCCAGGTCGCCGCTGACCCCTGGCCGCTGGAAGGTTACCCGCAGGTCGAAGTGACGATCCGGGTGGAGCAGATGTTCGCCCGTGACGACGGGTCGATCTCGCTCACCGGCTACTACGCGCTCCGCCGCGAATACGGACGCAGCGCGATCCGCCAGTTCGCCATCGAACGCGCCGGGTCTCCCGAGGCGAAAGCGAATTTGGCCCGCGCCTATGATCTTGCATGGCGCGACCTGGCGGAACAGATTGCCAAGGACCTGTGAGGCTGGAGCCGGTCGTCGCGCGCTCGGCCCAAGGCAACGCGATCGCTCTGGGCGCTGTCTCAAGTCAATGGGTTAGATCAGGCTAGAGCAAGGAGACGTAAGATGAAAATCACACGGTCAGGCAGCACGCCATCAAAGCAAGGCCCGGAAGAGTGGTTCACGGGCAGTGTCCGGATGGACCCCCTGTTCCAGGCCGAAGACCCCGGTCGGGTCGCTGGCGCCCATGTCACCTTCGAACCGGGCGCACGCACCGCGTGGCATACGCATCCCGCCGGACAGACCCTGATCGTCACCTTCGGGAGAGGTCGCGTTCAACGCGAAGGTGGACAAGTCGAAGAGATCAGCCAAGGTGATGTCGTCTGGTTCCCCGCAGGCGAGAAACATTGGCACGGTGCCAGCCCGGGAACCGCGATGAGCCATATCGCCGTTCAAGAAGCCGTGGACGGTGAAACGGTCACGTGGATGGAAAAAGTCACCGACGAAGACTACGACGGCTGACGCAAACAGGGTCCGCCGGGCCGACGCGCCCGGCAGACTTGCGCGGTCTCCCCGGCCGCTTGGACAGCATTCTGAAATGCGTTCGCGAAGCCGAGGATTCGAGCGACGGAATCGCACACCACCATCGCGGCAGCATTTGTCAGCCGGAGGTGGCGTGTGTCCCCCTTGATAGCGAAACCGAAACTTGGGTGACACCTGTGGACCCAAAGACCACGATGCGGGAGAAAATGCGCACGCCACGGTGGGCATTTCTGGTTCGCGACGAAACGGCCAACTGCGTGGGCACTCGACCAGCGGCTTGCCGAACCAATCCGGTCAGTAAGTTCAGTTTGCGCGCCACGATTGGTCGAACCAGCTTGATACGTCACCCGGCCATGCGAGCGGCTCGCCGTCTGCGCCGCGCAAAACGCCACTGTCATAGAGGAACTTCGCCATGGTTTCGAGCCTCGCGGGGTCGATCAGGCCGACCGTGGCCGTGCCGTCGGTGAGGTAGCCGCCTTCGTCGATCACGCGCATCGACCCGCGCACGAGGTCTTCGTTCGGGAAGTCTCCGGCACCGATCAGGATTTCGGCAGCTTCGGCTGGGTGCGCCGCGGCCCATTCATAGCCCTTGCGAGTCGCTTCCATGAACGCGTCGACCGCCTCCGGGTTGCTAACGAGCGTTTCGTTCCGGGTACCAATATAGCCGCCCTGCGGTTCCGGCACGCCGTAGTCGTTGTAAAGGAAATGGGACTGGTCACGGCCCAATAGCTCGCTGTTCACGCCCTCCCAGGTCGCGACTTCGAGCGTGAAATCCACGGCACCGGAGGCCAGCGCTTCATAGGCGCCGGTGCCGAGCGTCACGGTGTTATAGTCAGGCTTGCCCCCGTCATTCTCGATCATGGTCGAGATCAGGGCATCTTCCCACGCGCTGCCGAAACCTGCGTAGGTTTTTCCCTCGAGGTCCCTGGGACGGCCAATCTCATCGTTGTCGGCGTTGTAGACCAGTCGCCCGGCCTCGCGTTGCATCGTGACCCAAAGCGCGGTGATCGGGGCGCCGCCCGCCTTGGCGCTCATGAAGCCGAGCGCGGTCATATAGGCGAAGTCCACCGCGCCTGCGGCCAGAAGGGTGGTCGAGGCGCTATCGGAATAGGGCAGGATCTCAACCTCCAGCCCGGCATCTTCGAAATACCCGTTCTCCTGCGCGACCACCAAGCCAATGTGGTTGGTGTTCAGCGTCCAGTCCAGCGCGATGCTGACGTCTTCGGCCAAAGCGGCGGGGGCCGCGAGGCAGGCGGTGAGGGTTAGAGCTGTGCGTTTCATGGGGTCTCCTCCAGTAGCATGGTTCTGAGCATCGAGCGTGTCTCGGCCAGCGCGGCCTCGGTCCGGTCGGTGCGGGGGGTGGTGATCGGGATGTCGGCGATAATACGACCGGGGCCGCCCGCCATGACGAGCACGCGGTCGGCCAGTTGCGTCGCTTCGTAAAGGTCGTGCGTAACCATGAGGACGGTGCGCGGCTGCGCTTCGAGCCGGGCGATGAGCCAGTCCTGCATCCTGAGCCGTGTCACCGCGTCGAGGGCCGAGAACGGCTCGTCCAGCAGAAGGACGGGGGTGTCCTGCACGATGGTGCGCAAGAAGGCTGCGCGCTGGCGCATGCCGCCGGACAACTGGTCGGGGAAGCTGTCTTCGTGACCCTGTAGCCCGAACGTTTCAAACAGCGCGCGCACGCGATTGCGAGCCTCGCGGGGACGGGTGCCGCGGATTTCCAACCCAAGGCCCGCGTTTTCGGTGATGGTGAGCCACGGGAACAGCGTGTCCTGTTGTGGCTGGTAGGCGATGTCGCGGTGGGGCAAAGTGATCGGCGCACTGCCGAGCCGCGCTACTCCGGTGGCATCGAGTTCCGGGGCGAGAACGCCGGATAGCCATTTGACGACCGAGCTTTTTCCGCAGCCCGAGGGGCCGATCAGACAGGTGAGCGCGGTGTCGGGCAAGTCGAAAGACAGCTTTTCGACCAGCGTATCCTGCCCCGCGCGGATGATAAGGTCGCGCACCTCAAACATGGGTCGCCCTCCGGTAGCGGCGCCCGGTGGCGCGCTCGATGACTAGGATGGCGGCGAGCAGGGCGAGGGTGAGCGTGGCCGAGATGACCACGGCGGCGAGGACGAGATCGGCGCGGAAATTGTTCTTGGCGGTCAGGATGTAGATACCCAGCCCCTGTCGCGCGCCGGCGTATTCGGCGAAGATCGTCGCGACGATGGCGTAGGTCGCCGAGATCCGCAGGCCCGAGAAGAACTGTGCGCGGGCCGAGGGTAAGGTGGCACGGCGAAACACCTCCCACCGCGATGCGCCCATCGAGATGAGTTGATCGCGGAAGGCCCGCGGCTGGCTCGCGTAACCCGCCATCAGGCTGACCACCATCGGGAAGAAGGTGACGAGGATCACCAACAGAACCTTGGGCAGAAGTCCGAAGCCGAACCACAAGACCATGAGGGGCGCGAGGGCGACGATAGGCACCGTCTGGCTTGCCACGAGTAGTGGCATCATGCCTCGCCGCAACCAGAGCGCGAAGTGTAGCGTTATCGAGACGAGGAAGGCGAACAGGACCGAGAGGCTGAACCCCACACTCGCGACGCCAATGGTCGCAAGCGCGTGGCGGGCGATCTCGGACCGCTCGATCCAGAGGCCGTTCGCCACGTCGCTGGGTGCGGGCAGGACAAGGGGGGACGCGTCCGAGACGGCCACATAGGCTTCCCATCCCGCGAAAAAGAGGGCCGCCAGCACCACGGCTGGATAGGTATATCGCAAATACAACATTACACACAGGACACGGGCGGGGGCCGCCCGCGCTTGGCCCTCAGCCGAGACTGGGGCTGTTGGCCGATGTTGTCATGTCGATGGTGACGTGCCCTTCGCCGGGACCGAACCTGATGAAGGCCTGCCTGAGCGTCTCGAACACCGGGCCCGCGTCACCGCGCAGCCGGGTGCAGAAATTCTTGGCCTTGTGGAAGGTGCCGCTCGACTTCAAGAACTCGATGCAACCCCAGATCTCGTCCATGTGGTCGCCTTCACCCATGACGTAGAGCGAGAATTGCAGGTCGACTTCGACACCCAGCACCGGTGCTTTGCCAACCGCTTCGGCGGCCAACGCCTGGCGCGTGGCGAGGGGGGCTTCGTCCGAGCGGTCGAGCTCTTCGTAATGGCAGCTCGGGTCGTCGGGTTCGCCGGGACAACCGCGCGACAGGGTGACGTGCATGGTCACGTGTTCGGGCCACTTGGCGGCGGCCGCGAACAGGTCGCGGATCGCGTCGAGCAATGGCTCCGGCGCGCCGACCATGAGCGTCGACATATCGTCGGTCTCGATCCTCAGGTCGTCTTTGTATGGGGTGAGGGCATCAAGCCCCCTAGTGATGACTTCCACGAAATCGGACGTCATTGGGTATAGCGACACTTGCGCGCCTACATACATGGTAGCACCTCGCTCCGCTGGTATTATCCAGATCAGCTGTGAAAGGGTTCGCGCGGTCGCGCATCTCAGCCCCGAAAGGAGCACCCCTGGTTATGTTCGGGCAGTCTGCGACCCGCGTGTCGGGTTGTCAACCGATCGGGAAGCAGGCTTGCGCCCCGTTGCGAATCTTCAGTTCCGGCTCGGACTGTTGCAGCGCAGGCGCTCAAGGTCGCCTTTCGCTGCGTCGGCGGGGACCCAGCGGCAATTGAATGTCAGGTGTGCAGACAGAACTGCCATTCACCCTTCTACCGCCACTGACGGCTTGCTGCCGTTCCCATCTGCGGAGACACCTGTCTGAGGTGGAAACCGGGGCCTTTCCGCACGCGCGAATTCATCTGCAAATGCCTCCAAAAGCGGAATTGCAGTCCGAGGGCGCCGAGTGAGGTTCGTCAGATGGCGGCTCTGCCGAATGGCACAAATTGTTTTGCGCGGCGGTTTCATCTAATTCATTGTGCTAGGATTGTTGCACCGGATGCGAATGAGGCCCTGGGTCCGAGCAGCCCGACCACGTGGGGCCAATTGCGATAATCCCATGGGCACGCATAGAGTGCGGTGTCGGCATATCCAAGGAGGCACAATGGCCAACATCAACAGGCGGACGGTTGTCTCCGGAGCGGGTTTGGCCGTGACCTGCCTAGCCTATCCGGCGCTGGCCAGAACGACATTTCGCCTTGGATTATCACCCGTTTTTCTCGACAACAACGCGATCGTTATCGAGGCCATCCAAGAGGCCCTCGAAGCCTCGCTTGGCGTTGCCATCAAGCTGGAACAGCGGCGCACATACAAAGAAGTGACGGGGCTCTTGCTGGAAGGTGCGGTCGATGCAGCTTGGCTTTGCGGTTATCCCTACCTGCAACACAGCTCTCAATTGGCACTGCTGGCGGTTCCGGTCTGGCGCGGGCGGGTGCTTTACCAGTCATACCTGATCGCCGGCGCCGACAATCCGGCCGCGTCGCTGAAAGACCTGCGCGGGGCGACCCATGCCTTTTCCGACCCGGATTCGAACTCGGGTTACCTGGTGACCGTTTCCGACCTCGCCCGGAATGGTGAGACGCCGGATACGTTCTTTCGCCGGTCGATTTATACCTTTGGGCATAGAAACGTCGTGCGCGCAGTTGCCGACGGGCTTGTCGCCTCTGGTAGCGTCGATGGCTATGTCTGGGAAGTTCTGGCAGCGCAGGAGCCGCACTTGACCAAAAGAACCCGCGTGGTGTCGAAATCGGAATGGCTCGGGTTCCCGCCGGTCTGTGCACGAAAGGACCGGCACGACACGCCGCTCGTGCAATCCTTCAAGACGGCGTTGTTCGAGTTTTCCGAAACCCGGCTCGGGTCGCAAGTTCTTCAACTCCTGCAGCTGGACGGTTTCACCGACGCTGACCCGTCGATCTATGATGGCATTTCGGCCCGCATGAAAGTGATAGAGACGTTGCGCTGATGGCAATACTGGCGCGCATACCACTTTCCCTGCGCGTACCTCTGTTTGCCGCGATCCTGATGGTCTTGGCCGGGGCCTTCGCATCGCAGCAAGTTCTATCCACATTGTCACGGGTTCAGGATGACCGGCTCCGAGAGCTTGCCATACTGCATGTCGAAAGCCTCTCGGTTGCACTTGGCCCTCACGTCCTGCGCGAAGACATATGGGAGGTCTATGACGTCCTGCAGCGCGCTTCGGGCGAGCGCCGGGGACAACGAATGGTATTCACGGCTGTCACCGACAGGGATCATCGAATCATCGCGGCCACGGACCCCCGGCGGGCACCAATCGATGAAATGCTGCCGCAAGACCTTGAAGCGGCCCAATCACCGGACAACCTCAGCATTCCCGGCGATGGAGCTCGGCTGGTTCTGACCGCTCCGCTGGCCTACCAGGGACGGGAACTGGGGGACATCTTCACCGAACTGGACGTTTCGGACTTGGTGTCCGAACGCCGGATCGCCGGTCTCTATTTGCTACTTGGAAATGCGCTTGCGACGGGGGTGCTGGCGGTAATGGGCTATGTCGCAATGCGCCGGATGCTACGCCCGATCTCTCGGCTCGCGCAGCGTATGCGCGAAACCGCACAATCCCCTGAGCCGATTCCGGAAGACGATATTCCCAGTGGTGATACCGAGGTCACCCGGCTGGTGCAGACCTACAACGCCATGGCCTGGGCGATTGATGCCAAGGCCGAAACGGAACGCCGGCTGGCCGAAAGAGAAAGATTTGTGAGCCTTGGCCGCCTGTCTTCGTCGCTTGCCCATGAGATCAACAACCCACTGGGCGGACTCCTCAATGCAACGGACACGATCACCGAGTATGCCGACAGACCGGATGTCGTCCGGCAATCGGCAACCTTGCTGAAAAGGGGTCTCGAACATCTCAGGGACGTTGCTCGGGCGACGCTTGACCACAACCGGTTGGACCGCTCCAGTGCGCCGTTATCACACGAGGATTTCGATGACCTGCAACTGCTGATCGGGCCCGAGATCAAACGGCAGCAACAAACGATGGACTGGCGCATTGAAGCGGACGATGCGGCGATCGCCCGGTTTGCCTCAGCGCCGCTGCGCCAGATCACACTGAACCTGCTACTGAACGCCTCGTCTGCCGCCGGGAGAGGCGGAAAGGTGGAATTGGATCTGTCTGCCGCATCTGGCGGGCTCAAGATCGAGATTCTCGACAGCGGCTCCGGGTTGTCCGAAGAGGCGGAATACCGGCTTTTGTCATCCGGCCCGGTTCAGCCCGGTGGCGGTGTCGGGCTAAGGCTTGTGCACGACCTTGTTGCCGAACTCGGCGGAACGCTAAAGGCAGAGCGGCGCGATGGGATGACCGTTATTTCAATCCTCGTTCCGTTCGGTGACCCCGAGGGCCGCGCAGCATGTTGAAAGGGTTCCGGATCGCGCTTGTCGAAGACGACGACATTATGGGGTCTTCCCTCGTGCAACGCCTGGAAATCGAAGGCGCCGAGGTCTTGTGGCTGAAACAGATGTCGCGGGCCGTTGGCGCGCTGCGCACCCCGCGGGCGCCGATTGATGCCGTGATCTGCGACATACGGTTGCCGGACGGAAACGGCGAAGAGCTTTTCAACACGCTCAACCGGACCGCGACGCCACCGCCGTTTCTGTTCATAACCGGGCACGGTGGGATCGAGCAGGCGGTGCGCTTGATCCAGGCCGGCGCTGTGGACTACGTCACCAAGCCGTTCGACATGGCGGATTTCCTGGATCGCCTGACCCTGCTTCTGTCGGCCACGAGCCAGCTGAACCTGCCGCCCTTGCTGGGGATATCTCCGGCTGCAAAGCGCGTGGATGCCCTGGCATTGAAGGCCGCCCGTTCGGATCGCGCCGTTCTGATCCGCGGAGGCCCGGGCACCGGCAAGGAACTCGTGGCGCGACGCATTCATGAAACATCAGACCGACGCGCCGCCCCTTTCGTTCCGGTCAACCTGATCCGGGAAGGGGATATCGCCACTGCGCTTTTCTGTGCGGATGGCGCCGTTGCCAGAACCGGAGAGGGAACGCTGTTTCTGCATGGGTTCAGCCGGCTCCCCGACGATCAGCAGCACGCGTTACTCGCTGCCTTCGACGCCGGGTTCAAAGGGCGCCTGATCGCGTCCTGCGGGCATGAAATGGAGGAAATCGTCGCCCGGGGCGGGGTCAGCGCCGAACTGTTTTTCCGTCTCGACATGCTGGAGATTCCTATCCCACCGCTGGAGGACAGGTCCGAGGACGCCGTGTGGCTGATGAGCCAGTTGTTCGAACGTGCCAATACCAGGCGGGCGCATCCTCTCCGCGGTATCAGTCGCCTGACAGAAGAAGCTGTCAGGCTGCATGATTGGCCAGGCGGTGGGCGGGAATTGCGTTCGCGATTGATCCGGGGGGTCGAGACGGCAACGGGCGACGTTTTGCAACCGGTCGATCTATTCCCGGAGCGTTTGATCAGAAGCACCGAAATCATGACCCTGGCCCAGGCCCGCGAGAAAGCCGAGAAAGAACAGATCATAAATGCGCTGGAGCAGACCGGCGGCCAGGTCGGCCAGGCGGCGAAGCTCCTGAAGGTATCCCGAACCACGCTGTGGGAAAAGATGCAAAAACTTGGGGTTCCCGGCTCGTCCGGCTGACGTGCATTCTCCCAGAAACATGTTCGGAATTCCGAACATCTCCAAAACCATATTATTTACAGCACCTTACACTCCCTTCTGATGTTGCCCGAATCCTGATCCGGAACCATTCGCCGGATTATCATGTGTCATACATCAAAGGGAGGACTCAGCAATGAGCAAGAAATGCAACAGGCTTGTCGATGTCGGCCGGCGGCAGTTCCTTCGGGGAAGTGCGCTCGCGGCTGCCGGGGCCGCCGCTTCGACCGTGACTTCGGCGCCCGCACAGGCCGCGCCGGCCAACGCGCAGATCGACTATCCGTCAGGCAAGCTGGCGAATATCGCTGATCTGGCCGTCAACGCGCCAATGGATATCGAATACCCCGACGCTGACAGCCCCGGCATCCTGATAAAACTCGGCGAGCCCGTGGAAGGCGGCGTCGGCCCCGATGGCGATATCGTCGCCTACTCTGTGCTGTGTCCGCACAAGGGCTGGTTCATGTCTTACAACAGCGAAGACCGCACGATGAACTGCCCCGGTCACTTCTCGCGCTTCGATGTCGAGGCGGGCGGACAGCAGGTGTGGGGGCACGCCACCCAGAACCTTCCGCAATTCACGCTGCGGGTAGATGACGCAGGCGACATCTATGCCGAAGGCTGCAGCGACCTGATCTTCGGTCGCCCGACGAACGTTCTTTACGGGGAGGAATAAGACATGGCTTACAAGAGACAGATTGATCGCCTGCCCATTCCGCCGGCAGATGCGAAGGTTCACAACGTGACATGCCACTACTGCATCGTCGGTTGTGGCTACAAGGCCTACACGTGGCCGCGCAACAAGCAGGGCACGCTGACCGACAACGCGTTCGGTATCGACCTTGGTGAACAGCAACCCGCAGACGGCACCTGGCTGGCCCCGTCGATGTACAACCTCGTCCAACAGGGCGGAAAAGACGTGCATCTCGCGGTCGTGCCGGACCATGACTGCGTGGTGAACTCGGGTCTCGGTTCGATCCGCGGTGCGCGCATGGCCGAAAACCGCCCGTCGCGCGTGACGGGCACTCAACAGCAACGCCTGACCGATCCGCTGATGTGGCGCAACGGCGTGTGGCAGCCAACCTCATGGGACGACGCCCTTGATCTGGTGGCCCGTGTGACCGCGCGCGTGATCACCGAAGGATCGGAAGATGAACTCGTCGTGTCGATGTTCGACCACGGTGGTTCTGCCGGCGGCTACGAGAATACCTGGGGCACCGGCAAGCTCTATTTTGAGAGCATGAAGGTCAAGAACTGCAGAATCCACAACCGGCCCGCCTATAACTCCGAGGTGCACTCGACCCGCGACATGGGTGTAGGCGAGCTGAACTACAGCTACTCGGATTACGAGGTCACCGACACGATCTTCATGATCGGTGCAAACTCGCTGGAAACCCAGACCAACCTGTTCCTCAACCACATGGTGCCGGGGCTACGCAACGGTGCAAGGATGATCGTGGTCGACCCGCGCCGCACTGTAACGGTCAACGCCGCCGAAGAAGTTGCCGGGGTGGAAAACGTCCTGCATCTGGCAATCAACGAGGGCTCGGACATGGCGCTCTTCAACGCCATCCTGACCCATATCGTCGACAATGGCTGGACCGACGACGATTTCATCGCCAATTCCACTTTCCAGAACGGCGAAGCGGTCGCGATGGATTCGGCGCATCCCGCGGCGCTTGGCAGTCTCGACATGGCCATGCAGGCGTGCCGCACGTCGCTCGAGGAGGCCGCGGAGGTCTGCGGTGTCCCGACGGATGACATCGTCAAGGCCGCCGAGTGGATCGCCAAACCGCATGACGATGGTTCGCGTCGTAAATGCGTCACCTGCTATGAGAAAGGCATTATCTGGGGCAACGACAACTATCGCACCATTGGCGCGCTGGTGAACGTTGCACTGGCCACCGGCAATGTTGGTCGCGAAGGCGGCGGCGTCTGCCGATTGGGCGGGCACCAGGAGGGTTACTATCGCCCGAGTGATGCTCATGTTGGCCGTCCTGCCGAATATGTGGACCAGTTCCTGATCCGCGGGCTTGGCGGAGTGCACCACATCTGGGCCTGCGATCACCACAAAACGACGCTGAACGCGTCCGAGTTCAAGCGGGTCCACAAGAAGCGTGCCGACTTGGTCAAGGACGCGATGGACGCGGCTGCTGGTGGCACGCGCGAACAGATCGTCGATGCGATCGTTTCGGCAATCAACGCGGGCGGTCTGTTCGTTGTAGACGTGGACATCATCCACAGCCAGATCGGCCAGAACGCGCATGTCATCCTGCCTGCCGTCGAATCGAACGAGATGAACCTAACCTCGATGAACGGCGAGCGGCGCCTGCGGTTGTCCGAGAAATACATGGACGGCCCAGGTACGGCCAAACCCGACTGCCTGATTGCAGCCGGAATGGCCCAGCACATGGAGCGTGTGCTGCGCGAGATGGGCAATGATGCCTACGCCGATCAGTTCAAGGGCTATGACTGGGAGACCGAGGAAGACGCCTTTATGGACGGCTTCAACAAAGGGAACCCGGAAGTGACCTACGAACGCCTGCGGGCCATGGGAAACAACGGGGTGCAGGAGCCTGTGATCGGTTTCGAAAACGGCCAGCTGATCGGTGTCGAACGCCTCTATACTGACGGCAAATTCGACCGGCATGGACGCGACGACAAGAGGGCACTGTTCTGTGCCGCCGGTTGGCGGGGTTGGCAGGCGCCGGGCAAAGCTCGCGAGAAGGCCAATCACAAGTTCTGGATCAACAACGTTCGCGCCAACATCTTCTGGCAGAACCAGTTCCTCGATCAGGATAGCGACTTCGTGCAGGATCGTTTCCCTTATCCGTTCATCGAGATGAACCCCGACGACATGGCCGAGTTGGGTGTGAACCCGGGGGATCTGATCGAGATCACCAACGACAACGGGGCGACCCAGGGCATGGTCTACCCGGTGACAACGGCCAAGCGCGGCCATGTCGCGATGGTGTTCGGTTCACCGGCCGGTTCTCAGGGCAACGTGATCAACCCCGGTGTGAACGAGCTGGTCTTGCCGGACTACAAGCACACCTGGGGCGACATCCGCAAACTTGCCGACGCGACGCCACAGGCCCGGGCGGTTTCCTTCAAGTCGAAGGAATACACGGCCTAAAGCGGCTAACGCAAATGAAGCGGGCAGCCCCCAGGACTGCCCGCATCAGCGTCTGATGCAAAGGCGCGGATTTCGGGGAGGGACGAATGACATTGGACAGGGTGAACCAGGCGCGTGATGCCTGTGGGTGTGACGACCAGACCGGTGCGCGCAAACTGATCCCGGTAGAAGCGGCAATAAAGCGTGGGCTGAGTGTGGCTCGCGCCGTCGAAGAAACTGAAACCGTTCGCCTGAACGAAGCGATCGGGCGTGTTCTCGCGCAGGATCTCGCCGCGCCGTTTGCCCTTCCGCCGTTCGACAATTCGGCGATGGACGGCTATGCGTTGCGCAGCGCCGATTTCACTGGCCCGGGGCCAAGGGTGTTCGAGGTCACTGGGCGCGTGGCTGCGGGTGACGACGCGGCCCGGGCCGGGACGGTCAGGGCCGGTCAGGCGTTTCGGATATTTACTGGCGCCGGAATCCCACCTGGTGCCGATGCGGTGATCATGCAGGAACATGTCCGGCGGATTGGCGACAGGATCGAAATCGAGGGGCCAATTCCCTCTGGCAACTGTATTCGTGTCCGTGGTGAAGATGCGGTGCAAGGCGCGGTTCTCCTGACCGGGGGCAAGCTTATCGGACCGCGGGAAATCGGCGCGATCGCTTCGGTCGGTTTGGCAGAGGTCCATGTGCGCCGTAAACTGCGCATCGCACTGTTCTGTACAGGCAGCGAGTTACGCCAACCGGGCGAAACACTTGCGCCCGGACAGATCTACAATTCCAACAGGTTCATTCTTCTGGCCGCCCTGCGCGCGCCCTGGATCGAGCTTAAGGATTACGGCGCGATCGAGGATGATCCGTCACGGCTGAAGCATGCCGTGACCGACGCGGCAAAGGACGCTGACCTTATCGTGACCACCGGCGGCGTGTCGGTGGGCGAAGAAGACCACATGGTCAACCAACTGCGCGAGGCGGGCGGCGAAATCGAGGTTATGAAGATCGCCATGAAGCCGGGCAAGCCGCTTTCGGTGGGCACTTTAGGGAGCGCTGTTTTTGTCGGGCTGCCCGGCAATCCCGTCGCTGCTTTCACGACCTGGAAGATCATTGGAAGCCAGATTGCAGCGAAACTGTCCGGTCAGGAGGAGATAGACCCTCGACAGTCGATGGTCGAAGCCGCAGCATCTTCAAGCCGTCGCCCCGGCCGCCAGGAATACCGACCTGCTCGGATCATCGGCATTTCGCCGGACGGACGACCGCAGGTTGAGATGCTCGATCATTCCTACTCCGCCAAGATCTCGCTAATCTGCAAATCCGACGGGCTGGCAGTCATTCCAGCGAACAAGGACCGGATCGAGGCGGGCGAAGCGCTCGAGTTCGTCTATCTGTAACAAGACAGGCATCACGTGCGAAAGCGAAGGATGGGAGAAGAGCCTTGCATCAGGGTTCTCTCGACCTTGATCTGGTTTCTGCCCTGCACGACCGGTGCTGATGAGCTTGCTCTAAACCTGCCTGTCTCGGATTTTGGGGCCAAATGGTATCCTGGCTTTACTCCCATTCCATCTCTTCATAGGTCGCCTGAGCATTGCGACCGGCCAGACTGTCGAACTGTTCCAGATAGGACCACGCGGACTGGTCGATCTTGGGCGCATCAATAATGTCGCCACCCGCCTCGATCAGCGCGCCAATCTGCGTGCGCAGGTTCACGAGGTAGTCGTAAGTGTCGCGCCGTGCAGTGGCTAGGTCGGTTGGGCGGCCATGGCCAGGAACGATATGTAATGGCTCGAACGCCGCCATAGCTTCGAACACCGAAATCCAGCTGTCTGTATCGCGAGCCGGCCCGTTGCCAAGAAGACGATCAGTGTAAACGATGTCGCCGGTGAACATCACGTCGCGTTCGTCCAGCCAGACAAAGCTGTCACCGGGAGTATGGGCCGGGCCTCGATGTTTGATTTCGAAGCTCAACCCACCAAATTCGAGCGTGTAATCACTGTCGAATGTGACATCCGCATAAGCAGGCTCGGTCCCGTCCAATCCGTCGCCAAGGAACTGCGCCAACGCGCTCATGTGTTGGGAAGCCCGGTCATGATGGTCCTCGACCGCCGCCTCCGATGCGATAACTGTCGCACCCTGTTCCTGCCAGTAGCCATTGCCCAGCCAGCGGTGATCCTGCCCACCCGTGTCGATGACATAGACCACCGGCCGATCGGTGATGGTGCGGATGGCCGCGTGTAGCATCTCGGCCCCCTGCCAGGACCCGCCGGGGTCCATCAGGACCGCCCCCTCGGGCGTCACGACCAGTCCGAAGGTCGCGTTGTTGGCAAGGTTCTCGGCGCTGCGTTGTTCCGTCTCTCCGACAATGGCCCAGGCCCCATCGGTCACAGGTTCCACTGCGAGAACCTCGGCGTTGGCGAAGGTCGGAATAGCCAGGACGGCGCTTGTCAAAATTGCTCTGATCATGCGCTGAGCCAATCTTTGAGTTTTGCCGCATCGGGCAATCCGCCGGCGTGGACGAGCTTGCCATCGACCGAGATTCCAGGTGTCGACATGATGCCAGCCATAGCGATTTCGCGAGGATCACTGATCTTTTCGACAGATATCTCGATACCTAACGTGGCGGCAGTATCCTTGACCATGGACTCGGTGGTTTCGCAGCGCTTGCAGCCGGGGCCATATACTTTGACTGTTTTCATTCTTTTTTCCTTTCGGGATCAGAAAATCAGGTTGAACAGGAAGCCGACAGCAAGGATGCCGCTGCCGACCACGCCGACGAAGACCGCGATCAAACGCATGGTCAGAACCTGCTTGAGGATGATCATCTCGGGCAGGCTGAGGGCGATCACGCTCATCATGAAGGCCAATACGGTGCCGAGGGCCGCACCCTTGCCAAGAAGAGCCTCGACGATCGGGATGACGCCCGCGGCATTGGTGTACATCGGGATGCCCATGACAACCGCGGCCGGCACCGACCACCAGGCATCCGCGCCCATGATCCGTGCCATCATGTCTTCGGGCACGTAACCATGGATCAACGCACCCATGCCGATGCCGAGTATGATCCACATCCAGACCTTTGCGAGAATCTCGCGCACCGCTTCGATGCCAAGCCGGTAGCGGTCGACCATGGTCAGTCGCTCTTCATCAATGGCGGCCGGGGTGTCTGCACCGGAATGAATATCGCGCACCCAATCCTGCAACCAGCCCTCAAGCCGCATCTTGCCAATTACAAAGCCCGCAACGATGGCAATGCCTAGACCGAAGCCCAGGTACGTCACGGCGACCTGCCAGCCAACCAAACCGAACAGCAGCACCAAAGCCACTTCGTTCACCATCGGGGCGGCGATCAGGAACGAGAATGTCACGCCCAGCGGAACCCCTGCCGAAACGAAACCGATGAATAGAGGCACGGCCGAGCAGGAGCAGAACGGCGTGAGAATGCCCAATCCGGCCGACAGGACATTGCCTACACCCTCGCGTTTGCCTGAGAGGAGCGCACGCGTCTTCTCCGGGGAAAACCAGCTACGCACAACACCCATCGCGAAAACAATGAGGGTCAAGAGCATCATCACCTTAGGCACATCGTAAAAGAAAAAGGCAATCGCCTCGCCGGTGTGGCTGTGACGGTCGATTGGGAAGAGCGCAGTGATCCATTCGGAAAACGGGATCAGCTGATGATAGACAAGCCACCAGACAGCCAGAAAGGCGACGACGCCCAAGTGCCATATCCAGTCAGTGCGCCGTTGCAGTGGTGCGTCGATCTCCGTGCGCGCGGTCATGCGACTTCTTGCTCCGAGCTGCGATCCGCGGCCAGAACCGCTTCTACGATGGTTTCCAATTCCGGCAAGAGATCGGGATTGCGTCGATACCGCACCCACTGGGCGTCTCGCCGGTCCAACACGATCCCCGCTGTCTTGAGCGTTTGCATGTGACGGGACATACGGCTTTGGCTGGCCCCGGTACGTGCCATTAACTCGCAAACGCAGTGTTCGCCTCCATCCCACAGGATATGCACGGCGTGCAGACGCAGCGGATCGGACAACGCGACAAGAAATTCCTGCATTTCACCCTCATGCATATTCGGCGTTCTGCATATGCATCTGCCTGCATATACAGACAACTGGCTATTTTGACGCAGGGTATCTGGTCAACCAGACACGGGACGGCACGTCGTCGCAATAAGGGGCGTCCGGGACGCTGCACGAGAGCTCATCGTTTTCCCGTTTTGCGACTGTTTCCGCGGACGCGCTGCATCTAGGATAACAAAAAAAACGGCCCAAGAACCGAGTTCTATGGGCCGTTCTCAAACAATGGTTGCGGGGGTAGGATTTGAACCTACGACCTTCAGGTTATGAGCCTGACGAGCTACCGAGCTGCTCCACCCCGCGCCAATCGTTCGGCTGATGTATTTCAAAGGTCTTGGGACTGCAAGGGGGGGTCTGCGAAAAAACCGGAAAAGTTCTGTTCACGATGTGACTGTGAAGGAGCGCAGCGGCCTGCCCTTTTCCGCGCGTGCCTGCATCTCCGCATTTGCCGCCTCGAAAGCCTCCGGGGCGACCTTTTCGGTCAGGTTGAAGCACGTAAGGACGGTGCCCTCGCCGAGCCCGAGTTCCGCCCTCGATGCGCGCCGACCTGATTGGACATCTGCGGCATTGTTGACCTGGCACCTGTCGGGCAGGCGAATGACAGCTTCGGAAAACTCCGCGTCCGATCCATCCGGCACGATCACGTCGTTGACGATGATGTAGCCGTGAAGTCCGCCGCCCGTCGTGCCCGGAAACACGAGGATCGGGCGGGACGCGCTGCCGCGATTTGCTTTTGTCGGTCTGCCTTCGAAAATGTCTTGATGCCCGCCACTTGTCGTCACAGCAGGCAAACAACGGAGTTTTATGAAGCGGTGCTCCGGGGGCGGTAAATCTATGCTACGCTTACGCTGCGACAGGAGATTCCCATGACGACAACCATTCACCTCCTCATCGGCACAACGAAAGGCGCGTTCGTTCTTTCCAGCGACGACGCCCGGACGGACTGGTCGCTCAGCGGCCCGCACTGCGACCTTTGGCCGATCAATCATGTGGTCGGAGACCCCGACACCGGACATCTTTGGGCCGGCGGCGGGAACGACTGGTACGGCGCCGGCATATGGCGATCCGTCGACGGCGGGCAGACGTGGGACTTGTCGCAAATCTCGAATGGTACGATGGCCGAGTGGGCTGCGAACGACCCAGGTTTTGCCGAGATGATCGGAGGCGTGCCGCCCGACGCCCCTTACACCGGTCAAGTCGATGCAATCTGGTCGCTCTGCCGCGTCGGCAGCAAGGTCTACGCGGGGTCCAAACCGGCCCAGCTGTTTCGGTCGGACGACGGTGGCGCGTCATGGGAGATGGCGGACGGGCTGGCGAACTTTCCGGACCGCGAGGCTTGGAGCCCCGGCGCGGCAGGTCTAAACCTGCACACGATCGTGCCGCATCCCGACCAGCCGGGGCATTTGTGGATCGCGATCTCCGCGGCGGGTGTGTTCGCAACGGAAGATGGCGGCGCGAGCTGGTCGCGCTTGAACCGCCTCGACAATACGCAGGCGCATGTTCAATCCGACCACCCGGCCGCAGGTGATGGCACCGAGACGGGCCATTGCGTCCATAACATGGTGCGCGCGCCCTGCGGTGCTGGTGACGTGCTTTATCAGCAAAACCATCACGGGGTGTATCGCTCCAACGATGGCGGTCGCAGCTGGCGAGACATCACGCATGGTCTCCCATCCACTTTCGGCTTTCCGATCCGCGTTCATCCACGCGATCCAATGACCGCCTGGACCATCCCCTTGAACGGGGACATGCAGGGGCGGTATCCACCGGATGCCTCCGCTGCGGTCTGGAAGACCACCGATGGGGGCGAAAGCTGGCAGGCCAAGCGCGACGGTCTTCCGCAACAGATCTGTTTCTTCACGGTTCTTCGCCAGGCCATGGCGGGCGATACGCAGGCGGATGCCGGGGTCTACTTCGGGACGAATTCAGGTTCGATCTTCGGTTCTCGGGATGAAGGCGAAAGCTGGGTCGAGATTGCACGACACTTGCCGACGGTCCTGGGGGTCGAGGTGTTGGAGTTGGGGTGAGGTCCGTGAGACATTTTTCCCTAACGCAAAGACGCCGCCCTTTTTGGGGCGGCGTTTTTGTGTTTGGTTTTATCGTTCGAGAGAAACGGGTGTGTCTTTTACTAGGTGAGGCGGTGACCTACTCTCCCACGTCTTAAGACGCAGTACCATCGGCGCTACGGCACTTAACGGCTGGGTTCGGGATGGGACCAGGTGTTTTGCTCGCGCTATGGCCACCTCACCGAGAAAAAGACACATCTTCCAAGTCTAGCACACTTATGTGTATGCTTTTGTTTGTCTTTCGAAGCGAAGTCTCGCTTCTACTGGATCAAATCAAGCCTATCGAGCAATTAGTACCGGTCAACTGAACGCATTGCTGCGCTTACATCTCCGGCCTATCGACGTGGTGGTCTTCCACGGCTCTCAGGGATACCTTGTTTTGAGGGGGGCTTCCCGCTTAGATGCCTTCAGCGGTTATCCTTTCCGATCATAGCTACCCAGCACTGCCATTGGCATGACAACTGGTCCACCAGTGGATCGTTCACCCCGGTCCTCTCGTACTAGGGGCAACTCCTCTCAAGTATCCTACACCCACGGCAGATAGGGACCGAACTGTCTCACGACGTTCTAAACCCAGCTCACGTACCTCTTTAAACGGCGAACAGCCGTACCCTTGGGACCTGCTCCAGCCCCAGGATGAGATGAGCCGACATCGAGGTGCCAAACGGTGCCGTCGATATGGACTCTTGGGCACCATCAGCCTGTTATCCCCGGCGTACCTTTTATCCGTTGAGCGATGGCCCTTCCACTCGGGACCACCGGATCACTATGGCCGTCTTTCGACTCTGCTCGACTTGTCAGTCTCGCAGTCAGGCTGGCTTCTGCCATTGCACTCAACGAGCGATTTCCGACCGCTCTGAGCCAACCTTCGCGCGCCTCCGTTACTGTTTGGGAGGCGACCGCCCCAGTCAAACTACCCACCACACAGGGTCCCGGATCCGGATAACGGACCGCGGTTAGACATCAAGCAAAGCAAGGGTGGTATCTCAAAGGAGGCTCCACTGCGACTGGCGTCACAGGTTCAAAGCCTACCACCTATTCTGCACATGCTTGGCCTGATGCCAGTGTGAAGCTGTAGTAAAGGTGCACGGGGTCTTTCCGTCTAACCGCGGGAAGCCTGCATCTTGACAGGCAATTCAATTTCGCTGAGTCGATGTTGGAGACAGCGGGGAAGTCGTTACGCCATTCGTGCAGGTCGGAACTTACCCGACAAGGAATTTCGCTACCTTAGGACCGTTATAGTTACGGCCGCCGTTTACCTGGGCTTCAATTCAAGGCTTGCACCTCTCCTTTTAACCTTCAGGCACCGGGCAGGCGTCAGACCCTATACGTCGTCTTGCGACTTCGCAGAGCCCTGTGTTTTTAGTAAACAGTCGCCACCCCCTGGTTTGTGCCCCCAGCCAAAACTTGCGTTGAAACTGGGCCTCCTTCTCGCGAACTTACGGAGGTATTTTGCCGAGTTCCTTCAACATCGTTCTCTCAAGCGCCTTGGTATTCTCTACCAGTCCACCTGTGTCGGTTT
>ATLU01000032.1_pt1 | contig 74833 bp, 61 predicted proteins | sample 178751 | NCBI WGS metagenome assembly ATLU01 (sample SAMN02211837, study PRJNA209200) | bioreactor metagenome | isolation source: day 23 sample from continuous culture bioreactor inoculated with sediment... | place: Germany: Wadden Sea | collected 2011
AAGGCACGCTGGCAGGTAGAACTGTTCTTTAAGTGGATCAAACAGAATCTGAAGATCAAGTCCTTTGTCGGCACCAGTAAGAATGCAGTGATGACGCAGATATGGATTGCCCTGTGTGTTTATCTGCTGCTGTCTTTTCTCAAGTTTCAATCAAAGCTGAAGAAAAGCATGCAACAGATTTTACGGTTATTACAACTCAACCTCTTTGAAAAACGAGACCTGATGGCGCTGCTGCGAGGCGACCCGACCCATGATCCTCAACATGATTGCAATCAGTTGGTTTTGTTGTGAACGTTAACGGGACAGCAGTGAATTTCGATAGGAAGTAAAAAAAGCCCCGCCTTTGTAAAAGGCGGGGCTTTTTTTGTCATTGAAAAAGTCTATTTTTTTGGCAGCCGTCCAAGCAAATAAAACTCATCATTAGTTCGCATACTGGTTAGATTAACCATGCGATTGGAGAGGCCAAAGAAAGCGGATATTGCGCCAATATCCCAGATATCTTCATCACTAAAACCGTGACCATGCAATAGCTCATAGTCTTCATCATCCACTTCATTAGCATTCAGAGTAATCTTTAAAGCAAAATCCAGCATCGCTTTCTGACGGGGAGTGATATCGGCTTTACGATAGTTGGCTGCTACCTGATCGGCAATCAGCGGGTTCTTTTCACGGATACGCAGGATGGCGCCGTGTGCCACCACACAGTAGATACACTGATTTCTACTAGAGGTAGCAACAACAATCATCTCCCTCTCACCCTTGGTTAAACCACTCTCCTTCTCCATCAGGGCATCATGGTAGGCAAAAAAGGCGCGAAACTCATCAGGACGATGGGCCAATGCCAGAAAAACATTCGGTATAAAACCCGATTTCTCCTGCACCCCTAAAATGACGTCTCTGATATCCTCGGGCAACTCATTGATATCGGGTATGGGGAATCGGCTAATGGGTTTATCTGACATTTTTACTCCGTTCTCTGTTATGTTTGTGTCGTGTTGTTTCATTGCTTTACGGTGGGGTTCAGTCAACTGCGCTTAGTGCGCGAGCGACTTTAGAAGCCGGCTCACGTTGCAAATAACGACTGATGAAATCACCCGCCTGTAGCAGTTTCTCCATATCTATACCGGTGTTAATACCCAGGCCATTCAGCATATAGAGCACATCTTCGGTGGCTACATTACCCGAGGCCCCCTTTGCGTAGGGACAACCGCCCAGACCCGATACAGAGCTATCGATAATGGACACACCACGCTGTAACACGGAAAACAGATTGGCCAATGCCTGACCGTAGGTATCGTGAAAATGGGCTGCCAGTTTTTCAACGGGAACAGTTTTTGTGACCGCATCAATCATCTGTTGCGCTTTTATAGGCGTACCTACACCGACCGTGTCACCCAATGAAATCTCATAACAGCCCATTTCATAGAGATGACGCGCGACATGGGCTACCCGCTCTGGCGCTATCTCGCCCTCATATGGACAGCCAAGTACACAAGAGACATAACCACGTACCAATAAACCGTGCTGTTTGGCCTGCGCCATGACATCACTGTAACGGGCAATACTCTCCTCTATGGAGCAGTTGATATTTTTTTGTGCAAAGCTTTCTGAAGCCGCCGCAAAGATCGCGATCTCTTTAACACCTACGGCCAATGCACTCTCAAGCCCTTTCAGATTAGGAACCAGCATGGGATAGCTGACACCGGGTTTCTGATCGATTTTCTGAAACAGCTCTGCACTGGATGCCATCTGTGATACCCACTTGGGCGAGACAAAACTTCCTGCTTCAATGACAGACAAACCTGTTGCTTCCAGCCGCTCTATCAATCCCAGTTTAATCTCAATAGGTACTGGTGTGGATTCATTCTGCAATCCATCCCGTGGCCCTACTTCAACAATCTTTACGCGTTCTGGTAATTGCACTGTTTATACCTATTCAGTAACGGCTTTTGGCTAACATGCCTGTCAGCTCAAATAGATTAAAAACATTTTTATTCAATCACTAACAGGGCTTCGCCATCTTCCACCTGATCACCGACAGCAAAACGAATCTCTTTAACAATGCCATCGCTTGGCGCCGAGATGGTGTGTTCCATCTTCATTGCCTCTACAATCATCACGGCATCGCCCTGTTTGACTTCATCACCTTCAGCCACATTAATGGCAATAACATTTCCGGTCATGGGTGCCACAAGACTGCCAGTAGCCGCTTCACCCTCAAGGGCATCGAGCCGCGGGTCAGTCAGTGTAAGCTGCCAGGAACGTCCCTGGTGCAGTATGGTTAACTCCTGGTCATGTCTGATCACTGCAACCTTGAAACGCCGCCCCGAAAGGTCAGCTAATAGATCACCATTATCCAGAATCTCACCCGACACCAAACATTCGCCGGCAGGGAGTTCCAGTAGATAGGCACCATCACGGTAGTGTGCCACCACACTGCCCTGTGCACTCTCTGTCGACCAGTGCAGGGCATGAAAACTATCCTGATTCATGCGCCAGCCGCTACCACTGCCCCAGGGTGAAAAGGGATCGTGAGAGCCCGCCTGCTGTTGTTGTGCCTGCTGTTGTTCAACCAATAATTCATGGAGTGCCGCAATCGCCAAAATGTCATCAGACAGCGATTCAACTACCGGAAAGAGTTCGGCTTCATGTTTTTCAATAAAACCTGTATCCAGTTCGGCATTGGCAAACGCGGGCAAGGCACAGAGTGTGGAGAGAAATTCGAGATTGGTAGTAACACCAACAATGCGGTAGTCCGCCAGTGCGGCACGTAATTTATGCAGTGCACTGGCTCGATCCTCTCCCCAGACGATCAATTTTGCGATCATCGGATCATAATGAACGCTCACTTCATCACCCTGCTCAACGCCTGTATCCACACGTACGCAAGGGCCTTGTTCGGGGGTCTGCAGATAACGCAGTTTTCCCGTTGCTGGTAGAAAATCTTTTGCAGGATTTTCTGCATAGACGCGTGCTTCGAAAGCGTGACCATTTATCTGCAGATCAGATTGTGCCATTGGCAAGGGTTCACCAGAGGCCACCTTAAGCTGCCACTCCACCAAGTCCTGCCCGGAGATCATTTCGGTTACCGGGTGCTCTACCTGCAGTCGGGTATTCATCTCCATGAAATAGAACTTGCCATCACTATCGAGCAGAAACTCAACCGTACCCGCACCGACATAACCAATTGCCTTTGCGGCATTGGTCGCTGCCTCACCCATCTCCGCACGCAGTTCGTGGGTCATACCGGGGGCAGGGGCCTCTTCCAGAACCTTCTGGTGACGACGCTGAACCGAGCAGTCACGTTCAAACAGATGAACAGCATTGCCCTGTGTGTCAGCAAACACTTGTAGCTCCACATGGCGAGGAGATAACAGATAACGTTCCAGTAAAACTTTATCATCGCCAAATGAAGAGATCGCCTCACGCTTGGCGGCATTCAGACCCGTTTCAAACTCGGCGGCACTACTGACCACCCGCATACCTTTACCACCACCACCCGCAGTGGCCTTAACCAGCAAGGGGTAGCCCATCTTATCCGCTTCACTTTTCAGCGTTTCCAGAGACTGGTCTTCACCATGATAACCCGGCACCAGCGGCACATTGGCCTCAGTCATTATGATCTTGGCCTCACTCTTCGATCCCATCGCTACGATGGCTGAAGAGGGTGGTCCTATAAAGGCAATACCGACCGCCTGACACGCCTCGGCAAACTCAGCATTTTCAGAGAGGAAGCCGTAGCCAGGATGTACCGCCTGCGCACCCGATGCCTTGGCCACTTCCAGTATTTTATCCGCCCGAAGATAACTCTCTTTAGCCGGCGCAGGGCCAATCAGATAGGCCTCATCACACAACGACACATGCATCGCTTCTGCGTCTGCCTCAGAGTAAACAGCAACAGTGGTTATACCCATACGTCGAGCAGTACGCGCGACACGACAGGCAATTTCACCCCGGTTGGCAATCAGAATTTTATCAAACATTATCCTAGAGTCCTCGGTTGGACGGGTCGAAGTGTATGGCGTTCGTGGTTCAGGGCAAGGCGCGACGACGAGGAATGGCACACCCATTCCGAGGAGTTGTAACGCAGCCATGCGACACGAAGGGCGTGCAATTTGGCCCGTAGCGAGCTTATTCGTAAGCTGACTCGGTGTTTTGTGACTATTTCAATGAAACACATTTTCTTACCCAATTTATAGAGTGGTCAACCGTGGATTCCAGGATCTATGAATCCTCTGGTATCCAGGCGGGTGTGCGTTTGTTGAGGAAAGCATTCAGCCCCTCTTTACCCTCATCCGATGCCCGGGCAGCAGTGATACGTTGTGCGGTATCCTGGATAACGGCCTCGCTGGTAGGCTGACGGGATACAGCAAAAATAAGTGATTTGGCCGATGCCAGCGAACAGGGCCCCCCTTTCAGTAGTTGATCAATCAAGGCATCAACCTGTGACGATAGTTGCTCGTCCGAGACTACTTCATGCACCAACCCCAATCGATAAGCCTCTGCCGCATCAAAACGTTCGGCCGTCAGAAAATAACGGCGGGCGGCACGCTCACCGATGGCCGCGATAACATAAGGTGAGATCACTGCAGGAATTAATCCGAGTCGAACTTCAGAGAGACAGAACTTGGCCGCCTCTGTCGCAACAGCCATATCACAACAGGCAACCAGACCAACACCACCACCAAAAGCGGCGCCTTGTACTGCTGCAATAGTTGGCTTGGAGAGGTTATTCAACCGCTCCATCAGGCTTGCCAGCACCATCGCATCTTTAAGGTTTTCTGACTCACTGTAGTCAGCCATACGTCGCATCCAGCGCAGATCGGCTCCGGCAGAAAAACTTTTACCCTCAGCGCGTAAAATTACGATGCGCACTTTGGGATCAACCTCAACCGATTCAAGCGCCTGCAGCAGACGATTAATTAGTACATCATCAAAGGCATTGTGAATGTCAGGACGGTTTATGGTGAGTGTCGCGACTCCCCTTTCATCCAAATCCAGTGTTACTGAATTTTCAGCCATCATCTTCCCATCACTCCCTGTTACATCCTGAAGATGCCAAAGGTGGTTTTCTCAACAGGCGCATTCAACGCCGCAGAGAGTCCCAATCCCAGCACGGTACGTGTCTCTGCGGGGTCAATAATCCCATCATCCCACAGTCTCGCACTGGCATAATAAGGGTGGCCCTGGTGTTCATACTGATCTTTTACAGGGGCCTTGAAGGCCTCCTCATCTTCCGCTGACCAGCTTTCGCCACGTGCTTCCATGGCATCCCGTTTAATTTGACTCAATACATTGGCAGCCTGATCACCACCCATTACAGAGACACGCGCATTGGGCCACATCCAGAGAAAACGAGAGCCATAGGCACGACCACACATCGCATAGTTGCCAGCACCAAAACTGCCCCCGACGATAACGGTAAACTTCGGCACCTTGGCACAGGCAACGGCAGTCACCATCTTGGCACCGTCTTTGGCGATACCACCCGCTTCATATTTTTTACCTACCATGAAGCCAGTAACATTCTGCAGAAAGACCAGTGGAATTCCGCGTTGTGCACAGAGTTCAACAAAGTGCGCGCCCTTCTGGGCCGATTCTGAAAAGAGAATACCGTTGTTGGCAATAATGCCCACCGGATAACCATGGATGTGGGCAAAGCCGCAGATTAAAGTTGTACCGTAAAGTTTTTTAAACTCATCCAGCTCACTGCCATCCACTACCCGTGCAATCACTTCACGAATATCAAAAGGTTTACGCAGGTCATTCGGCACAATACCGTAGATATCCTCTTTTGGATAAAGTGGCTCAACGGGTTGCCGCAGCGTGACCTCTGGCTGTTTTGTGCGGTTCAGTGTCTTGACGACACGACGCGCCAGTCCCAATGCATGGGAGTCATTCATCGCATAGTGATCGGTTACACCTGAGGTTCGAGAGTGCACATCGGCACCGCCCAGCTCTTCAGCCGTAACCACTGCACCCGTTGCGGCCTTTACCAGCGGCGGGCCACCCAGGAAGATCGTCCCCTGCTCTTTAACAATAATGCTCTCATCTGACATCGCTGGAACATAAGCGCCCCCTGCGGTACAGGAGCCCATCACCACGGCGATCTGAGGTATGCCCTGGGCCGACATGTTGGCCTGATTGTAAAAGATACGACCAAAGTGTTCCCGATCTGGAAATACTTCATCCTGGGTTGGCAGATTGGCTCCACCGGAATCTACCAGATAGATACAGGGGAGCCGATTTTCACGGGCGATCTCCTGGGCACGGATGTGCTTCTTGACGGTCATGGGGAAATAGCTGCCCCCTTTGACCGTGGCATCGTTGGCGATGATCATGCACTCCTGACCGGAGACACGCCCTATGCCAGTGATCACTCCGGCAGCGGGCACTTCATTTTTATACATGTTGTACGCGGCGAACTGAGACAGTTCCAAAAAGGGTGAGCCCGTATCCAGCAACACTCTGATACGCTCACGTGGTAGCAACTTGCCCCGACTGAGATGTTTATCACGAGCGCGCTCACCACCACCCTCGGCGATTGTCTCGACACGCTCACGCAGATCAGCGACCACTGCCTGCATGGTGCTCTGATATTCCCGGAACTGTTCGCTTTTGCGATTGATACTGCTCTTGATGACCGACATTACCAGCCTCCTGTCTCTAACCAGCGATCGACCTGTTCAAGTCGGTCATTCCCCCAGAAGGGTTCGCCATCTACATAAATGGTAGGCGATCCAAACACGCCTCTTGATACCGCTGTTGCTGTCTCATGTTTTAATTTTGCTTTCACTTCAGGTCTCTGTATCGCTTCAAGCAATTCATTAGAATCAGTGCCCAGTGCCGCACCCAGTTCTGCTACCAGTTGTGGGTCAGAACCATCACGACCTTCACCAAAGGTAGCGTTATAAACCGCCTTTGCCAGCCGCTTTGCTATGTCCTGCTGGGTTTCTGCCAACCAGTAAAAGGCCCGTGAAGGAGCCAAGGCGGTTTTAGGAAACGCTTCTGGCAATTGAAAAGGAACACCATGCAGGCGTGCAGATCGCTGCATGTCATGCAACGAGTAATCACCCAGCAGTGGAATATCAACCAACGGACGTGCGCCAGTCACGGCAAAAGTGGCACCCACCAGAAAGGGGCGCCAGGTCACTTCCCGACCATGCTTGGCCGCCAGTTCATCAATCCGAGAGCTGGCCAGATAGCCGTAGGGCGAGTAGAAATCGAAATAAAACTCAAGGGGTGCCGCCATGCGTTAATCCTCAGCAATGGCGCGGGTGATAACAATACGTTGTATGTCACTGGTCCCTTCATAGATCTGTGAGATGCGTACATCACGATAGATACGTTCAACCGGGAAGTCCTGCAGATAACCGTAACCACCGTGCACCTGAATAGCGTCCGAACAGATCTTCTCCGCCGCTTCAGAGGCAAACAGCTTGGCCATGCAGGCTTGCTTCAGACAAGGCTCGCCCGCATCACGCAGAACAGCCGCGTTCATCACCATCAGGTGTGCCGCCTCCAGTTGTGTCGCCATGTCAGCCAGACGAAAACCAACAGCCTGATGATTAATGATGGGGTTACCGAAGCTTTCGCGCTCCTTGGCATAACTCAGTGCTGCTTCATAGGCCGCGCGCGCCATACCGACACACTGGGCGGCAATACCAATACGCCCACTCTCCAGATTACTCAGGGCAATCTTATACCCTTCACCCTCTTTTCCAATCAGATGATCGGCTGGAATACGGCACTCATCAAAGAAAATCTGTGCCGTATCGGAGGCGTGTTGGCCGAGTTTTTTCTCGATATTTGCAACCTTATAACCTGGATTATCTGTCGGTACGGCAAAGGCGCTGATACCCCGTTTACCGGCAGCCGGATCGGTTACCGCAAACACAATAGCCACTTGGGCATACTTGCCCGAGGTTATAAACTGCTTTGTGCCATTGAGTATATAGTCGTCGCCATCTTTAACGGCGCGCATCTTCAGTGCTGAGGCATCCGAGCCCGCTTGCGGTTCTGTCAGACAGAAACAGCCCAGCATCTCGCCGGAGGCCAATGGTTTCAGGTAGGTCTCTTTCAGATAGTCACTGCCAAATTTTAACAACGGCCCGCATACCACTGAGTTATTGACACTGAGAATGGTTGAACAGGCACCATCGCCTGCTGCAATCTCCTCAATCGCCAGGGCAAACGAGACATAGTCGGTTCCAGCACCACCCCACTTTTCTGGCATAGTCATGCCAAACAGCCCAAGTGCACCCATCTCTTTAAGCTCATCGGAAGGAAAGATACTCTCCCGGTCCCACTCAGCTGCATTCGGGGCCAACCGCTCCTGGGCAAAGTCCCGTGCCATGTCACGGATCATGCGCTGTTCTTCTGTGAGGATCATTCAATGACTCCTGTGGTTTGTTTCATGCCCTGCAACCTGTTTTCGATAATTCAGTTGCCGCAAGGTGAGACGTCTTTGGTGACCACACGGTTTTCTCGTGTCGTGCTTCCGCGTGGGCACTGACAACGTGCCTACCCTACCGATCTGGGTTAAACCCGCTCAATCGCTACGGCCGTGGCTTCACCACCACCGATACAGAGTGAGGCAACACCTCGCTTCAGTCCCTGATTTTCCAAAGCCGCCAGCAAGGTCACCAGAATACGCGCACCTGAAGCACCAATGGGGTGGCCCAATGCACAGGCACCACCGTTGATGTTGACCTTTTCATGATCGAGATCCATCTCACGCATAGCCGCCATGGTGACAACAGCAAAGGCCTCATTGATCTCCCAGAGATCCACCTCATCCTTGTTCCATTCCAGGCGTTGCAGCAAGTTCTGCATGGCATATACAGGGGCTGTAGTAAACCAGCAGGGCTCACCGGCATAACCAGTATGACCATGGATAATCGCCTTGGGAGAGAGTCCACGACGTTCCGCTTCAGAGGCGCGCATCATTACCAATGCGGCTGCACCATCAGAAATGGAACTGGAGTTTGCTGGAGTAACCGTGCCATCTTTGCGAAACGCAGGACGCAGGCTGGGTATTTTATCAGGACGTGCATTACCCGGCTGTTCATCGATCGTCACTTCAGTATCGCCGCCCCGGCCTTTGACAGTAACCGGCGTTATTTCACGCTCAAAACGACCCGCTTCAATGGCAGCGTTCGCACGACTCAGTGAAGCAATAGCAAATTCATCCTGCTGTTCACGGGTGAATTTAAAATGATCGGCACACTGTTCAGCAAAGGTGCCCATCAAGGCACCACGATCAAAGTAGGCATCTTCCAGGCCGTCCAGGAACATGTGGTCCATCACCTTGCCATGACCCAGACGGTAACCACCGCGCGCTCTATCCAGCAGGTAAGGGGAATTGGTCATGGACTCCATACCGCCCGCAACCATCACCTCGTTAGTTCCAGCCATGAGTAGATCATGGGCCAGCATCACCGCTTTCATACCGGAACCACACACCTTACTCACACCACTACAGGTTGTGCTTTGTGGTAAACCGGCACCCAATACCGCCTGGCGGGTAGGTGCCTGGCCTATACCGGCCGTTAATACATTACCCATCAGTACTTCCTGCACATCTTCGGAACTGATACCGGCCCTGCTGACGACAGCAGCAATGGCGGCTGCGCCCAGTTGGGGCGCCGTCAATGACGACAGGGAACCCTGAAAACCACCCATCGGGGTACGGGCAATATCAACGATGACAATAGGATCACTCATGGGAAAACTCCGGATTAAACTTTTACACTGATTTCGTAATATATGAGGAGTCGGCATCGATCTGAATCGACGCCGACCCCTTAACCAAGCTAACGGGTTTCGTTAAACAATTCGCGACCAATCAACATACGGCGTATTTCAGATGTACCTGCACCAATCTCATACAGTTTGGCATCACGCAGGAAACGTCCTGTCGGGTATTCATTGATATAGCCGTTACCACCCAGGGTCTGAATGGCTTCCAGTGCCATCCAGGTCGCTTTCTCTGCAGAATAGAGAATCGCTCCCGCGGCATCCTTACGGGTTGTCTCACCCCGGTCACAGGCTTTGCCGACAGCATAGACATAGGCCCTGCAGGCATTCATGGTGGTGTACATATCCGCCATCTTGCCTTGCATCAGTTCAAACTCACCGATCGGACGCCCAAACTGTTCGCGCTCGTGGATGTAGGGAACCACAACATCCATACAGGCCTGCATGATACCCAGCGGTCCACCGGAAAGTACGGCACGTTCGTAGTCAAGACCGCTCATCAACACTTTTACGCCTTGGTTGAGTCCGCCAAGAATATTCTCTTCCGGTACTTCCACATCTTCAAAGACCAGCTCGCCGGTGTTGGAACCACGCATACCGAGCTTATCCAGTTTCTGGGCACTTTTAACCCCAAAACCACGCTCGATAATAAAGGCCGTAATACCTTTTGGACCGGCCTGCAGATCGGTCTTGGCATAAACCACCATCACATCAGCATCGGGGCCGTTGGTGATCCACATCTTGTTACCATTTAATACGTAACGATCACCTTTCTTTTCCGCCTTGAGCTTCATGCCGACCACATCAGAACCGGCATTCGGCTCAGACATTGCCAAGGCACCGATATGATCACCACTGATCAGTTTGGGCAGGTACTTCTCTTTCTGTGCCTGGCTGCCATTGCGCTTGATCTGATTAACACAAAGATTGGAATGGGCACCATAGCTCAGGCCAATTGATGCCGAGGCTCGACTGATCTCTTCCATGGCAATCATGTGTGCCAAATAGCCCATTTCACTGCCACCAAACTCCTCGGAAACCGTGATACCCAGCAGACCCATATCACCAAATTTTTTCCAGAGCTGGTTGGGGAACTCATTTTTTTCATCGGTCTCTGCCGCTAGAGGTGCTATTTCGGCCGCCGTAAACTCCTGAACGGCATCCCGTAGCATTTCAACAGTTTCACCCAGATCAAAATTTAATGAAGGCAGATGGATCATTCACTTTCTCCTTTGCGGCACTGTCGACACCTCGACGAACCCTATAGATCACGCACTGGCTGCGCTCTGCTTAATCAATGTGAGTTACACAAATAATCAGCAACACAACCCATTCAGAAAACGTTGGTCACATATGTCCCAGCATCACCGGATGACCAGTAAGAGAACATAACTTACGTTTACGTTAACGTCAACTAAATAATTATAGCTAGTCTAAGGTTATAATCAAACCGAAGTTTAGTTAGAGTAAAAGGGTAGTATCGTATAAAGGAGAAAGTGCAAATAACAGGGTAAAGCGCTTTGTTTTTATGATTTGGCGCTCTGCAGCAATCACGAATCTAATGCTATTCGTTAACCCTCATCCATTTCATCAAGCACGTTGTGCGCACGCTTCTCAACACTTTCCATCTCATGCAAAACGGCTTCTATATCCTGGCGTTGCTGCTCCAGCATCTCCCTGCGTTCCTGTATTTTTCCCAAAAGAAATTTGAGCTGTGCCGTCTCACCGGGAGCCGTGTCGTAGAGATCAAACATCTCTTTTACTTCTGATAAGGCAAAGCCTAATCGTTTGCCCCGTAACACCAGTTTCAAACGAACACGATCACGTTCGCGATAGACCCTTCTACGCCCTTTTCGGCTGGGAGAGATTAATCCCTGATCCTCATAAAAACGAATGGCGCGAGGGGTTACATCGAACTCTTTGGCAAGTTCAGAGATAGAGTAGGTCGCTCCCTTCATGAGATCGACATCTTCAGTCTCTTCTGTGTGTATTTTTTCCATTAGCATATTTTATCCCGAGTGACTGTGCTTCTTATACCCCAGCGCGCTCCCGAATAGATCGAAAGTAAATAAGGCCCTGATTAAGTCCAAGGTCAACAACCCGACTGCAAAATTCCTTTTTGATGCCATACTCAGCAAAGTGGATTGAGTCTGGCATAAGCAGCCACCTACAGTTATAACCTACGTTTACGTAAACGTCACTATACTTTCTATTCCTAAAAGAAAGAATTGCTTCGACTTGAGATCCAGATCGCCTCAGAAAAGCATATTATTGACGTTTACGTTAACGTAAGATAGTTTTAACCAAATAATCTGGCAGATGAAACGCCTGCACTTATTCGCATAGTACCATCTTCCTTTAGCTAATTCTATTATTATCAGCTAGTTACAGAAACAATTGGAGACATCATGTCAAACGTTCCTCAGGCAAATAATGTCGTCGAAATAGCTCAGGTTGAGAACAAAGTCCGCTTTGTGACTGCCGCCAGTCTATTCGATGGCCATGATGCTTCTATTAATATCATGCGTCGTATTCTTCAATCCCAGGGGGCAGAAGTCATACACCTGGGTCACAATCGCTCTGTGGCTGAGATCGTGAATGCGGCACTCCAGGAGGATGCTCAAGGCATCGCCATCAGCTCGTACCAGGGCGGCCATGTGGAGTATCTCAAGTACATGGTGGATATGCTGAAAGAGCGCGGGGGCAGTGAGATCCGCATCTTTGCTGGCGGTGGTGGCGTAATCGTACCCGAAGAGATCAAGGAACTGCATGATTATGGGGTGACGCGCATCTTCTCGCCCGAAGATGGCCAGAAAATGGGCCTGCAGGGTATGATCCAGATGGCCATGGAACAGAGTAATTTTGATCCAGGCCAATTCGCACCGGACACCTTGCAACCCGTCCTGGATGGCGACTGGCGGGCACTGTCACAGATCATTACCCAACTGGAAAACCGCCAGAGCGACACCCTGACCAGCGACATTGATCAGGCAGTCGGTAATCTGGATAAAAAGATACCCGTACTGGGTATCACCGGCACAGGCGGCTCGGGTAAATCCTCGCTAACAGATGAGCTGATACGTCGCTTCAGACTGGGCCAGCGAGACCAACTCAAGATCGCCATTATTGCGGTTGATCCGACCCGCAGAAAGACTGGCGGCGCCCTGCTGGGCGACCGCATCCGGATGAATGCCATAGAGCATCCAAATATCTTCTTCCGCTCCGTCGCCACCCGCGATGCCAGCGGTGAGGTACCTGATTATGTTGCAGACATTGTTAAGGCATGCAAACTCTCCGGCTTCGATTTCATCATTGTGGAGACACCGGGTATAGGCCAGGGTGACGCAGGTATTGTTCCTCTTGTTGATGCTTCACTCTATGTCATGACTCCGGAATTCGGTGCGCAAAGCCAGCTGGAAAAGATCGACATGCTGGACTTTGCCGACTTCGTGGCGATTAACAAATTTGATCGTAAAGGTGCTGAGGATGCCTTCCGTGATGTACGTAAACAGGTACAACGCAATCAAGAGGCCTTCACCACATCCGTAGAAGAGATGCCGGTATTTGGCACGATCGCAGCACGCTTCAATGATGAGGGGGTGACAGCGCTCTATCATGGGCTGCTGGATAAACTCTCTGAACTCGGCCTCAATGCCACTGAAGACACCCTCCCCCGCTCCAGCGAACGCAGCTCAACCGGTAAACAGGTTATTGTTCCACCACAACGTGCTCGCTATCTGGCTGAAATAGCGGAGACTGTGCGTGATTACAAAAAGAGTGTTGATGTGCAGGCCCGGATTGCCCGGGAGCGTCAGCAACTGACCGAATCCAAACGTATGCTGGGAGAGGCTGGCAGCGCCATTGATGGGTTGGACTCATTGATTGCAGAACGGGATGAAGCCCTTGATCAGCGTGCAAAAAAACTCCTGGAGATCTGGCCTCAGGTTAAAGAGAGCTACGCTGGTGATGAGTATGTGGTGAAGATCCGCGACAAAGAGATCCGCACCCAGATTACCCGCACCACGATGTCTGGTACAAAAATACGCAAAGTAGCACTACCCAAATATGAAGATCATGGCGAACTACTGAAGTGGCTACTGCTGGAGAATGTCCCAGGCACGTTCCCTTATACGGCAGGTGTGTTTGCCTTCAAACGTGAAGGCGAAGACCCAACTCGGATGTTTGCCGGAGAAGGCGATGCCTTCCGAACCAATCGACGCTTTAAAAGACTCTCCGAACACGCAGAAGCCAAAAGACTTTCTACAGCATTTGATTCCGTAACACTGTACGGCTGCGATCCGGATGAGCGCCCGGACATCTACGGAAAAATCGGTAACTCCGGTGTCTCTATAGCCACGCTGGATGATATGAAGGCATTGTACGATGGCTTTGATCTGTGCAACCCAAGCACATCAGTCTCCATGACGGTCAACGGACCTGCCCCAATGATTCTGGCGATGTTCCTGAATACCGCAATCGAACAACAGACCACAAAATTTGAAGCGGACAACGGCCGTCAACCTACCGATGAAGAGATCCAGAAGATCCGTGCCTGGGCGCTCTCCAATGTACGCGGCACGGTACAGGCCGACATACTGAAAGAGGATCAGGGACAAAATACCTGCATTTTCTCCACTGAATTTGCCCTCAAACTTATGGGTGACATTCAGGAGTATTTCGTCCACAACCAGGTGCGTAATTTCTACTCCGTCTCTATCTCCGGTTATCACATCGCTGAGGCTGGAGCGAACCCGATTTCCCAACTTGCGTTTACCCTCTCCAATGGCTTCACCTATGTAGAAACCTACTTGGCACGGGGCATGGACATTGACGAATTTGCACCCAACCTGTCGTTCTTCTTCAGTAACGGCATGGATCCCGAATACACGGTAATGGGACGAGTCGCCCGACGTATCTGGGCCACGGCCATGCGCTTTAAATACGGCGCCAACGAGCGCAGTCAAAAACTCAAATATCATATCCAGACCTCAGGCCGTTCACTGCATGCCCAGGAGATGGATTTCAATGATATCCGCACCACACTGCAGGCGCTGATAGCCATCTATGACAACTGCAACAGCCTGCACACCAACGCCTATGACGAAGCGATCACCACGCCTACCGAGGAATCGGTTCGCCGGGCACTGGCTATTCAACTGATTATCAATAACGAGTGGGGGCTGACCAAAAACGAGAACCCCAATCAAGGCGCTTTCATTATTGACGAGCTCACTGACCTGGTAGAAGAGGCCGTACTGAGCGAATTTGAGCGCATCTCCGAACGTGGCGGCGTGCTCGGCGCCATGGAGACCGGTTATCAGCGTGGCAAGATCCAGGATGAATCGATGCATTACGAGCATATGAAGCACGACGGTTCACTGCCTATCATTGGCGTCAATACCTTCCTGAACCCCAAAGGAAATGAAGCCGTGACCATAGAACTGGCTCGCTCAACAGAAGATGAAAAGCTGAGTCAGATAAAACGGCTAAATGAATTCAATCAGAAAAACAGTGGTCAAGCCGATGCGGCCCTGGAGCGAATTCGCACGGCAGCGATCAATAACCAGAATATCTTCGTGGAGTTGGTGGATGCCGTACGTTACTGCTCACTGGGCCAGATATCCAATGCACTGTATGAAGTAGGCGGACAATATCGCCGAAACATGTAAGCTGACTGGCGTGGTGGCAGTCACCACCGCGCCTTTTTATTACTTTAAGTGCGAAATATAACTCATTGTTATTATTCAATTAATACAAGTCAATTAAAGACACGCATTAATAGCGAAAAGCTACTCTTTGCAGAGTTGCTCAAAATCCTTTTTAATAAGCACTATATTTCATAATTGCTAGAGGTTGATATGCAAGTTAATTCAGTTGGTGTTATCGGCGCCGGGACAATGGGTAATGGCATTGCACAAGTATTTGCCGCATCAGGCTTTAAAGTCATTCTGCACGATATAGCTGATGAGCCACTCCAGCGCGGGATCGCCACCATTGAGCAGAGTCTCAGCCGCATGGTAAAGAAGGAGAAGATCAGTGAAGCTGACAAGGCTGCTACCCTCGACAATATTCAGGGCGTTACCAGCCTCGAAGCGCTCTCCTCCGTCGACCTGGTGGTTGAAGCTGCTAGTGAAAACCTCGAGATCAAAAGTAAAATCTTCCAAGAGTTGGATCGCACCTGCAAACCAGAGGCCGTCCTGGCGACTAACACCTCATCAATCTCACTTACCCGCATTGCTCGTGAAACCCAGCGCCCGGAGAAAGTGATCGGCATGCACTTCATGAACCCGGTGCCGGTCATGAAACTGGTCGAGGTTATCCGCGCGCTACAGACCAGCGATGAAGTCTACGCCCTGATTGATGAACTCTCTAAAAAAATCGGCAAAACGCCGGTTGAAGTGAATGACAGCCCCGGGTTTGTCTCCAATCGCATCCTGTTACCCATGATCAATGAGGCGATCTATGCCCACTATGAAGGGGTAGCAACTGTCGAGGCGATTGATGACGTGATGAAGCTCGGCATGAACCACCCCATGGGACCCTTGGCCCTGGCCGACCTGATTGGTCTCGACACCTGCCTCTCCATCATGGAAGTGTTGCACGAAGGTCTGGGTGACACCAAATATCGCCCCTGCCCCCTGCTGCGCCGCATGGTCGATGCGGGCTACCTGGGACGCAAAAGCGGCAAAGGTTTTTACGAATACTGAGCAGAACAAACTGCGCTAAAAAAAACATGCAGGGGTTGGATTCACATTTGATTCCAACCCCTATATGAATAGACAGACACCAAACCGCCGAGATGATTATGCAATACGAAAATATCCTACTCGATCAGGTTGAACCGGGCATCTATCAGCTCACGATCAACCGTCCCCGGAGTTTTAATTCACTCAACAGTGCGACACTGGATGAGATTTATGCGGCAGGAGAGGCCCTCTCGAACAGTGAAGATGCCCGAGTACTCTTGATAACCGGCGCGGGAGAAAAGGCCTTTGTAGCGGGAGCTGACATCCCGGAAATGAAGGATAAAACTGCACTGGAGGGCCAGGCCTTTTCTCAAAAAGGGATGCGTGCCTTTCGTCGACTGGAAACACTGGCTATTCCAGTCATTGCCGTGGTCAATGGTTACTGCCTGGGTGGCGGTTGCGAGCTGGCCATGAGCTGCGACTGGATTATTGCATCCGACAAGGCCCAGTTCGGACAACCTGAAGTCAGCCTCGGGGTAACTCCCGGATTCGGCGCCAGCCAGCGATTACCCCGACTGATCGGCCGAGCAAAAGCGATGGAGCTATTGGTTACAGGAAGACAGATCACAGCAGCCGAAGCCGCTGAATGGGGCTTGGTCAATCACATCCACCCTGCCGCAGAATTAATGCAGAAAGCCCTGGAGACTGCCCGAATAATCCGCGAAAAGGGGCCTGTCTCGATTAATCTGGTGAAACAGGCCGTTCAACGAGGCCAGGACCTCGATCTGGACAACGCCTGCCTGCTCGAAAGCGAGGTATTTGGGCTCTGCTTCTCAACAGAAGATCAGAAAGAGGGCATGGGCGCGTTTCTCGACAAGCGCACCCCCGCATTTAAGTCACGTTAACCATCCGTGATGCGTTAACTCTCCCCCACTTCCTCCAGCCGCCCTTCACCGGGCGGTTTTTTTATTTCCGGAAAAAAGACACTTAATCTGCTAATCCATCACTTGAAGGCTACACTCAGGCAATGGTCAGGCTAGCCGTTCAAAAAAATAATTAGCAAAAAAACACCCAGCGCAGGAAAACAAGGACAATCATGTATTGACCACCCGTGATTTTTTAATTAGTGTTGCTCCATTAAGTTACGTTTACGTAAACGTAATATTCTTTTCGGAAAGTTACACAAACCGCAAATAAGTTTACATAGAAAAGCGGTAGGTAATTAGATTCCAGACATTTGCATGAGGGGGAAACGGTTCCATGGCTCTAAAAGACATATTGGTTCATATCGATGACACGCCTTACTGTGACAAGCGGGTCAAAATAGCCATTCAAATTGCCAAGCAGAACGAGGCCGGACTCACCGCCCTATTCGCACGTGCTGATCCAGATCTCAAGGGTTTTGAGCCCAACATGAAAAAGCGCCACCAAGACCATGAGGCCCTCAGTGAAAAGCACCGGACTCATTTCGCCAAACTGGCTGACAGGGCTGGCGTAGAACTGACCTGGGTGACTGCAAAGCTACCCAGTAGCGCCGATCAGGTTACCAATCAGGTTATCCAGCAAACCCAGCAATCTGACATGATTATTGTCGGACAACACGACCATAAGAATTCGGACGGCAGCGTACCGGATGATATGCCTGAACTCCTTGTACTGGAGACAGGCCGCCCCGTTCTCATCATTCCTTATGCTGGTGACTTTAAAACTGTAGGGAAAAAAGTGGTGGTTGCCTGGACCCCCGGGCGCGAATCCGTTCGGGCACTGAACGATGCACTGCCACTGATGAGCGCAGCCAAGAAGGTCAAGGTGGTCGCCATAAATCCAAAGAAAAAAGCTAAAAAAGAGACCGGGGTTACAGCTGAACAGGCTGCTGCCCATATTGCCCGTCACGGCATCAAGACAGAGAGCGATCAGTTTTCTACTCGCGGCGTGGATGAAGGGAACCTGATCCTTAACGCACTTTCTGATGAACGCGCTGATCTACTGGTAATGGGCGCCTACGGCCATCACCGTTTCCGTGAACTGATCCTGGGCGGTGTCACCCAGAAAGTATTTGATAACATGACTACACCGGTCTTAATGTCGCATTAATTATAGAGAGCGAAAATGGAGTGCTTTTCTCTCCATTATGGTCACCTGGACAAGGATTCCCTGCTTTGATGAGCGAATCCCAGACAAGATAGAAAAAAAATCAAATCCAGGTTGACCATTCAGATATTTTTAATTAGTGTTGGATCTTAATTTACGTTAACGTAAACGGAAATTGCATTTAATTGACGTATACGTAAATTGCGGATAATAAAAAAGCCGGCAAATAGATCCGACACACATTTTTCGAGCCGATATTGGCGTCAAACGAATACTATTTTACTGGCGCTCTGTCGCCGGATCATTGAAAGTGAGAGGAGTTGAGGGAATGTCATTACCCCCAAACCAACCGGGTGGGCAAAACAGCGAAACGCTTGATACGTTTCCCAAGCTGCTGCTGAACCACGCCAAGGTTCGTGGCAACAAGATTGCCATGCGTGAGAAAGATCTTGGCATCTGGCAATCGTGGACCTGGTCAGAAGTAGCCGATGAGGTTCGCGCATTGGCCTGTGGACTCGCCGCATTGGGTTTTCAATCTGGTGATAAATTAGCCATTGTGGGCGACAATCGCCCTCGCCTTTACTGGTCGATGGCCGCTGCTCAATGTCTTGGCGGCGTCCCCGTTCCACTCTATCAGGATGCTGTCGCTGAAGAGATGATCTACGTACTCGACAATGCCGATGTGCGTTTTGCTATCGTTGAAGATCAGGAGCAGGTCGATAAACTGCTGGAGGTCAAGGAGAAGGCCCCTAAAATTGAACACATTCTGTTTGATGATCCTCGTGGCCTGCGTCACTACGACTACCCTTTTCTGAAAAGCATTGATAAAGCCCAGGAGATAGGCCGTAAGTATGACGGTGATCATCCAAGCTTTTTTGACCAGGTTGCGATGTCCGGAACCGGCAGTGATGTAGGCATTATGCTCTACACATCCGGTACCACGGGTAATCCAAAGGGTGTGGTACTGACTAACGACAATGTCATTATCACCGCACGTAATGGCATTATTCGCGAAGGGCTAACTGAGAACGAAGAAGTTCTGGCCTACCTGCCGATGGCCTGGGTGGGAGACAACCTCTTCTCTTACGCGCAATCGTATGTTGCCGGCTTTACCATCAACTGTCCTGAAAGTGGTGCAACAGTAATGACTGATCTCCGGGAGATTGGCCCCACTTATTACTTTGCTCCACCCCGTGTGTATGAAAACATGCTCACACAGGTGATGATCCGCATGGAGGATGCCAGCAAGATCAAACAGAAGCTGTTCCATTACTTTATGGATCACGCCAAGAGCACCGGCACCCGCATTCTGGATGGCAAGCCTGTCTCTTTCATGGACAAACTGATCTACAAGCTGGGCAACTTCTTTGTCTACGGACCACTGCGCGATGTACTCGGTCTGGGTCGAATCAAACTGGCTTATACAGCGGGTGAGGCCATCGGCCCTGAAATCTTTGATTTCTACCGCTCACTGGGTATCAACATCAAACAACTCTATGGCCAGACTGAGGGCATGGTATTCATCTGCGTTCAGCCAGACGGTGAAGTCTATGCCGATACGGTCGGTACGCCTGCAATTGATGTTGAAATCAAGATCGATGACAACGGTGAAGTGCTTTATCGCAGTCCCGGCGTCTTCCACTCCTATTATAAAAATCCTGAATCAACAGCCAAGACGAAGACCGAAGATGGCTGGGTATTTACGGGTGATGCCGGCTTCTTCGCTGAAAATGGTCACCTGAAAATAATTGATCGTGCGAAAGATGTGGGCAAACTCAGTAACGGCACTATGTTTGCCCCAAAATACATTGAGAACAAACTCAAATTCTTTTCATTCGTTAAAGAAGTTGTGGCCTTTGGTGACAAGCGCGACTATGCCAGTGTCTTTATCAATATTGACCTGGAAGCCGTCGGTAACTGGGCCGAACGCCGTAACATGGCCTACTCCGGTTATACCGACCTGGCTAACCAGGATTCGGTCTACGACATGATTCAGGAGTGTGTAGAGCAGGTAAATCTGGATCTTTCAAAAGATCCACTGCTGAGCAACTCACAGATCAAACGCTTTCTGGTGCTGCATAAAGAGCTGGATCCGGACGATGGCGAATTAACCCGTACCCGCAAGGTGCGTCGCAACTTCATCGCCGAACGTTATGGCCCCTTGATGGATGCACTCTATTCCGATGTCGCCGTACAGCATGTAGAAACACAGGTGAAATTCGAAGATGGCCGTACCGGCGTATTGACTGCCGATGTCAAGGTACGAAATGCCAAGACATTTACACCCGTAAAAGCGGCCAGCTGAGGATCAGGTAATTACTATGAATGAACGTAATTTTGGAGAAGTCATTCTCGACCTCAAGGGTATTTCACTCTCCTTTGGTGCCATGCGAGTGTTGAACAACATCAGCTTTAATGTAAAGCAAGGTGAAATACGCTCCATCATCGGACCCAACGGTGCCGGCAAGAGTTCCATGCTCAATGTCATCAACGGTGTATACCACCCACAAGAAGGTGAAATAACCTTCCGGGGTGAAGTTCGTAAAGAGATGAAGGTACATGAAGCGGCCGGCTTTGGTATTGCCCGCACCTTCCAGAACATCGCCCTGTTTAAAGGTATGAGCACGCTGGACAACATCATGACGGGTCGTAACCTGAAGATGAAATCCAGCATGCTCTCTCAAGCCATCTACTGGGGCAAGGCCCAGAAAGAAGAGATCAAACATCGTAAAAAGGTGGAAGAGATCATCGACTTTCTGGAGATTCAAGCCATACGTAAAACCCCGGTTGGACGTCTCCCCTATGGCATGCAAAAGCGTGTTGAATTGGGGCGCGCTTTAGCAGCCGAGCCAGAGATTCTGCTCCTCGACGAACCCATGGCTGGTATGAACGTGGAAGAGAAAGAGGATATGTCGCGGTTTGTTCTCGATATCAATGACGAGTTCGGAACCACAATTGTTTTGATCGAGCATGATATGGGCGTGGTTATGGATATCTCGGACCGGGTAGTGGTTCTGGACTATGGCCGCCAGCTTGCCGATGGCACACCCGATGTGGTGCGCAGTAACCAAGACGTGATTGACGCCTATCTTGGCGTTTCACACTAATTCGGGAGATTAATCATGCGCGTCGAACGCGATGTCATCTACATCATATTTGCTTCACTCCTGCTGATGGTCGCCATCCCCTGGACGGCTGGCATGCTATCAGAGGATATTTTCTTTGAATGGCCGTTCTTCTTTGAAGTGGCTATCGGCGGCTTACTGGCCGGTGTTATGTACTCACTGGTGGCTCTTGGTTTTGTGCTGATTTTCAAGGCCTCCGGTGTTTTCAACTTTGCACAGGGCGCTATGGTGCTGTTCTCTGCACTGACCCTGGTCGGCTTGAATGAGATGGGTCTACCCATGTGGCTGGCGATTATTGCCACACTGGTTGTGATGCTGATACTGGCTATTGCCATAGAGCGGGTGGTACTACGCTCACTGGTGAACCAGGAACACATCATCCTGTTCATGGCCACCATCGGTATCGCCTATTTCCTGGATGGCTTCGGTCAGACTATTTGGGGTTCAGAAGTTAAACTACTCGATCTTGGCTTTTCCCAAAACCCCGACTTCTACTTTGGTGGCCTGATCCTAATCAACGATTTTGATTTAATCGCGGCTGGCATTGCTGGCGTACTGGTTATCTCCCTGGCACTGTTTTTCCAATACACCCGCATTGGCCGTGCACTGCGTGCGGTCGCTGATGATCATCAGGCGGCATTGAGTGTGGGGATTCCCCTGAAACATATCTGGGTGATTGTTTGGGCTGTGGCCGGTATTGTGGCACTGGTCGCTGGCATCATGTGGGGAAGCAAACTGGGCGTACAGTTCTCACTGGCACTGATTGCACTCAAGGCACTGCCGGTATTGATCCTGGGTGGTTTCACATCGGTACCCGGCGCCATCATTGGTGGCCTGATTATCGGTGCAGGAGAGAAACTGGCTGAAGTATTCCTCGCACCCATGATCGGTGGCGGTATTGAAGACTGGTTTGCCTATATGCTGGCACTGGCCTTCCTGGTGTTCCGTCCGCAAGGACTGTTTGGCGAAAAGATTATTGAGAGGGTGTAACTGATGTTTTACCGTGAAGCTGGAGAATTCAAGGCATCCTATCAGAAGGATCAGGCCATCCTGCCCATTCGTCAGGACCGCTGGTTTATGTGGGCTATTATTGTCATTGCCTTTCTGGTCATACCTGCCGTTTCAAGTGATTACTGGTTGGGCACAATCATGCTGCCTTTCCTCATTCTTGCCTTGGCTGCACTGGGCCTGAATGTACTCACAGGTTATGCCGGACAGTTAAGTCTGGGTACGGGTGGTTTTATGGCTACCGGTGCCTTTGCAGCCTATAAACTGGCTACCATGTTCCCAGGTATGCACATACTCTTTGTATTGCTGTTCTCGGGCGCAATCACAGCCGGAGTCGGCATCCTGTTTGGTATCCCCTCTCTACGCATTAAAGGGTTCTATCTTGCTGTTGCTACACTGGCATCTCAGTTTTTCCTGATCTGGATGTTTAACAAGTTTGGCTGGTTCACCAATTACAGTGCATCGGGAGTTATTACGGCCCCTCAAATGACCGCCGTAGGTGATATCTTGGTGACGGGTGCACACGCTACTGTTACTGCGAAATACCTGTTTGCTTTAACGATTGTTACCCTATTGGCACTCATTACGAAAAACCTTGTGCGTTCGAATATCGGGCGCGAATGGATGGCCGTGCGTGATATGGATATTGCGGCTGAAATTATCGGCATCAAGATGCTGCCAACAAAACTCAAGGCTTTTGCATACAGTTCATTCTTATGCGGTATCTCTGGTGCACTTTGGGCCTTCGTTCATACGGGATCGGTTGAGCCTCTGGCATTTGATGTTAACCGCTCATTTCAGATTCTGTTCATGATTATTATCGGTGGACTGGGCTCTATCATGGGGGCATTTCTTGGTGCCGCCTTTATCGTACTGCTACCTATCTTTTTGTCCAACGCACCCCATTGGTTCGGACTCAATATTGCAGTCGATCTCATATCACACATCGAAGCCATGGTATTCGGTGCGTTGATCATCTTCTTCTTGATTGTCGAGCCGCACGGCCTCGCCCGACTCTGGCAAATAACGAAGGAAAAACTGCGGCTCTGGCCGTTCCCTTACTAAGTCAAGGGTTACTTGAAATGCAAGATCACGAATCCGCTTAGGATAACTTGAGATTGTTCAGATGGAGGAAACAACGAGTGAATATAAATAAAGTAAAAACGGGCCTGATTGCCGCTGCGGTAGGAATGGCAAGTCTTGTAGCTACACCTGCAGTTATGGCAGCAGATAGCCAGTTTGTTGGCTCTCTGGTGTATCGTACGGGACCCTATGCGCCGGGCGGTATCCCTTGGGCAGATGGTTTTGCCGATTATATCAATCTACTTAATGACCGCGATGGTGGTATCAACGGCGTTAAGCTCGATCTTGAAGAGTGTGATACCGCTTACAACACCGATAAAGGTGTGGAGTGTTATGAGCGCATGAAGGGCAATGGCAGCACCGGCATGCCGGCGGTAATGCCACTCTCTACCGGCGTAACCTATGCATTGTTAGATCGTGTTGTTGCTGACAAGATTCCTTTGATTACTTCCGGTTACGGTCGTGCTGATGGTGCCGACGGTACTATCTTCCCTTATGTATTCGTGCCACCAGCAACCTACTGGGGTGGTGCCGATATTGCGATCAACTATATCGCGAGTGAAGAAGGTGGCTATGGCAACCTGAAAGGCAAGAAAGTGGCACTGGTTTATCATGACTCAGCTTACGGTAAAGAGCCTATCAAGACCCTTGAGGCGCTTGCTGGACAACACGGGTTCAACCTGTCGCTGTTCCCTGTTCCACATCCTGGTCTGGAACAGAAAGCAACCTGGCTGAAGATCGGTCGCCAATTACGTCCTGACTATGTCCTGATGTGGGGCTGGGGTGTCATGAACGCAACCGCTATCAAAGAGGCGGCGGCTGTCAACTTCCCACGTGAGAAATTCATCGGTGTCTGGTGGTCAGGTAATGACGCTGACATGATTCCTGCTGGTAAGGCAGCTGTAGGTTATAAGTCTCTGCAGTTCAATGGTGTAGGTGCTGACTTTGACGTCCATAAGATGATCAAAACCGTACTTTATGGAAACGGCAAGGGTTCTGCCAAATCTGTAGACGGTATTGGTGAAGTGGCATACAACCGAGGACTTCAGAGTGCTGTTATCCTGACCGAAGCCCTGCGTGGTGCCATGGCTAAGTTTGGTAACAAACCGATGACCGGTGAGCAAGTACAGTGGGCAATGGATCGTCTGGATATCACGGCGGATCGTCTGAAAGACCTGGGTGCAGAAGGTCTGTTTGATCCAATCAAGCTGAGCTGTTCTGATCACCAGGGCAAGGGTCGTGCAAAGGTCACTCAGTGGGATGGTAAGCAGTGGAAAGCCATCAGTGACTGGATCGAGCCAAACAGCACCATGCTTCGCAGCATGTATGTTGAATCTGCGGCCGCTTACGCCAAAGAGAAAGGCATCACCCCTCGTGATTGTAAGTAATCACGTTTAACGATGGGTTAAACCATCGGGCGAAGTCCCCGCAGTCATTCGTGGCTGTGGGGACATCCTCCAACACTTAGAAACAACAGGCTCAGTATGACTGACAATACAACTGCCTTCCTAGAGGTCAATAACATCGAGGTGATCTACGATCACGTCATTCTGGTACTCAAGGGTGTCTCCCTGGAAGTTCCAAAGGGTGGCATTGTGGCTTTGCTCGGTGCAAACGGTGCGGGTAAATCAACCACACTTAAGGCCATATCGAATCTTCTCGGTGCTGAACGTGGCGATGTCACGAAAGGTAATATTCTCTATAAAGGCGAAGCCGTTGAGAGTCTGAATCCGTCAGATCTGGTTAAGCGTGGCGTAATACAGGTGATGGAAGGTCGCCACTGTTTTGAGCATCTGACCATTGAAGAGAATCTGCTGACCGGCGCTTATACCCGTAAAGATGGCCGCAAAGCAATAGCACAAAGCCTCGAACTGATCTATAACTACTTCCCTCGCCTGCGTGAACGCAGAAGCAGTCAAGCTGGCTATACCTCCGGCGGCGAACAACAGATGTGCGCCATCGGTCGCGCCATGTTGGCAAAACCGGAAATGATTCTACTGGACGAACCCTCAATGGGTTTGGCACCACAACTGGTGGAAGAGATTTTTGATATCGTTAAAAAACTGAACCAAAATGAAGGCGTCAGTTTCCTTTTGGCCGAACAGAATACCAACGTTGCCCTACGCTTTTCAGATTACGGTTACATCATGGAGAACGGCCGTGTCGTAATGGAGGGTAATGCCAAGGAACTCAGTGAAAACGAAGATGTAAAAGAGTTTTATCTGGGTCTATCCACTGAAGGACGCAAGAGCTTCCGCGATGTGAAAAACTATCGTCGCCGTAAGCGTTGGCTCGCATAATAAAAGTAAACCCGGCGGCCACTGGCCGCCATCCAATTCATCCGATAAAAGGACTGGCACGCTGACCAACAGACGCCGCTTAATCAGATGCACCCCGAAGCAATAGAGAAGTGGGCTCACGGCATTATGACTAACTATTACGATAAACTGGAAACCCAGGACTCAGATACCAGGCAACAGGCAATGATCCAAGCCGTTGCCGCTCAAGTAGCCCATGCAAAATCAAAAACAACCGCCTATGGAAAAATTCTGGCTGACATAAGCCCTGATGACCTGACATCAGTAGAAGCGATAACACAACTACCACTCACCCGTAAATCTGAGCTAATTGAACTGCAGGAATCTGCACGTCCTTTCGGCGGACTTGCCGCCGTTAAAGCACCCGAACTTACCCATATCTTCGCGTCACCCGGCCCCATCTATGAGCCGGGATCAAAACGCGAAGATTTCTGGCGATTCAGCCGTTCACTGTTCGCTACCGGATTCAGAGCAGGCGATGTGGTACATAACTGCTTCTCTTATCATTTTGTTCCGGCCGGCCTCATGCTGGAGAGTGGTGCGCACGCGCTAGGCTGTGCAGTAATACCCGCAGGTGTTGGCCAGACAGAGTTGCAGGTACAAACCATTGCCGACCTTAAACCCAATGGCTATGTTGGAACACCTTCTTTCCTGAAAATCATCCTCGAAAAAGCCGATGAGATGGGTGCCGATGTCAGTAGTCTGAAAAAAGCCCTAGTATCCGGTGAAGCACTGCCTCCCCCTTTACGTGAAGGCTTCAAGAAACGGGGCATCCAGGTACTGCAATGCTACGCCACCGCAGACTTGGGCGTAATTGCCTATGAAACAGAAGCGATGGAAGGCCTGATTATTGATGAAGGCGTCTACGTTGAGATCGTTCGCCCCGGAACAGGTGAGCTGGTCCCCGACGGTGAAGTCGGCGAAGTGGTTGTCACCAGTTTAAATCCTGATTATCCACTGATTCGATTTGCAACAGGTGATCTATCAGCCATTATGGATGGCACTAGCCCCTGTGGCAGAACCAACCGACGCATTAGAGGGTGGATGGGCCGGGCAGACCAGACCGCCAAGGTTCGCGGTATGTTCATCCATCCAGAACAGGTCGACAAGGTAATCAAGCGCCATCCAGAAATCAGCAAAGCCCGCCTGATAGTGGATTGGGTCAATGAAAGTGATTCAATCACCCTGCAGTATGAGTCCAATAGTCTCTCAGATGACCTGAATAGCGCTATAGCAAACAGCATCCGCGATATCTGCAAGGTTCGTGGTGATGCCAAACTCACCGATATCGGATCCCTGCCAAATGACGGCAAAGTCATAGACGATATCCGGAAATACGATTAAATCCTCCGACAGACTCAATTTTCTGGCAGAATAGCGTAATCACTCCTAAGCGTTGTACCCCCCTCTCCTAATGGAGAGGGTTTTGAGGCATGCCATGAACAACCAGAACTTTTTATCCGGATTTCGTATCCTGGATCTATCGCAATATATTCCAGGCCCCTTTGCTACCCGTATGCTCTCTGATCTTGGAGCTGATGTTATTAAAGTCGAACCGCCTCATGGTGATCCGATGCGTAACTTCATGTTGTCAGACAATGCCATGCCCTCTGCACTCTACCGGCATCTTAACCGGGGCAAACGAGTGGTCAGGCTGGATCTCAAATCAGACCAGGGCAAGGCTGAACTGACCCGACTGATCAAACAGGCCGATGTGCTTCTGGAATCTTTCAGACCGGGTGTTATGGATCGTCTCGGCTTTGGCTACAGCAAAATGGAACAACTGAACCCCCAAATCATTCACTGCGCCCTTTCAGGCTTTGGACAGAACGGCCCCTATCGCGACCATGCGGGTCATGATTTAACCTACTGTGCTGCCAGCGGCGCACTGAGTGCCACCGGTATCAATGAACAGCCCGTGATGATGTTCCCTCCACTCGCTGATCATGCCGGCGCCATGCAGGCTGTAAACACCATTCAAGCCGCCCTGCTCGGTCGGATAAAAACCAACAAGGGTGCCTTCATTGATATCAGCCTGTTTGACTCTGCAATGTCGTGGCAATATCTGGGCCTGAGTGAGGCTGAAGAGAAATCAGGCATTCAGCGTGAGCAGCTGTTATTGAATGGGGGTGCCGCCTGTTACAACATCTATCAGACAGCCGATGAGCATTTCATCGCACTGGCACCACTTGAAGCGAAATTCTGGCGGGTATTTTGTGAAGCCGTAGATCGCACGGCATGGATACCCAGACAGCTTGAAAATATGCCACAGACCGCTTTGATTGCAGAGCTGCGTGAACTATTCCTTTCGCAGCCTCTCAAGCACTGGCAACAACTACTGGATGGTGTTGACTGCTGTTTTGAGAGTATTCCTACGCTTGATCAGATTAAACAGCATCCACAGGTTGAAGCACGTGGATTATTGAATGATTGGGAGCCCAACTATCCGGCCTGGATTAATGGTGCACCCTGTAATAACACAACACCCATCAGGAAAATCAATGACGGTGAGTCCATAAACTGGCTTGGGGACAGCGAATAACTAAACGCTGCGGTGATAAACAATCACCTCAGCGTTTCACCTTCACCCAATCGTTATATCAGGTAGAACTGGCGTTTCCAGTCTCACCTTCTCTGCCGGCGCAAGAACACGAGCATCACCCTTTGCGACAAGTTCACCCTTCTGATTAACAACTTGGCAATCCAGCGCGACACGCCGCTTGTCATCTTCCTTGCCAGTAACCGTTAATGTCACTGTAATCTCATCACCCGGCCTGACCGGCCTTCTGAATTGCAGGTTCTGTTCAAGATAGATCGTCCCAGGCCCGGGTAATACGGTAGCCACTGCAGCAGATATCACAGAGCCAGTCCACATGCCGTGTCCAATACGGCCTTTAAAAAGCGTATCCCTGGCAAACGCGTCATCCAGATGCACCGGGTTCACATCACCCGATATCTTGGCAAATAGAATAAGGTCGTCTTCGGTAAGGGTTTTGCTGAAATTGGCAGAAGTGCCTATTTCCAACTCGCTGTAAGGTATGTTTTCCATTATCGCCATACATGACTCCCGCTCGTCTATGTAACATGAACCAAGGCACGACTCAGCAAAAAGATAACTAAATTGTATGCCCCAGCTTACGCAGATGTTGTCTCACATTTTGCCTGGCTAATGGTATCAGTTTCTGGTTGATACCGCGGTAGAGTCTTTGAACCATCTGCTCCAGATCATCTCCCTGTTCAAGTAATGCAATAATCTGGGCTTCGCGTTCCTGACGATGCTTAAGTGTTTTCTCAACCAGATAGGTTCCACCGATAGGAATACCGTGGGAAGAGAGAATGGCTTTCGGTTGTAAATCAATAACCCGCTGCAGACTCTCAAAGTAATGTTGCATATTACCTTCTGGCTCAGGTATCACTACCGTAGCCATCGGCTGTACGAGATCTGCCACAAAAAACCATGCCATGTCTGTGGGGGCAAACCCGATCATGCCATCATCATGTCCGGGCAATTCATAACAGTGAACATCCCTTCCCAGCCATTGCGTCAGATACGTACCCTCTTCAACATGAATGACCTCTACTTGATCCAGATAGTCATTACCATTACACGCTAACAGACGCTGTTCGGTCATTTTTGAACATCGAATCGGCAGGTTTAATTTACGGGCAATCTCAGGCGAGCGCTCATGATGATCCCGATGATGGTGGGTAATCAGTATCCCATCGACGGGATATCGTTTGAGTGTATTCAGCAATAGCCCCATAACAGCCTCATTAGCCGGTGCAGGATCAACCAGATAACGCGGTGCATCACCAGTACCGATAATCAGGGCATAGGTATATTCAGCAGGAGGCAGCGTGTTGGAAGGCGTGGGAATGTAACCCAAACCATGGATCATCTCCAGGTAGGCCAACTCCCGGGTTTCATCATATTCCAGCGTAATAGGTTCAATCTTGGGTATGGCAATACCTTCAGCCAGCGCCTGGGCGGTACGCATAACCGGAATAACCATCATCCCATTTCCCGAGGTGTAAGCTTCCAGAAAGGCCTCTCCCTTCATCCAGTCCGACCAGGCTATCTCATTGCTGTCTGGTAAGAATTCGGGCTTTGATCTAAGCACAATTTTGTAATAGTGTGCGTGAAACCGCACGCGTTCAAAGGCGGGAGTTATCGCAATACCTAATAGATCAATGGCTTCCACTTCATCAGCTTGAATAGCCCGTTCAAGATCAAAACCCAGCTCCTCTTCCACTTCACGAATAAGAGCCCTGATCCGCTCCGGTTTAAAGTCAGAAAGAAGCGGATGATCGTACTCATGTTCAGCATCCTCCTCATCCACCTTGCCACCAGGGAAGGCCAAATAGCCCGGAAAAGCATGCAGATAATCCTGGCGCTTGATTACAAACACCTCATCATCGTGCACTAGAATGGCTGCTACGGCATCACGCATGATTAATCCTGACTATGATTTGTTGCAAATGATACCATAATCAGCTGGTTATAAGCCTTATACTTACTTTTTAAAAGGTTAAAGAAGGAATATTAACTACCCCCGGCACCAAACAGGCTATCAGATACCCACCCTCCGGCAGCCTGTAGCGGACGCTGGCTATTGTCCTGGCTTACCCAGGCAACGACGGCATGGCGTTTAGCCCCTACCGATTGCACCTCAGGCAACATTACCTGCCACTTCAAATCGGCAGATGGGGATTCATTTAATCCCACCACAACAAATTCATGGGCAAGCTGACGCCCTCTGTTTTCACCGGCTTCCACTTCTGTATTAATACCAAAGGCCAGTACGGCAACATACAGCCGCAGATCGCCCCGTGCTTTCTGTGCTGGTTCAAACTGCGCATACACCCCTTGATCGGACACTTCTACAGACAGTTTACCCACTGGCTGCATTGACCCTGCAGGCGCTTGTCTGGACCAGTTACGGTACTCTTTACCATTCAGCAACAGACCAGGGGTATAGACTGTACGCATACCACCCTCTTTCTGATAACGGTACTGTCGCGCACTAAATCGGGGCTGGGCAAAACGATCCTTCCAGCCAATGTAATCCCAGTAGTCAACATGAAAAGCCATGGGAATGATCTGTTTCCAGAGCTTGTCATCCTCAACAAAGCGGTTGAGCCAGGCCTCGGCCGGGGGGCAGCTGCTGCACCCTTCTGAGGTATAGAGTTCAACCATAGCAACCTGTTCCTGACTACTGGCAAACCGTACCGTTTCAGCCAGTGCACTGCCTATGAACAGGCTACCCATCAAGAACGAATAGCCGAGTGATCTGGCACAGGTTGTTATATTCATCATTTATACCCTCACTGCTTACTCATGGTGAACTGCTCCATGAACTCGCCATAACCTGCCTGTTTTAGCTTTTCCACCGGGATAAACTTCAGCGAGGCAGAGTTGATGCAGTAGCGTAAACCCGTAGGTTTCGGTCCATCTTCAAACACATGCCCCAGATGAGAATCACCATACCGTGAACGCACTTCGGTTCGACGCATACCCCAGGCCCAGTCAGATTTTTTGAGCACATGATCATCTATCAAAGGCTTGGTGAAACTGGGCCAACCCGTCCCCGACTTGAATTTATCTTTTGAGCTGAACAGAGGCTCGCCTGAAACCACATCGACATAAATCCCTTCTGCCTTGCTGTTCCAATAAGCATTTTTAAAGGCCCTTTCCGTCCCATCTTTCTGCGTTACCTTATATTGCTCAGGCGTCAGCATTTGGCGTATCTGCTCGTCGGCAGGACGAGTCCAGCGTTCACTCACAGCTACTTGTTCACTCTCGGCATAGGTGGGTATTGATGCCTGACCTATAAACAACAATGCAATGAGTGCCGGTAATATATAGAACTTGTTCATGATTTTTCCTCCTTCAACACCGGTGCAGAACGTCTGCCCGGTGTAACTGCATGTAATACTTGCTTGATCTTCTCTTGAGTACGGATGGGTAGACGGAACAACATCAGCACCAGAAACAGTGCCAGGTAGTTCAGGGGCGAGAAGGTATCGGCTTTGACCAGCCAGAGATAATGAACAACACCACCCAGACCACAGAGATAAACCAGCTTGTGCAATCGCTTCCAACGCTTGCCACCCAATCGTTTGACCATGCCGTTTGTAGATGTCGCGGCAAGGGGAATCAGCATTAAAAAGACACTGAAGCCGACCGTGACATAGGGACGCTTAATCACATCCTCCAGAATAGCCGTCATATCAAAACTGTGATCCAGTACGGCATAGGTCATAAAATGCAACAGCGCATAGAAAAAACTGTAAACACCTATCATGCGCCGCAAACGCACCAGCTTATTTATCCCTGTCAACTTGCATAGCGGCGTAATTGCCAGGGTCAGCAAAAGCAGGCGCAAGGCCCAGATCCCCGTCTGATGGGTGATCGTCTCAACAGGATTGGCACCCAGATTATCTGAAAAACCCTGCTCCACTAACATAGCCAGGGGCACCAGCAGTGCAATAAACAGTGCTGGTTTGATCAGTCGGGTTATTATTTGTGCGCGTGTCATCCGTCAAAACCCTGCTCAGAAGAACTTCTTCAGATCCATGTCACTATAGAGTGGCGCAACCTGATCAGCATAACCGTTAAACATCATCGTTTCCTGTTTCAACCAGTTACCAATACGCCGCTCTTTCTTCTGACTCCACCGCAGGTGATCAACATTAGGGTTCACGTTGGAGTAAAACCCATACTCACTCGGCTGCACCTGATTCCAGGTAGAGACCGGCTGCTGCTCCGTGAAGCTGATACGCACAATCGACTTGATACTCTTAAAACCATATTTCCAGGGCACCACCAGTCGTAGGGGCGCACCGTTCTGATTGGGTAATTCTGCGCCATACATACCTACAGCGAGTGTCGCCAACGGATGCATCGCCTCATCAATTCTTAGACCCTCACGATAGGGCCACTCCAGCACCCGGCGTTTCTGACCCGGCATCCGTTCTGCATCATGCAGAGTATAGAAAGAGACATACTTGGCCTTGGAGGTTGGCTGAAAGCGCTTGAGGGCATCGCCCAGAGAGAAGCCTACCCAGGGAATCACCATTGACCAGGCCTCAACACAACGTAGCCGATAGATGCGCTCCTCCAGAGTATGTGGCTTGAGGATATCCTCAAGGTTATAGGTGCCCGGTTTTTCACAAGCACCGTCTATCGTGACAGACCAGGGTGAAGTCACTAAATCCTGACTATTATCCTTCGGATCACTTTTACGCGTGCCAAACTCATAGAAGTTGCAATAGCTGGTGGCATCATCAAAATCCGTCAGCTGCTCATCGGTGCTGAAGGTGCTTTTAACCAGGGAGGGATAAGGTTTTTTTCCGGGTGCGCTCTCAGCCCATGACTGTTTGCTCCAGGGCAGACTGATCACAGTACTGGCAACGCCCAACCCCAGCAAGCCACTATCCCGTATGAATTGACGACGGTTAAGGTAGGTTTCCTGACCCGTAATCTCAGAGGGTTTGTAATCTTCAGGCTTTTTAATCAGCATACTACTATTCCCATTACAGCGTTTCGCTTAACTCTCAGTATGGAAGATACTATGCCAAAAACGAATTACGCGAATATCACCTGAATATTACAAATGTATAACGGGAATTAAAAAATATATGGTCAAGAGACTCTGTGTGACTTTGTTGTAGCCTAACATCGCTCTTAGCGGATGCTTTGGTACGCTAGGGAAAGCAGTCCGACAACAACGACTTATAGCAACATGCAGGCTTCCCGTGTTTTATAAACCCCACATCAACAAGGCAGTAAAAATGCTAAAGCCAAGCCAGAAAAAAGAGCTGGATACAGCCCTTAACGCAGTAATGGCAAAGTTTGGGTTTGGAGAACAATAAAACGATCTTGCTTTTTTACGGTATGAAAATTCAAGATAGATAAGCGGCTTACCCTACCAGGATATGGCGTTGATGAGGGCACTTTAACTCTTGTGTTAACGGCTCTTGGTTCCCACATAATTTTAACCGTGATATCAAAAGACACGGTTAGAGTTGTGATACATTACACACAAACATATTAACCATTCATGCACACCCACACATTGACACGGTACTTTCCCATGCCATAATGGAGAACATTAAGAAAACTAAGATTTCAAGGGATGAGCATGCACGAATCCGGAAAAAACCCACATTCACCTTGAATCTACTCCCTATTATCACCCTTTATCCCGCTATCTACTTTTACGGCGTTGATCAACTGACTAACCGCGCACACGAGTACCACCAGTTATCAATTAGAGAACGTCTGCTGACGCTCCTCCCACTCTTTTGCTATCGATAAATAACTTGGCCATTACACACAATAATTGAACCGATGGTTTATATCGCTCGACTCACATAATCATAAACACACGAGGAGATGGTAATGGCTGCATCTAGTCTGATTAAATTGAAAAGTAGTTTAAACCTAATTAAGAGGCACTTGTTGATTCTGCCAACACCCATTACCAAGGCTATTCGTTTTCGCCCCGATCTTAAAACTATTGTTTTGCCATGGTTAGTGCTGGCTTTTACAGTTCTCTCGCCGACACCTTCACTTGCATGGACAAGTAGTGGGCATGCAGCAGACTTGTCATTCGACGGGGTTACGCCTGATACTTTAACTGTAATCAGTCGAAATCACGAATACACCGAGCTTCTAAATGGCAGCGTAATTCGACTCATGGCTAATTTTGGCATTGCAGCAAATGGGGATAGCATTCCTCTTGACCACGTATCTCTTAAGTTCAAAATACTATCAAGTTCCAGTGATAGAGTAGCACTTGAGTACCCCCTCGAATGGTCAAAACGGTATAGCGGTTTAAATCAGGATCGAGATCGGGATTCAGCCGCTGTAAATATCCCAAGAGATGTTATAGCGCGATTCGCCATTAAAGAATGTAATAGAGAAAAAGAGAGGATGTTGAGTACGGGTAATCGTGCTGTCGATATCTTTTCCAGCGACCGTAAATTGCCACTTATCATTTCTTTAACAGGAGAATGGGGCCACCGAAAGTTCGAGCATGACAGCGTAGAGATGCATTCATTCCCTTCAACCGAAAGATTAGCTGCTATGGAGATAGTTTGCGCTGCTGATACCAACGTCCATATTAAACGTACAACCATTCAGGTCAGACCTGTTACGCGTGCTGACGGAACCTGTGAAATTGCAGCACAGGTGGGGATCAGTACGACTCACCCCAATCAGCGACTAGCTTACAGTCTGGAGAATCACCTGGGCCGCAAGAGCACGGTTTATCGTGTCATAACTGATCGAAATGGGAACGCAATAGGGAACCACAAATTGAAAGTGGAGAACAAGGCAGGGCTTGAGACCGGGCGTTTACACGTTGTTGGATTCGAGCCTAAATATTTTATTTCTAATGTTGTAAATTACTCAATAAATTGCCCTATAGGACATGGCATGAAGTCCAGGAATATGGGTGTTACACCTCCACCTGGTATTCCCGGAATAGAGAAACTGAATCCTGTTGGCACTGCACTGTCACCTGATGTTCCGCAAAACAAAAAGCCGAATGTTCCTGGCATTAATCCCCCACCGGGAATTCCACAAAACCATCTTCTAAAAAAATAATGCCGACTAACTACGAACATGCATCAACAATAGCCAGATACGTTTACGAATATTGTTTACCCGTACACTCCATCGGTATTTACTGTTTTTCTTTACGTGGGGATAACGCAATTTAAGATCATTCAGTTTTTCATAGATTGATTCAATCAGCTCGTCGGTCTGTTTACCTTGCCAGGACACCAAGTCTGTACCCTTCAGGGATGGCAAGATAGCCAGCTTTCCCCGCTTCAGTGAATTGAAGTTAAAACCAGCATTCGCCAACCGTTTGTATTCTGTGACAGAGAGCTTGTCGATCACCTCGGCCAAGTCAACCCCATCCTTAGCAACGATGTCGAGATAGATCAGATTATCTTTTATCTCACCAATCAGGGCACGCGAATCACCTTTTGATTTCTTCCACCAAGCGGTCAGTTCTTTGGCGGCCGAACCCGCAGTCGAGAGCGACTTGAGTACAGTAGGAGTAGTAATATCCATGAAAAACGTGACCCAGTAATGACCGCTGGACGATCAATTTATTTTTTAGATGTGGCGATTATACTACCGTCAATCCAGCGTTATAACTATTTTTCCTTTATGTTCGTTCGGCCCTAAACGACAAAAGGCATTGGCACACCGGCTACTAGCTCAAGTACATCCGGGGAACCGTACGCTTTACAAACAACAGCCTTCAATGGCGCTTTTTTCTGTCTGGCTTATTGACGATTTAAATCGAAGGGAAAGACGAGGGAACCACTGATAGGCATCACCCTATCGCTCAAATCTACTTAGGGCTTAAACACCATAAAATAGAGATTGGCCATCGGCAGGATCGTAGCGATCAAACCAAATGTGTACCAATACTTTGACAGATGCCAATACCGGTCAGGTATAACCTTCTCCACTTCAAAGAGTTTGGCCATTCGTGCTTGTTTGATCTGGACGGGAATTAAAATGACGGCCCATATAATCCCGGAAGCGATAAACAGCACCCATCCCATGGTCAGCCAATAGGGAGTTACAGAGTGACCGAGTTCAGTCGACATAATACGCCCCGATATCGCAATGATCGCCGCACCTGTCACCGTAAAGGCAAAATCAGTGACGGTAACCAATCGTTGTGAAAAAGCGATCACACTGATCGTGCCGGTTCGATCGGCACACGCTTTCCAAAGGGCAGTGACAATGATATTACCCAAAAACAGTATGACACCCAATAAATGCAGGGCCTTGAGTAGCTGATAATCCATATCTTAAAAATCCTTTTTTCATTATTGTGGGTAAAAAGCACTCAGCCTGATGCGGCTGAACAGAGCTATAACCCGCTATTGTATAAATTAATTTAGTATTAACAATCCCCTTTTGATTGCTTTGCCATTTACCCTATGCCCCCTCTATTCTCCTCCTCCGCCCATATTCGATAATAGACATATAAGTAAAGCTAATAAGACACTCAACTTTAGTCGGTATATATTTGATCTTTAAGAGAAAATAATACGGATCTTTTCTCAGAGCACAAAAAAACAATACTAACCATACAAAAAGCTGCTCTCTGCTCTCAACTACTGGGAATAATTGATTCCGTAAAAAACTAAAGAGCGAGGTCGTTAATACCAGTATGACACGTGTGCAACTGCTCTCCCGTTTTTTCCATATGCTGCTCCCCACGTTCGATCAGATTGGTGAGCTGAAAAATAAAGAGACCCTGAAGGTCGATGTGCTTGCCGGTATCACGGTGGCACTTATTCTGGTTCCGCAATCAATGGCCTACGCGCAACTCGCCGGCCTGCCTGCCTATTACGGCCTCTATGCCTCTTTTCTGCCGCCTATGGTGGCGGCCATGTTCGGCTCATCACGTCAGCTCGCAACCGGCCCAGTTGCCGTAGTGTCATTGATGACAGCGGCCTCGCTGGAGCCTCTCGCCGCGTCAGGTAGTGAAGGGTTTCTGGTTTATGCCACGCTACTGGCGATTATGATTGGATTATTTCAGGTCGCTCTGGGTGTGTTACGACTCGGTGTGCTGGTCGATTTTCTATCCCACCCCGTCGTTCTGGGCTTTACCAGTGCCGGAGCTATTATTATCGGCACCTCTCAGATCAGTAAACTGTTTGGGGTCACGGCAGAGCGGGCCGAGCATCATTATGAGACCGTGTATAACGTAGTACAGGCCGCCATTGATCATACCCATTGGCCAACGTTTTTTATTGCCGTGTTATCCATTGCCATCATACTTGGAATAAAACGCTGGAAGCCTCATTGGCCTGCTGTGTTGATTGCGGTAGTTACCACAACCATTATTTCAAAAGTTAGCGGTTATGCTAAACGTGATGGCGCTATTGTTGGTGAAATCCCACAAGGTCTGCCCGCCATGGCCATTCCAGAATTCAGTCTCGATATCGTACTGGAATTAATAACCGCTGCTATTATCATTTCACTGATAGGTTTCATGGAAGCGATCTCTATCGCCAAGGCGATGGCCGCCAAAACACGGCAACATCTCGATGCCAATCAGGAGCTGTTTGGGCAAGGATTATCCAACATCGTCTCCGGAATGTTCAGCGGTTATCCCGTGTCTGGTTCGTTCTCACGTTCGGCTGTGAATATCAATGCCGGCGCCCGCACCGGCTTCTCATCCATCGTCACCGCCATTGTGGTCGGCATCACCTTACTGTTTTTAACGCCCCTGCTCTATCATCTGCCACAAGCCACGCTTGCCGCCGTTATTATTATGGCTGTAATTGGTCTGATTAAGATCGCACCCATCAAGCACGCCTGGAAGGTGGAGAAGCATGACGGCATTGTAGCTGTAATTACTTTCGTATTGACACTCTATATGGCTCCTCATCTGGACAAAGGCATTCTTGCCGGTGTCTTTCTTTCAATGGCGCTGTTTATCTACCGCACAATGCGTCCACGTTTCGCTATGGTCAGCCGTCATCCAGATGGAACTTTTCGTGATCTGGCCGTTTTCCCTGAACTGGAAACCTGTAAAAACATTATTATTATCCGTTTTTACATGTCGCTCTATTACGCAAATGCCGGCTATTTTGAAACCAAAGTACTGCAAGTGTTTGCCGAGCATCATGATGCCAAGTACATCATTATTGATGCGGAAGGCATCAACATGGTGGATTCCACCGGTGAAATGGTATTAACACAGTTGCGTGAGCGTCTTGAGGCTGCAGGTGTGATTGTGTTGATTGCCCGAATGAAGAGGCAATTTATGCAAAGCATGCGCAAGGCCGGAGCCATAACCACCACGGAAGATGAGCGCTTCTTCTCACGCCTGACCTTTGCACTTGAATATGCCTGGGATGAGATGGAGTGCGATCAGTGTGACAACGCCAAAGGCTGCCCATTGCGTATCAGTGTTGCGAGAAAGCAGCTTGATCAACAGGAGAGTACGCCGGCCATTCCGAACCCGGTCAAGAAGATACAAGAGTTGGCGACAGAGTAGTAAATCGCTTCGTCACAAATGACTGGTTCGCATCAGCCTATGTAGGTAACGACCAGATAACCTTCTGCCCGACCATTGCCTGTATTGCGTATACTGTGATCCACATCGGCCCGGTAGTGTGCCGAGTCTCCTTTCTTCAGACTGCTGATATCTGATTCAGATTGAATCTCAACACTCCCTTTATGCAGGGTAAACAACTCTTTTGTTCCCTCAAAATGGGCAGCACTGGTGAGTGCGGCACCGGGCGCTATACTGATCTCATAGAACTCGATACTTTTCTCCATATTCAACGGCGAGAGCGTTCGAATTCGGCATTGGTCGTCAGAACGGTAGAGGTGTGAGGCATCATCCGCGCGGATCACCTCAATGCCCGACTGGGTCCAGGGCTCATGTACCAGCTCGCCAATGGAGATGGAGAAGGCTTGGGCAATACGACAGGCAACGGTTAGCGTTGGGTTGGCCTGACCACGCTCGATTTGACTGAGCATGGACCGGCTCACACCGGAGGCCATGGCCAGCTCTTCCAGTGTCAGACCGCTCTTCTTGCGTAACAGCTTCACCCGTTCGGAGAGTGTCAATGCCGTATTATCGGATTCGGTAGTTTTTGAGGCCATATGTTATTTCTCTAATGCTGGATTATTTTCTTGTATAAAGGATTAATCAGTTCTACTATACAGCACACTTATCCATTATATCGGAATAAAAGCGAAAATCACCATGACTACCATGAAAGCACTCGTTAAAGCCGAAGCAAAGACCGGCATCTGGTTACAGGATGTCCCCCTTCCCGTTCCAGGTATTAATGATGTGCTGATCAAGATAAAGCGAACGGCAATTTGCGGTACCGACATCCATATTTATAACTGGGATAGCTGGGCGCAAAAAACCATCCCGGTTCCGATGGTGGTGGGTCATGAATTTGTCGGTGAGATTATTAAGGTGGGTAGCAACGTCATCGATTTTAAACCCGGTCAGATTGTCTCTGGTGAAGGCCATGTGGTGTGCGGTCGCTGCCGTAACTGTATGGCGGGTCGTCGCCATCTCTGTGCCCATACCAGTGGCGTTGGCGTTAACCGCACAGGCTCATTCGCGGAGTACCTGGTGTTGCCAATGTCCAATGTCTGGGAGCATCGACCCGGTATTGATCTGGATGTCGCCTCTATCTTTGATCCGTTCGGGAATGCGGTACACACTGCGTTGCAATTTGACCTGCTGGGCGAGGATGTACTGATTACCGGCGCAGGTCCTATTGGCGCCATGGCGGCGGCCGTGTGTAAGCATGCCGGAGCCCGCCATGTAGTGATTACGGATGTGAATCCCTGGCGTTTGGAGTTGGCAAAAAAACTGGGTGCTGACAGAACGGTCGATGTGAGTAAGGAGGGCCTCGCCGATGTAAAAAAAGAGTTCCAGATGAGTGAAGGCTTTGATGTGGGTCTGGAGATGTCGGGCAATGCCACCGCGTTTAATCAGATGATCAGCCACATGTGTCATGGCGGGAAGATTGCGCTACTGGGTATTGTCGGCGAAGAGACACAGATCGACTGGAACACCGTTATCTTCAACATGCTGACAATTAAGGGTGTCTATGGACGGGAGATGTATGAGACCTGGTACAAAATGTCCGTGTTTATTGAATCGGGCCTGGACATTGCACCCATCATTACACACCACTATCACTACACCGACTTTCAGGCAGGCTTTGATGCCATGCTATCAGGTGAGTCCGGTAAAGTTATATTGAACTGGGAAGATTAGGTACAGCATCATGTATGGTCAATTTCAACAACACTTGAAACAGCAACTGAATACGATCCGCGAAGCCGGGTTGTATAAAGATGAGCGTATCATCTCAACGCCGCAGGGTGCCCGTGTCGCGGTACAACAAGGGGCGGAGATTTTGAATCTCTGTGCCAATAACTATCTGGGTCTGGCGCAGCACCCCACCATTCAGGCAGCGGCAAGACGGGGGCTGGATGAGTGGGGTTATGGCCTCGCCTCTGTTCGTTTTATCTGTGGCACCCAGACCATTCACAAAACGCTGGAGCATCACCTGAGCCGATTTCTCGGCATGGAGGATACGATCCTTTACCCTTCCTGTTTCGATGCCAATGGCGGGCTGTTCGAGACACTGCTGGGCCCTGAGGATGCGGTGATCTCAGACGAACTGAATCACGCCTCTATTATTGATGGCATACGACTCTGTCGCGCCCAACGCTATCGATACAAGAATAACGATATGACTGACCTGGAAGCACAGCTGCAAGCCGCTGATGCCGCCGGCGCACGCTATAAATTAATCACCACCGACGGTGTCTTTTCGATGGATGGTTATATCGCACAACTGGATAAAATTTGCGACCTTGCCGAGCAGTACAACGCATTGGTGCATTTTGATGACAGCCATGCAGTAGGTTTTGTCGGTGCCACCGGTCGTGGTACGCATGAGCATTGTCACTGCATGGAGCGGGTTGATATCACCACCGGCACATTGGGAAAGGCACTGGGTGGTGCCAGTGGAGGCTACACCAGCGGGAAGCGAGAGATTGTTGAGCTGTTGCGCCAGCGCTCCCGTCCCTATCTCTTCTCCAACACCGTGGCACCACCGGTTGTAGCCGGAGCTATTGCCGCACTGGAACTATTAGAAGGCTCTTCAGAGTTGCGTGACCGACTGGAACAGAACACCCGGTTGTTCCGAAAAGGTATCGAACAAGCAGGATTTGATCTGCTGCCAGGGAGCCATCCGATTGTACCGATCATGCTCTATGAAGCACCCAAGGCCGCTGAATTTGCCGAGCATATGTTAGGCAAAGGCGTCTATGTGGTAGCCTTCTCCTATCCGGTTGTGCCGGAAGGTCGGACACGCATTCGCACTCAGATTTCAGCCGCGCATACCGAGGAGGATCTGCAACAGGCAATCACCGCCTTTGCTGAGGTAAAACGCGAAATGGGAATCTAGTCTGAGATTATTCAGCCGGCGTATAGTGCTTCTTCAACAGCTCATACGCCTCTCTGATCTCAATGAAGCGTGCCTGTTCGCCCCCTTTATCCGGGTGATGGGTTGTGATGAGCTGGCGATAACGACGCTGTATGACTGACCAATTCAGCCCATCACCCTCAGTAAGTCCAAGCTGCGTTAACGCGTCGGCCTGCTTATCAATGGCGTAGTAGCGATCCCAAAAACTACTTAATAACGTGGCGACATCAGATTCTGATGTTTCATTCAAATTATCCCAATCCAGATAATAGAGACGCAGTGGTTCACTGGTAGAGATATCCATCCCCCCTGAACGTTCTGCACAGTCACTGGGGATGAAGCGAATCAACAAAGGATCAATCTGCAGGCTCATGCCCCACTCCAGCATGGAGTCCTGAATCTGATAAAGGGCATTCATGACCAGAAAATGTTTCTGAAACAGCGCCAGATCTCCGGCTTGTACTGTTTCAGAAAAATGATCCCCCGATTCAAGCAAACGTTTGATCATTTCATGCTCACTTAAACCCGCTGGTTCATCATGTAACAGGGCAAGTATAGGTACAATGAGTGGGTTATTATACATGGCCCCATTATCCATACTTCTACTCACTTGGGACAATCAACTAAAAAGCAATCATGTGTACAATCATTATCCTGTATAGACCAACACATCACTGGCCCCTACTCTTGGCGGGTAATCGGGACGAGATGCGTGATCGGCCCACCTCACCGCCCGCTCGACACTGGCCGGAGCAACCAGGTATCGTTGCAGGACTTGATCATCTGGGAGGTGGAACCTGGATGGGGATCAATCACCCGGGTGTGGTTGCTGTAATCATGAATCGTGAAGGTACTCTCGGACCCACCCCGGGAAAAAAGAGCCGGGGTGACTTGGTGTTAAAGGCCCTGCAACAAGAGACGGCAAGAGACGCCGTCGAGGCGCTTCTAACCATCAACCCCGACAACTATCGGGCATTCAACCTGTTTGTAGGTGATAGTCAGCACTGTTTCTGGATACGTAACAGGGGCAATGATCAGCAACTGGCAAGTTTTCCTATAACACCAGGACTGCATATGCTGGCCTCCAGGGAGTTAGATGATCTGAGCCATCCACGCATCAAGCATTGGTTACCTCACTTCCAGGCTGCCGATACGCCGGTTCCGGAAAGACAGCAGTGGGAAAGCTGGTCCAGATTGTTAGCCGCAAAAGCCCCGGCAGAATCGCCTGATGGTCATGATGCAATGAACATGGATCTGCCGATCGGGTTCGCGACGGTTTCCAGCTCCCTAATTGCACTACCTGCCGCTTCGGCAAAAAACACCCCCATCTGGTGCTATGCGGATGGCGCCCCGGATCAATCAGCCTTCAAACCCGTCACACTCCTGTCCGATTAATCCCGGATAACAGGGCAATTTCTTTAAACTAGCACTAGACTTATAGTAATAACTAGAGACAATCTGGATCTATAAACAGATAAGGATATAGGGGACTCACTATGCAACGCTCATTAAGACAGAATCAGTGGTCTATAAAACTGATCTTCTTCTTTCTGCTTCTCTTTACCAGCATCGCTTCAGCCCAGGAGTGGGTTTACACTGTTGTTCCTGGTGACAATCTCTGGAACTTCTGTGAAAAGTACCTTGTCAAGGTCGGCTACTGGAAAAAAGTTCAGCAGATCAACAATATAAAAAGACCCAAGCGTATGCAGCCCGGGACCCATGTACGGGTGCCTATGGAGTGGATTAAGCACAATGCAATCCATGCAGAAGTGGTTACCGCACGGGGAACGACAACACTGATCAAACCGGATGGGACACGACTGGAATCACCAACACCCGGCACCCACATCACATTAGGCGATAGACTGGAGACCGGTCCAGAGAGCAATGTCGCCATCCGTTTTGCGGATAAATCCCTGATCACCCTACATGAAGAGAGCACCATCCGCTTTGATCATCTCTCAGCTTATGGTGAAACAGGCATGGTGGATTCACGCCTGCATCTGATGAAGGGACGGGGTGACACTCGCATTACACCGGCATCTGGCCCCGGTAGCCGATTTGAGATTCGCACGCCCTCCGCTATCAGTGCGGTGAGAGGAACCGAATACCGTCTCTCAAGCAGTGACAAGAGCGATGCATCAACCTTTGAAGTGCTTGAAGGTAAGGTGGCCGTTTCTGGTGAGAAAAAAACACAACTGCTACCCGCCCGCTTTGGTACCCGGGTTGAGGCAGGCAAGCCACCACTTCCTCCCCGTGAACTGTTGCCAGCACCCATGTTTGACACACTGCCAGACAAGATCCAGCAGCTTAATTGGCCTGTTACCTGGCAACCTATTCCCGGAGCCAAGAGCTATCGGGCTGAACTATCACAGCACGCCGATTTCCTTTCACCACTCTGGCAACAACAGGTGACTTCAGCCAGAGCACCCCTGCCTGACCTGCCGGATGGTCAGTATCATTTTCGCGTCAGGGGTATTGATGAGATTGGCCTTGAGGGTATCAACCAGACACAGATAATAACGCTTGATGCACGCCCTCAGCCGCCGGTCCCACTTTCGCCAAACAATGCAGGTGTATTCAGAGGCAGCTTACCCAAGCTCAGCTGGAGTGCTTCGGCCGATGCGGTTGCTTATCGACTGCAGATCGCTAACGATGCCTCATTCAGTCAACTGCTCGTTGATCAGAACAATCTGAAAGCAACCGGATTTGAAACCACCGAACAGAAGGCCGCAGGAAAATATTACTGGCGTCTTTTCTCGATCAGTGAATCAGGCGAGCAAGGTCCCGTCAGTGACACCCGGGAGTGGGAGATCAAACTGATCCCTGACAAGCCAGAGGCGACTGTCGCCACAACCGAATCAGGGATTACCACTTCCTGGCGGGCGGGCATTGCGGGTCAGACCTATCAGGTACAGCTTGCTACAGATGAAGATTTTAAGGAGCTGCTGATCGACGAAGCCCTGCATGAGCCACAGCGATCGCTACAGCCTGTTACAGGACAGGTTCGTTACTTCCGTGTCCGCTACATAGAACCGGATGGTTTCGAAGGACCCTGGGGTGCCACTCAACGGATTGACCCAACACCGGATGATAGTTGGATCTATACGATTCTGACCGGCGTGCTGGGCCTGCTATTGATCTAAAATGAGTAGTCCGAGCCACTCGGCAAGCAGTCTGAACAAAGGCCTCTTGTTCGGACTGTTGCTGGCATTGGGTACTGTCTTGCTGGCACAGAGTGAGTGGCTGGAGCGTATTGACCTGCTCATCTACGACTTGCTGGTGCAGCACCAGTTCAGAGAACCACCCGCTCAGATCACGATTATTGCAATTGATGAAAAGAGTCTATCCGAGCTGGGAAGATGGCCCTGGTCCAGGACCCTACACGCAGAACTGTTGGATAGACTGACCGATAGTGAAGTCAGTGCCGTGGCATTTGATATTCTCTTCCCTGAACCTGAATCAGATACGGCCGATAAACGTTTTGCAGAGGCCATGGAACGAAATGGTCGCACCGTGCTTGCTGTTTCACCAGAACAAGGCAGTACAGGTGCCTTAATCGCTGAATCATTACCGATACCCCTCCTTGCCAGCAGTGCGGCAGGCCTGGGACATGTAGATATAGAGCTTGATGTAGACGGGCTCTGTCGCAGCGTCTTTTTAAGAGCCGGGCTTGGCAGTCCGCATTGGCCAACACTGGCAGAAATGGTCATGCAGATAGCTGACTATCCGCCCCCACTACCTGACGATAAACGGATGGATCAACAGTCGGTAGCAGCAAGTATCGGCTGGATGCGGGCGGATAAAATACTTATCCCCTTCGCTGGACCAACCGGCCATATTCAGCGTCTCTCTTATGTCGACGTATTAAAGGGACGAACAGCCCCTGATCTATTGAAACAAAAGATGGTACTAGTCGGCGCGATTGCTGCTGGTCTGGGCGACGCGCTCTCCACGCCTGCCGCACGACAGCACGACCGAATGCCCGGTGTAGAGTTGAATGCCAACATCCTCTACACCCTGATAGAGGGAGGACAAATTAAACAAGTATCTCAGCCGACACACCTCATGGTCAGCGGGGTTGTAGTTTTAATCAGTGTGCTTTCCCTCATTCTTTTACCTATTCGCTCCGGCTTCAGCATTGTCATTCTCTATTACTTATCGACCCTGGCGTGGGTCACCCTTCTACTCTGGAGTGGTAAGGTCTGGTTCCCTCCCTCGGCAATATTAACCCTGCAACTGATCTCATACCCGCTCTGGAGCTGGCTCAAATCCAGTGCTGAATCCCATACCCTACAGCACCTCACCCATCGCGTTGAACATCAGGCAAGGCATCACTCGGTTACCGAACTACCCAATCAAACCGCTCTGGAAGAGTATCTGCAGACAGCTATTAATCGTATGGACAAAAAGCAACTGCTACTTGGCCTGATTGTTATTAACCTGGGTAAACTTGGACGTTCTAATGATGCGCTCGGTTTTGCAGGAGGCGCGCAGATACTCAAGGAGGTTACCGCGCGACTGCAGCGCTGCATTCGACAGAACGATATGCTGGCGCATCTGAGTGGTAATGACTTTGTTATTGTTATAGAGAACCTGAACGATTTTCGCCCGGTGAAAAAGATTGGGGCCCTGCTGGTACAGACCTTCCAACAACCTTTTGACCGGGACAAGGATGAGATCTATCTCTCTGCCCATATTGGTGCCAGCATCTACCCGAATGACGGCAGTGATGCCGACACCCTTATCCGCAACGCCTTTACCGCGATGCTCAAAGCACGGGATGATGAAACCAAAGGGCTCTACTTCTTTTCAGAAGAGATTAAAGCGGAACATCTGGCCAAAACTCATCTGGAGAGACTACTGCGTCATGCGTTGGAAAGGGAGCAGCTGGTGGTTCATTACCAACCACAAGTAACCGCCGGGACAGGTAAAATCATTGGCGTTGAAGCTCTGCTCCGATGGCACAGCCCTGAACTGGGATTGGTTGGCCCGGAACAGTTTATTCCTGTAGCAGAGCGAACCGGGCTGATTATTGAAATCGGACAGTGGGTTTTATTCGAAGCGTGCCGACAAACTCAGGAATGGATTAATCAGGGACTCAACCCCATTCGACTGGCGGTCAATATCTCACCGTTGCAGTTCGCCCAGTCAAATCTGGTCGCCACGACAGCCAAAATACTCGAACAGACAGGCCTGCCAGCACATCTGCTAGAACTGGAAATCACAGAAAGCGCATTAATTCAGGATCTTTCCAGTGCTATAGAGGCACTTACCGCCTTCAAACAGATGGGTATCAGAGTGGCCATTGACGACTTCGGTACGGGCTACTCTTCACTGGGCTACTTACAGCGCTTCCCACTGGATCGTATTAAAATAGATCGCTCATTTGTTAATGAGATAGGGCCCAACTCCCCTACCGGTGAGATTATTCTCTCCATTATTCAGATGGCACATCGTTTACAACTGGAAGTCATAGCAGAAGGCGTTGAACATCCGGATCAAATGGCCTTTCTCAATTTACACGCTTGTGATGAGCTTCAAGGCTTTCTTTATGGAAAAGCCATGCCCGCTAAAGAACTGTTTGCCCTGCTCGAATCTACCGTACTCCTTACAAAGCAGATGCCCCTCCCTGACCCGGATACCACCTTGAACAAACCATCCTGAGTACCGGTCAGCCACTCTGTTACCGATATATTCATTCAGTACAACCGCCGCCCCCTCCTTCAGCGCTTCATGAAACTCCACTACGGACTGCAGCAGGGCATCCAGATAGTGATCACTCTCTGGCACGATCTTAAGACTGGTTAAATGTGATTCCAGTTCACACTGATAATTAAAGCCCTGATTAAGCGCAGGTTGGGGTGGCACATGGTTTTCATCGATTATCTCTGCGGCTAACAAAAGAGAACCCCTAAACCTGCCACTTGTTACAAACACATTCGCTGACCGCCATGGAAGGCTGAAAGCCGAGGCGGTTAATCCCCGGTAGCCATGAAGCCGCACTGTTTACCCGGCGTGCCTTGCGCCAGAGGGGAAACAAAGTAGGCATCTGAGCAGGGCGTCAAGTCATATCGGGATCTGACAGCGGAGCTGCAACGAGCTTGCGATGTTGTAGCGTAGTGTCAGTGACCGGGACGACCGGGGCACAACTAGGCTGTCGAAGATTGAGTGCAAAAGGGAGACTTGGACGTCCCGTTTTGCTTCACGAAATCGAAGACTCGCTTGAATTTACTCATGAATATTTCGACTGCATGACAAATGACTGACCTGGAACAACAAACAGGCAACCGGATACGAACAACCGCCCACATAGCTGGTTTTATGTCTATAGTTAAATCAGGAGGGAGGGTATTTCATCCTTCCGAATGGCGAATCAGGTTTGTTTCGTGGAACAGATGAATGACTCTTTTGTGCGATTGCTGGCGATGTATTTTTCGCCCTTTGCACTTCCACACCTTACACCTGCAAAGGATGCAAGCTGGCAGGAACGGAAACGTGTCCATCAACTTAACATGCTTCATGTCCGGCCCTTTATGCGGCGTTATATATTCCGCTCGGGTCAGCTCATTCTTGGTTGCTTTGCAGCGTCGCTATTGTTTGCCAGCCTGCTACCCGTTCCATTGCTGGCCATTACAGCCAGCTTGGGTATCCTCGCAGCAGTAATACATACCGTGATTCTGATATTTGTTCAGCAATCCGCCAATGATATCGCTGCCAAGGCAGGACAGAAAAACGACGAGATCGAGCTCTAGTAAAAATCAGAACGGTGCGTGTTTAGGGGTTCGGGGGAATGGAATCGCATCCCGGATATTTTCCATACCGGTAACGTAGTTGAGCACCCGCTCAAAGCCCATACCAAAACCCGCGTGTGGCACAGTACCGTAGCGACGCAAATCGCGGTACCAGCTCATGTCCCCTTCTATATCAAGCGCTTCAATACGACTATCCAAAACATCCAGGCGTTCCTCTCGCTGGCTACCACCAATAATTTCACCAATACCCGGCACCAGCACATCCATAGCAGCAACGCTCTTTTCATCATCATTGAGTCGCATGTAGAAGGCCTTTATGGACGCGGGATAGTTCATAATAATAACCGGCCGTCCCACATGTTTTTCAGCAAGGTACTGTTCATGTTCAGATTGCAGGTCCAGCCCCCACTGAACAGGGTAAACAAACGACTCACCACTGTTTACCAGAATGTCGATAGCATCGTTATACTCCATCAACTCAAAATTGCTGGTAATGACAGACTCCAGTCGTTCAATAGCCTGTTTATCGATGCGTTGGGCAAAAAAGGCCATATCATCTTCACGCTCATCCAGAACGGCCTTGAAAATATATTTGAGGAAATCCTCTGCCAACCGCGCATTATCGATCAAGTCAGCAAAGGCGACTTCCGGTTCCACCATCCAGAATTCAGCCAGGTGCCGACTGGTATTCGAGTTCTCGGCACGAAAGGTAGGACCGAACGTATAGACTTTGCTTAAAGCCAGTGCATAAGCCTCTGCATTTAGCTGTCCCGATACGGTCAGAAACGCTTCACGACCAAAAAAATCAGGTTCAAAATCGATCGCTCCACTCTCGGTTCGAGGGAGGTTATTCAGATCCAGTGTACTGACACGAAACAACTCTCCTGCCCCTTCACAATCACTGGCAGTGATAATGGGTGTATTGACCCAGTGATATCCCTGTTCATGAAAGTAGCGATGGATAGCATTTACCAGGGTTGTTCTTACTCGGGAAATAGCACCAAAGGCATTGGTACGCGGTCGTAAATGGGCAACCTGACGCAGATACTCAATAGCGAGTCTTTGATCTCGTGATATGTTTTGGGACGTCCAAGTCCCCAAAACACACTCAATCTTCGACGACTTGTTAGGCCCCGGTCGTCCTGCCTCCGTACCGCTTCGCCATGCCATTGCTACGCTCGGCGCTGGCTACGCAGTACTATGGCAAATGACTGGACGCCGTGTTCGGATGTTCGCTTTGCTTCCCCTCTGGCGCTAGACGCACGACGGGTAATCAGTCTCACCTCACGGCTACCGGGGATTAACCGCCTCGGCCTTCAGCCTTCCTTGGCGGTCAGCGAAGGTGTGCCGTTTCTTTGCGATAGGATAGGTATCGGGGTCATCAATCCACCCTAAAACTGAAAATGAAATCGCCTGTAGTTCCCGCGCCTGACCCTTACCCTCAGAGGCAGACAAGATGCCCTTCACTTCGACCGAGCAACCCGTTGTGATTTTTAGCACTTCACTGGCATAGTTTTCCAGCTCACCCGGAATGACGGCCTGAATGGCATCAAAGCAAGAACCATCATAGACAGCAACAAATGAAAAACCGGCCTTAGAGTCCCTGCGCGAACGTACCCACCCTCGAACGGTCACCTCCGTACCCAATGGGATAGATTCTGAAAGAAAGGTTTTAACGTCTTGATTGTGCATGCTGACCTACCCATTATAAAGAGACAAGCCATTATACATGGGTGCATTCAGAATCGCATGACCAAGCCATGAGATCCTGAATATCAGGCAGATTGCTCCTCTATACCGGGCTGTGCTGCTTGCCCGGGCAGGTGATGATCACTCAACGCACGAACAAGCACCTTGGCCTCATCTCTATACTGACCTGACAGTTGTGATACTTTTGGTTTTGAAAACAGAAATGACTCCAATGCTCGCGCACTTCTAATAGCACTAGACCACTCGCCTTTTTTCGCCGCTTCTGTTGCTTCGCGCGTGTAGAAGCGTTGAGCAGCCATCAGTTGAAATTCAACCAGCTTCAACTGTGCGGCCTTACGATCAGCAGTAGAAACAGCCCGTCCCAGCAGATTCCCGCGGTAAAGTGCAAGCACATCATTCAAACCGATAATATAACGATTCAATTGAGTCAGTGAGGTAAGCGCGGCCCCATTAACGGCATCGGAGCCATCCGCCTCGGATCGGGAGCGTTCCTCGGCCTGTGCAATTAATCGATTGAGTTCTGGTTGATTGGGGAATATCTGACGAACAGTGATATACCGGGCCAGCAGTTCTTTGCGTAACAATTTGGCCATGCCTGGCGGTAAGCCTGCAACCTGGGTTTTTTCCAGGGCCGCCTCTATCTGATGGGTGCCTACCATTATACGTTTGACTGCAAGCCGTTTTGCGGCCACATACTGCTCATACTTCTGTGATAGGCTGCCTAATAACAACAAGACCAATAACAGACCACCAATTACCACAAACAGCCGCAGGTGATCTGGAATCAGTTCAAGCATGAGCTATGATCACTCATAGTGATTAACGGTAACTATCAGTCTGACGTTAGCAGGAAAAGAAGCCCTATCCACTTACAGATGGGCGTTAAGAACCTCTTTCAGTTTCGCCGCCAACTCAATCGGCTGAAATTTAGGTACATACGCATCAGCACCGACACCTTTACCCAGCTCTTGATTGGCATCGGCAGAAAGTGATGAGTGCATGATGACTGGAATATCAGCCAACCGAGGATCAGACTTTATGTTTTTGGTCAAAACATAGCCATCCATCTCTGGCATCTCGACATCGGTTAAAATCAATTGAATATAATCACTGGCACTTTTACCTGTGGCCTCCGCACGGTCCGCAATCTCTTTAATCTTCTTCCAAGCCTCCATGCCATTTGATGCACTGAAGTGTTTGATACCGATGTGATCCAACGTGCGCGTTATCTGGCTCCTGGCTACCGCTGAGTCATCAGCAAACAGGATAGTCAGGTCATCGCGATCAATCCGTTCAATACCCTCAAACAGATCCTCACCCTCACCAAAACCGGAGGTCTTTGCCAGCACCATCTCCACATCCATGATCATTACAATGCGTTCATCTGCAAGTTCCGTAACAGCGGTGACCAGACCACCATGTTGCTGCGCCATCATATTGGGTGGAACTTTTACATCTTCCCATGCCAAACGGACGATATTATCTACTGAATGAACGAGGAAACCCTGAACATTCTTGTTGTACTCAGTGACGATTAGAATACTGGGCTTCTCTTCCGAATGGACACCACAGAACTTGGGTAGATTGATAATAGGAATCATACTGCCACGCAGACTGACCATACCTTCAACAGACTCAGGCATATCAGGAGCCCTGGTAATCTCGGGTATATGCATTACCTCCCTTACCTTGAATACATTGACACCAAATGTCTCTTCTCTTCCTGTGATTGAGTCGCGCCCCAGACTAAACAGCAGCACCTCCAAACGGTTAGTACCTGCCAATTGCGTACGACTGTCTACAGAATCAATGAAATTTGCCATTACATACCGCCAATCAATGGGTTAGGGTCTTTTTGTGGTTATCTTTACTTAAGCAAGCAACGCATAATTATCTTTAGTTGCTTAATGATAGCGGCCGCGTCAAGAATAGCTTTAGCACAATCAGGTACGTTGCAGATAATAATAATATCCTACTGTTTTCATTAAACTTTACAGATTTTTAACCACTGAACTGATCGGCCGTAAACAGACTGTAAATCATGCTCCTTTAGTGCACTTTTGACATTTAACCCGTCTCAAAATCCGTAAAACTGTGCCGTTCTTTTGCACACTCCATTACACATATGAAACAGATTATTGAAAAAACGAACTATTTCATTAAATTTCCATTATTATTTGCCGCTATCTAGCTATCATCTAAGGGAAAAGCCCCTCTGGCTTAACGAGAACAAAGATCTTATTACGGGATCTTCTCAACATGTTTAAGTGTAGTATGGTCACTTGAAAATCAGGTAAACATGGAATTATCAGTCCAACAAAAAGCACTTCGTGATAAATACGACCGAAGAGACGTATTGGGTCTAATTCGTCTTATCGATAAAATCAAGAATGCACCTGACTATATGACCACATATCGACGCCTGCTCGGTCTTGGAAAGCTCTCATCTAACTCGGCAAAGATCGAAAATCTCGCTACCGCCTTACTAGAAGAACTTGAAGAAACGATAGAAGCGAATAGCGAACTGGCTATTAATGCCAGCTATTTCGAGATCAATGAGCAACTCAAGAAAAAGTTTGGCAAAGAAGTGGCCGATACCTACCTTACTACAAAAATGCCTGATGACTTTATCACGGCAATTCGCCAGGATTCAGAAAGCAGTGACTCAAAAAAGCTATCAGATGATCTGGTCGAAGAGTATAAAAATGCATTAATTACCATCGAGAAAGGTCGCCGCTGCATTATTGAAGTACTACAGCCTTACAGCAATTTCCCTTTAAAGCATGCGGCCATACTCAATACACAGTTCAATGAACTCTACACGCTCCTGCGTGGCAACTATAAATACCTCGCAGTAAAACCCTATCTAATCAAAATAGCCCAGATTATGCTGGGTAGTGATTGTGCACCCGGAATGCATGACAAGGATGAAACAGAGCTGAAGGAGTGCAAGCTTTTCAGAGATTATATCAATACTGGCATTGAGCCCTCTTTGGCTACTCAGGTCGCTGTTCACTTCGCATTTAACCGGCTCATGAAGTACATCAAGAAACATGAGCTTCTGCCTGAACAGGTCTACAGTAAAATCTGGAACCAGATTATTTTTGTGCTGCATTACAAAGGGTCAAAACCTCTTTCGCCAAAAGCACGCAAGCTATTCGAAGATCTACTTCATCAGATTAATAATGATGAACCCGCTATCTTGAGGAAACTGGCTGCTACATTTGTTGATGAGTATCTGTGTGCCGAGGAGCAGATGCGCATACGTCACCGGATGATCGAATCAGAACTGGCACTCACGAATGAATTCCTTAAACAGATGAATTCTTCAAGCAGCCAATTTACTGATGAACATGAGGGAAAAATTAAAGTAGCTCTGGAAAAGATGTTTTGCCTGAAAGAAGTTTTTGAGCTCTCAACCAAGCAGATGCAGACGGCTGCGACGAAACCCTTTGCCGAACTTGAGCGTACTGCCCTGAGTATCTCTACCGCCCTCAGTCCAACCCAGCTGGCAAGCTGGATAAAGATCTATTCCATCCTCTTTTCCAATACAAATCTACTTTCACACAGCAGGGCTATCGCCACCAAAGAGCAGGATATTCAGCTGGAAAAAATGCGCAGCCTGATATCAGATCTCACAACCTATCACTTGATACAGAATGTGGCACAGCTGAAAGTGGTTGTGGATCGGTCATTGATAGTACCGGAAGACGAAAAGGTATCTCACTTCAAGCAGTTCAGCGATATTTTGAAAATCAAGCTGCATGGCTTGATGGATAAGGATAGACAGAAAGAAAAGTCTCTACGGGAAATGATTGATGAATTGGTCTTCCTGAATAACGATACCGCGCAATTTGTCATTGCCGAAACATTCGCAGGCTTCCAGGATATTGTTGATGCCTTCAATTCCAGTGCCAGCGACTATTTTGTACGGGACAAAGAGGCTTTGCTTAAAGAGTCACGCTCACTCTATAACGAAATATGCAATCAATGTCTGAAGGGTGTGATTAAGCGCCCTATTACATTGAAGAAGAACAAAGGCCCGGAGACCCCTGAGAAAAAGTCATCCTGGCTCGGTAGATTGTTTTCCTAAATCAGCGATAGGAAATGACTCAGATTGAAACAACTTGAAATCAAAACAGCGTAGATAATTGTGTATATTTATGCAGGTGAAGCCTTGGCACGATACGGCTTTGGTGAGGAACATCCTCTCGGGCCAGATCGTTTTTATGCTTTCTGGGATGCCTTTCAGGCATCCGGTCTGACAGCAAATGTTTCCATCCGTGAACCCGTTCAGGGTCAAGAGGTGGATGCCCTTCTTTTTCATACAGCGGAATATGTACAACGCGTGCGCGAATTATCGGACATCGGTGAAGGTATGCTGGATAGTGATACACCAGTCATACCGGGTATTTTCAAAATAGCACTCACCGTTGTAGGAACCGTCCTCGATGCTGTCGACCAGATTATGCATGGGCATACCACACAAGCCTTTGTACCCATTGCCGGACTCCACCACGCCAGCAGAACAGCATCTGCCGGATTTTGTGTCTTTAATGATTGCGGTATCGCAATTGAGGCGCTCAGACAGCGCTATGCCATCAAGCGAATCCTTTATGTTGATATTGACGCTCATCATGCTGATGGCGTCTTCTATGCCTTTGAAAACGACCCGGAAATGTTCTTTATTGATACTCATGAAGACGGTCGCTATCTCTATCCTGGCACAGGCGCAACAAACGAAACAGGCAAGGGAGAGGCCAGAGGTACGAAGCTGAATATTCCACTTCCACCGGGTGCAACAGACGAAATCTTTTTCAGTAACTGGTCCCGTATGACCGCATTTATGGAACAACATCAGCCCGAGTTTGTCATTTTACAATGCGGTGCCGATAGTCTTGCAGGTGATCCTATCACCCACCTGGAATTCAGTAGTGAAGTGCATTTCCAAACTGCCAAAATGATCGCCAAATATGCTAATAAATACTCCCGTGGCCGAGTATTGGCACTCGGTGGTGGCGGCTATAATCATAACAACATAGCCAACGCCTGGGTGTCTTCAATTCGGGGCCTTGTCACTCATCAGTCGGATGACTCGCATGATTAGGAATTTATCTATATACTTTTTTTGGCTACAAGCATCGATCTATTCAGCAAAAGAGAATAATAAGGCAGACAACAACTACCGATACCCATGAATAATGATCCACTACTCAAGCCACTCAGAATTCTTATCGCTGCAAGTGAAGCCCAATCATTAATTGGCAGCGATGATCTTGCCGAGTACATCACAACTCTTTCAGCCACCTTGGGCGCGATGGGGCATGATATACGCTTGGTACTCCCGGCCTATCCTCAGGTAATTGCTGCAGCAGAAAAACTCACCCCGTCAGCACGTGTGTGCCTGATAGGCTCTCAACATGATGCACGATTGTTACAGGGAAAAATGAATCCTGATGTGACACTTTATCTGGTTGATATTCCGGGCCAATTTGATCGACCCGGAACACCCTATGCCGATGAAAACGGCGTACCCTGGAATGATAATGGATTACGATTTGGCCTGTTCAGTCGTGTCATCACGCTTATGGCTATCAACCAGGCAGGCATCAACTGGCAACCGGATCTATTACACTGCCATGGCTGGCAAACAGCTCTGGCTATTTCACTCCTTGCCGGAGAATGGAGTCGTCCTGCAACAGTCTATACCTTGCACCAATCTGAGCACCCCTATTTCACCAGCGACCAGATAACACCCCTTTCTGTTCCAGTTGAAATTTTAAAATCAGGCGCCCTCTCTATTGACGGGCATTTCTCCTATGAACGCGGTGCATTGCTCTGCGCCGACAGAATAACAACGCCCTCTCCAGGTTATACTGTTGCTTTGGTCAATGGAGATGCCGATTACCCTCTTGCGGATATCTTACGATCTCGACTCGATCGAATTGATAATATTCCGGCTGGAATCGATTATCATCGCTGGAGTCCTACTACAGACCAGCATATAGAACAACATTTTGACAGCTCTTCATTTGAACTTAAACAGATGAATCGCGAAAGACTGCTAGCCGAATTTAATCTGAATTTAACAGATAAAACACTGGTGATTGGTTATCTCACTGCAAATATTTCACTTGAAGAATCAGAGCTTATCGCCTCACTGCTTCAAGAGATAGCGAAGGTCAATACCCTTGCGATAATCGCTTTTGTTGCCGGAAGAGAAGAACACCTGGAACCTTTGCAAGCCTATCAACAAAACCAAAGTGCTAACATCAGAATCCATATCGGTACTGATGAGTCAGTAACACACCGCATTCTTGCTGGCAGCGATTGTCTTCTCTTGCCTAGCCAACTCTCTCCATCACCCAGGCTGGCACAGTGCGCATTGAGTTACGGCACCATACCTGTTGCCCATACCACCAATAGCATGCAGGAGATACTATCAGACGCCACGCCTGCCAATTTATTAAATGGTATGGCAACCGCATTCCTGTATAAAATGAACACGCTGGATGACTTATTGGGAGCACTGGACAGAATACAAAAGTTCCGGGCAAAACCGGCTATCTGGTGGCAAAAACTGGCCATTCATGGGATGGACCAGAGCTTTCACTCATCAGAAACAGCCCATAGTTACCTGAAAATTTATCAACAAGCCATTGATAATCCAGCACCAAGCCTTGCTGGCAGTCAGTCATAATACCCATTATCTTTCAACATTGATCGGCCCCTGGAATAGTGACACTATAATCTGTCATGCAGACATCAGCTTAACCTCCAGTAAAACACTGTATTCAACCGGAAAGCACTATGACAATTGACACTAAACTAGTTAAACAACAGGCCTATGTTAACGGCGAGTGGATTTCAGCGGACAACAACAAAACGTTTACAGTGACCAATCCGGCTGACAATAGCGTGATTGCCCAAGTTCCCTCATTGGGCAAAGATGAAACAATCCGGGCAATTCTACAAGCAGAATCCGCCTTTAAGCTATGGCGCAACAAGACCGCCCAGGAACGAAGTAATCTGCTAAAGCGCTGGTTTGAACTGATCATGGTCAATCAGGAAGCACTTGCCCAACTGCTCAGTCTGGAGCAAGGAAAGCCACTGGCGGAGAGTCGGGGTGAAATTGCCTATGGCGCCAGTTTTATTGAGTGGTTCGCTGAAGAGGCGAAGAGGATCTATGGAGATGTCATTCCAGCTCACTCGCCTGATAGACGCTTTGTTGTCATCAAACAGCCGATTGGTGTCGTTGCGGCGATTACCCCGTGGAACTTTCCCAATGCCATGATCACCCGCAAATGCGCTCCTGCTCTTGCAGCAGGGTGCACCGTACTCATCAAACCAGCGCCTGATACCCCTCTCTCTGCATTGGCACTCGCGGCACTGGCTGAAGAGGCCGGTATTCCACCGGGTGTCTTTAATGTACTCACTACAGATGATGCCGTCAGTGTCGGTGGTGCTCTGACAAGCCACCCCAGTGTTCGAAAACTTTCATTTACCGGTTCAACCGCGGTTGGTAAATTGCTAATGGCTCAGTGTGCCAATACGGTCAAGAAGGTTTCACTGGAGCTGGGTGGTAATGCCCCGTTTCTGGTCTTTGATGATGCTGATATTAATGCTGCCGTTGCCGGCGCTATGGCTTCAAAATACCGCAATAGTGGGCAGACCTGTGTCTGCACTAATCGTTTTCTGGTTCAGGAAAGCGTTTATGATGAGTTTGCGGAAAAACTCTCTTCAGCTGTATCCAGCCTACAGGTCGGCCCGGCATTAACCAGTGAAAGCCAGCAAGGTCCACTGATCAATAAAGCGGCTGTCGATAAAGTACAGAGGCAGGTGGATGATGCCGTAACCAAAGGCGCTCGATTACTAACGGGGGGAAACCTTCACTCGTTAGGCGGCACGTTCTATCAGCCCACTATTCTGGCTGATGTATCCAATGACATGCTCATCGCCTGTGAAGAGACCTTTGGCCCTGTTGCACCTCTATTCAAATTTAAAACTGAAGCAGAGGGTATCGAAATGGCCAATGCGACACCGTTTGGACTCGCCTCTTACTTCTATGCACGGGATATAGGCCGCGTCTGGCGTGTTGCTGAGGCATTGGAAACCGGAATGGTCGGTATTAATGAAGGGATTATTTCAACCGCTGTCGCCCCGTTTGGTGGCATCAAGGAGTCTGGCATTGGCCGAGAGGGATCACGCTATGGAATGGATGACTTCATTGAGATGAAATACCTCTGTATGGGTGGACTCTGATATAACGTTCTTAACGGATAAAGGACAACGTGTTTCACTAACTTTACTGAGACTCGTCGTCCCGTTTCCTGATACTGCGAAAGCGTCTAATCCAGGGTGTTTCCAACTTGTTATTTTCCAGAATAACCTTCTTCGCCTGAAGCGCCTGCTCCATGGTTTCAAAGCTACCTGCCAATACGCCATACCAACGGTAACCGTATCGACCAAAAGGAAACAGCGTTACGCGCCAATCGCTTTTGAGACCAAGAGCAACCCGCTCGGCACTCTCCTGCTTATCACTACTGAATATTTGCAAGGTAAAAAATTCGCCCGGCTGGCGCTCAATCCAATCCATGTCATTCAGGTCATCCAGGCCAGGCTTTAACTGCTTGTTTAAACCTTCAGCGGGCTTCGTAACCTGCTCAACTGCCGCTCCTTTAACAGCCTTGTCTGTTTCATTTATTTCTCTTGCCTGAAGGCGATAGCTGATACCTGTAACAGCATCTTTCCTACCATCTTCACTCACAACACCATAGCTGTTTAAATCATCAGGGATAGTGGTCACCAGAGCACTGGGACTGACTGTCGTCTGCACAAGTTCAGACGCATTACTGAACGACAGGACATCAGCCAAGGGTTCTTCAATGGTATTAATACCCAACCGGTTCAGTGTTTCTATTGCCTGAGGTGATCCACTTTTTGCCGCCAATCGATACCACTCCGCCGCCTTATCAAGATCTTTATCAACACCCCGTCCAAGATAATACAAAGCGCCCATTTTTAACTGGGCATGGGTGTGTTGCTGTTCAGCGGCCTTTTTCCACCAATACAATGCACGGTCAGAGTCTTGCTCAATTAATTCACCATGCTGATAGTTATTTCCTAATTGATACTGGGCCGTAGCAAAACCACCCTCAGCTGCCAGGGTTAAAAAAGTCAGTGCTGTCTCTTCGCTCTGCTCTACTCCCAAGCCTTTGGAAAACAGAATACTTAAATAGTATTGCGCCCGCGCATCACCTTTATCTGCTTCAGGCACCCAGTATTCATAAGCATCCCGCCACTGTTTTTTTTCAAAAGCAGCATAACCTAACTGGATTGAACTCTGAGCACCTGACAGAGCGACACTCCAGAGTATCGACCCGATGATGAAGCACAGTTTTATACTAGAACGATTCATGATGCTGGGGGAAATACCACAGGATCAGGCTTAACACCCAGCCCGGTGCTTTCAGAAACAATGGCAATAGCCTCTTTTCTACCCAAGTCCTGTGCCTGTTTCTGCTCCATTGATTCCACCTGGGAGCCATCGAACTCTTCAGCACGCATATAGAGCGTCTGAGTTGGGAAGGCAAACTCAACACCCAGCCGTTTGGCTAAACGCAATATATCCAGTAAAAAACGGTGCCTTTCACGCAACTCGGTATTCCATTCCGGGGTCTCCCAGAACACATAGAGCAGTACATTGAGTGACGATGCGGCAAATTCGTTCAGATAGACCTGGTAATAGTCTTTACGCATATAAGGGTGCTGGCGAATCAGTTCCCGTATTCCTTCACAAAAAGCCTCAATACGGTCTGGCGGTGTATCGTACGTTAAAGAGAGTTTACACGAGAGCCGCCTGAAACGACGCTCCCCCATGTTATCCACATCTGCCGTAATAAATTTTGAATTCGGCACGGTAACAACCGAGTTGTAAAAGGTTCGTATGCGGGTGCTGCGAAAACCGATACGTTCTACAGAGCCTTCAACAGACCCTACAATAACCCAATCACCGACAGAAAATGTACGATCCATTAAAACGGTAATGGAGCCAAACAGATTCTGCACCATATCCTTGGCTGCCAAAGCAAAGGCCAGGCCGCCCAGACCAAGACCAGCCAACAGGCTGGATATATCCACATTGATGTTATCAGCGATAAAGACAAAGCCTATCACTGTAATGAATATTTTAAGGGTACGGGGAATCAACGGTACCAGCGCGTCATCCATTTTATTATCGGTGGCGAGCGCTCGGCGCATCAGATAGACAGCAACAATGTCCACCAATCGATAGGCGGCCCAAACACCCGACAGACTGGCTAGAAATTTCACCGCAACCAGTAAAACCAGCAGTGAGTCTTCACCCAGACCAAGCAGGTTGATACCTACCCACCAGATGACCGCCATGACCATGAGCCCCAAAGGTCGCAATATCTGATCGGACAGCGCCTTGAATTCACTGCTACTGGAACGATTCTTCCAGCTACTTACAAGACGCCTGAAAAACAGTGATACGAGTTTATCGGCCACCACACCGACTAGAATTATCAGCAGTATTCCAAACCACTGCCAATTCTCCAGCAGGAAATCACGCTGTTTGAATCGTTCGGGTATCTGCTCTCTTATTCGTAAGTGCAGTGGCAAATAGTTCTTTTCACTCTCGTTTCCCTTGACCTTCTTTTTGGTTGCCAGCTCATCAAGTATCAGGGGTAATTTATCAACACCCTCCCGATCAAACAGCCAGCGACCATCCTCTTGCAGGGCAATCCTGATTGTTCCACTTTTATAATTGGAGAAGATATAAGGCTTACCTGTTGTACGAGCCGGAATCCTCTTGGTATCCACCACCCGGGTACGATCCATCACCTCAAGCAGCATCCAGGCCAGATCACGGCCGCGTTCTTTGCGAACAAGCTGATTAATACCCGACAGGTCCAGCGTAGTTAACGCAGCCGCAATTCGTTCAGGGTCGCCACGTTTAATATCATTCATGGCATGGAGGAATGTCTCCATAGTGGCGCGAGGTGAGATCAGGGTGGATGGCGGTGCCTGGCGCTGCTTGGCCTCTTCAGTGGTTTCTCCTTTTTCCTGAGAAAAAACCGGCTGGTTAAAGCTGACAAACAGAAACAAGATTACTAATAACGAACGCCACATGGTCTACAGTTCCCTTTTCTTAACAACGATCCGAAGGGATTAAATAGTACCTTTATGTCGACTCACTGTCTAAATTTGGAGCCGCAGGTGGGGTATGAAACAGGGTCTGATCGCATTCCAGGTTTTTTAGTTCATTTCACCTGGGGGAATAGAGGTAAAATCTGAGCTGAAAAAGCAGACATCCTGACAAACGTGTGGCAATAAAAAAAAGGGGGGGGGAAATCACTCCAATGTGATCTGTATGTTATCAATCAAACGTGCCTTACCCAGATAGGCCGCTGCCAGAATAACCAGCGCCCTATCTTCTGGTCCAGGCTCTGCCAGATCCGCCGCTTTGCGAATGGCATAGTAATCCGGCCTGAACCCTTCTGATTCCAATCTGATCATTGCCTGCTGCTCAAGTGCAGTAATGTCATAGTTACCTTTTTGCAGTGCTTGAGCACTGCGTTGTAACTGCTTATAAAGGGCAGGAGCAATTGAACGTTCAGCATCTGTCAGATAACCATTACGGGAGCTTCTTGCCAGGCCATCGACCTCTCTGACCGTGGGCAGCCCCTGTATCTCTATCGGTATTGAGAGATCCTGCACCATCTGCCGAATAACCATCAGTTGTTGATAGTCCTTTTCGCCAAACAGTGCGATATCTGGCTGCGCCATATTGAACAACTTACAAACCACGGTAGCGACACCCGCAAAATGCCCAGGGCGGGAAGCACCACAAAACAGACTCGACAAGCCTGGCACTTCAACCTTGGTCTGCTGGGCCTGAGGCCGGTGATACATATCTGTCACAGTGGGCGTAAATAGCAGGTCAGTACCCACACTACTCAACTTATCCGAGTCATCAATAAGCGTACGGGGATATGATGAAAAATCCTCCCCCTCACCAAACTGCAACGGATTAACAAAGATGGAAACAACCACGCGATCAGCTAAAGAGCGGGCCTTGCGAACCAGATCCAGATGCCCTTCATGTAGATTTCCCATTGTTGGCACCAATGCCACACGTTTTTCTCCAACACGCCAACCGGATACCGAATGACGCAGATCCGCAACAGTTTCAACAGTAATCATTTAAAGCTGTGCTCCTCAGCCGGAAACGTTCCCTCTTTCACCGCTTTAACATATTGACTGATTCCCTCGGCAATGGATGAGGCACCAATCAGGAAGTTCTTAACAAACTTCGGGCTCTGTCTTGGTGTAATACCCAGCATGTCGTAAATGACCAGTACTTGGCCATCACAACCAGGGCCGGCACCAATTCCAATAACTGGAATAGCGAGCGATTCACTAATCTCCCTGGCAAGCGGGGTCGGCACACATTCCAAAACCAGCATCTGCGCACCTGCGGCTTCCAGTGCCAGGGCATCTTCCTTCATGATCCTGGCGGATTCTTCATCCTTACCCTGAACCCGATAGCCACCCAGTTTGTGAACAGACTGGGGCAGAAGGCCCAGATGGGCGCAGACAGGGATACCGTTTGCAGTCAATTGGCGAACCGTCTCCAGCTGGGTAGCCCCGCCCTCAAGCTTGACCATATGAGCCCCCCCATCTTTCATCAGTCTGCCAGCGGTTCCCAATGCCTGCTCTGCCGAGCTGTAGCTCATGAACGGCATATCAGCGATCAAAAGCGCATTACGACGACCCCTGGCGACACACTGGGTGTGGTAAACAATCTCCTCCACATCCACCGGCAGTGTACTTTCCTGTCCCTGAATAACCATTCCGAGCGAATCGCCCACCAGAATGACTTCTACACCGGCATCTTCAATGAGGCTGGTAAAACTTGCATCGTAACTGGTTAAAACAGCAATTTTTTCATGCTGTTGCTTCATCTTTATCAATGTCGCGGTTGTTACATGGGACATAGCTTTTTTACCCCGTTTTCTCTCTTTCCACTGTTAGTCGGAATCGGATACCCGTTTTGTGCAGTGCAATATTACAACAAGAGTGGTGCCGGATTGAAATAATGTTTTCCTGTTCGAACCGTGCAGATCTGTTCCAACAGTAACTTATAGTCGCTATCACGGTCGACTGGGTTGATTTCAGCCGCATTGATTATCAACAGAGGCGACTTGTCATAATGGTAGAAGAAATCCGTATAGGCGTCGCTTAACCGTTTGAGATAAAGAGCATCCATACGCTTCTCCTGAGGTCGCCCACGCTTGCGTATTCGCTCTAGCAACACATCAATAGGAGCTTGAAGATAGACCACCAAATCCGGTGAGGGTGCCTCCATGGTAAGCCCGTCATAGACCTGCTCGTACAATTTCAACTCGTCACCATCCAGATTTATCTCTGCAAACAGGCGATCTTTTTCCAACATATAATCAGCCACGAGTGCAGTCCGGAACATATCCCGCTGACGTAAACCCTGCAATTGTTGACTACGCTGAAACAGGAAAAACAGTTGCGTTGGAAAAGCCGCCTGCCTTCCATCATTGTAAAAACGCTCCAGAAAGGGATTATCTTCAACGGCCTCAAGCAAGGTTTCTGCAGAAAAACTTGCTGCCAACCGATTCACCAGACTGGTCTTGCCAACACCGATTGGCCCCTCAACCACAATATAACCGGGAGGTGTCACCAACTGATCACTCATATTTTTCCAGACCGTTCATTGGGCAGTTATTTACTAACGACCCAACTGGCCCCAGGCCAGTCACCGTCAACAACGGAGCAATCTCTTGAAGTGGATAGAGTACAAAGGCGCGCTCAGCTACCCCAGGGTGAGGTATTGTTAAGGTCTCATCGACGACTGTTTGATCACCATAAATTAGCAAGTCCATATCCAGAGTGCGTGCACCCCAGCGCCGTTCTCGGGTACGACCATGGCGCTGTTCGATGGCCTGCAGCTCAGCAAGGAGCCGATGGGGTTCGAGTGTGGTTTCTATTGCAGCAACGGCATTAATATAATCGGGTTGATCGGCAGGCCCCATAGGGGGGCTTCGATAGAGACCCGAACAGGCCAGCAGTCGACTCTCTGACAGCTGTTTCAGTTCATCACAAGCCGTTTGAACCTGATGAACAGGGTCCGCCAGATTGCTTCCCAAGCCAATATAGGCCGTCACCAGCCCGTTTTTTTTCCGAACGTTATTCATTCGATCTGAATCTATTCAGGATCGGCCGGATTGGCGGCACGTCTTCTGCGGCGTCTACGACGGCGCGGCTTGTCACCCGCACTATTGGCCTGGCGTATCATCTGATTGCGCTCTTCGCCCTCGGTTACCTGAAATTGGGTCCACCAGTCTGCCAGCTCCTGATCCGTTTCACCTGACTCAGCCCGCAGCAATAAAAAGTCATAGGCCGCGCGAAATCGGGGATGGGTCAACAGACGATGAGGCCGTTTTCCAGCACGCTGTTCAAAACGGTGTTGCAGATTCCAGATTTCTCGCATCGGTATACTGAAGCGTTTTGGAATGGAGACCTGGTTCAGTTGGTTCATCAGGATATCGGTGCCCGCTTCTTGCATGGCCTGAAGCGGCGACTCACCTGCATCCCTCAGGCGCTTGGCTAAAAGCCGAACCGGCTCCCATAACAACACCGCAAACAGAAAAGCGGGGGTTACCGGTTTTCCTTCACTAATTCGAATATCGGTATTCTTGAGACCCCGACTGACAAAGGTAATAGGAAACTCATGGTCTTCATGGCTCAGGCTTTTTTCAGTTTCAGGAAAAAGCTCACCAAACAGCCCATAGTGACGGAGCTTTTCAAACGTCTCTAAAGCCACTCCCGCCATAAACAACTTCAACACCTCTTCAAACAGACGCGCCGCCGGGACGCTCTGGAGCAGATCACCCAGCTCAAACAGCGGTTTTTCACAGGCTGGATTAATGATGAATCCCAGTTTAGCCGCAAACCGGACGGCCCGAAGCATCCGAACCGGATCTTCCCGATAGCGTGTCTCAGGATCACCTAACAATCGCAAGGTGCCGGTCTTTAAATCATCGATGCCTCCGGCATAGTCAACTACGGAGAAACCCTCAATATTGTAGTAGAGGGCATTGATGGTGAAGTCCCGTCGCAGAGCATCTTCTTCAATGGTGCCGTAGATATTATCCCGCACCAGCATGCCGTTCTCAGTCTCCCGGTCCCCTTTTGACTCATCCTGCATGCTGCGGAACGTGGCCACTTCAATGATATCCCGCCCAAAATGAACATGGGCCAGCCTGAAGCGGCGACCAATCAGTCGACAGTTGCGGAACACCTCTTTGACCTGTTCAGGTGTGGCGTCGGTGGCCACATCGAAATCTTTTGGCTCCCGTCCCAGCAACAGATCACGGACACCACCACCCACAAGGTAGGATTGGTATCCTGCGTTTTTGAGTCGATACAATACCTTGGTAGCATGTTCGCTGATATTTGCTCTTGAAATATTATGATCAGAGCGGGAAATGATGTGCGGCGTAGCTATTTTATATATTCCTTATCTACATCAAAAAAATGCTGCGCCCAGAGTGTACAGAATAGCGGGTATAAAAAAAATGGTATTAACAACTTGAGCCGAAACAATCCCTGAGTATAATACACCAGCCTGAGCGCACTGCTCCCTTCGTCTAGTGGCCTAGGACTCCGCCCTCTCACGGCGGCAACAGGGGTTCGAGTCCCCTAGGGAGTACCAAATATAAACCAGTTAATTCAATGAGTTAGCTGGTTTTTTATTGCATTACGAATGACTTTTAAATCCTTATTTGCAGATTTCATACGTAAAAACACACTAGGTTCGTGGCAGAAAATTAACCATTTTCGGGTCAGATAAACAGCATTGAACTCCAGACAGATCCGTTAATCACACATACTCAGACGAGCAGAAGCGCCCCGGCAACACCCCACATGCCCATCCCAACGAAGGTGTCCAGCACCTTCCAGGCGCGCACTGCTGAAAAACGCCTGCTGAATATAAAAATTGATGCCAAGGACGAGACAGTAAACCAGTTAAATACAGAGGTAATATAGCCAGCCACAGATAGTTTTGCCTCTGACATTGTGGTCGCAGATATAAACCTTACGATGTGTCGCTGTGTAATTGGCCTCTGCCACAAGGATTAGTAGATCAACCTAGACACATAAACACAGGAAGGCTGGCAAAGCTTGCTGGTACGCTATTGTGACTATTTTCGAATGTGATCAGACAAACTGAATTGTATACAGGTCAGTAGTCGATGCGAAATATCGGGCTGTTAGGAATGGATTTCAGGTCCAATTATCGATATATTTTATGTCGATATTTTTTACACTCATAAATAAAATCTCGACCAATATACAAATCACAAACCTAAAAATCTTATTCTTACGATTGAATTTATTGAATATAATACATCCATTTTTATCATAGGCATGTTATTTGCTTAAAAGAAATCGACGGGTATATAACCCATGAAAATTCTTAACAATAAGGACAAAAATGAAAACATTACGAATAGCAATAGTAGCTCTAGGCCTACTTTGCACCTCAGCAGCCAACGCTGGAGTTGTTAGCGTATGGGGCGAAAGCCTCGCTGGCTTTAGCCTGACAACAATAAATGATTTCTATAACGGCTTGGCCGGACACTCATCAAGCATCGCAACAGGTCAGCTTGATACAGTTGATCTTTCTGGTGTCAACCTGCTTTGGGCGACACAACCAGCAAATGCTTATTCAGCAAATGAACTCACTACCATGTCTAGTTTTCTAGCAGGCGGTGGGCGCATTGCATTCATGGGTGAACATGGTCGCTATGGCGCCGCTCAAAACAACCGTATCAACACCGCACTTGGGGCATTAGGCGGCACCATAACAATTAATAATAGCCTACTAGATATAGGCTTTCGTACAGCCAGTGTAGGGGATGGTCAAATTTTAAACCATCCATTAACTACCGGTGTTAATACTTACGAATATGCCGCATTCGCACCGCTTACCATTAGCGGTACGGCCGAAGCACTGATGCTAGGTGAAGAGTTATTTGCTAGTGTCTCCAGCATCATGATGGCTTACCAGAATATTGGTCCTGGCAGCATCTTCTTGATTACCGACCAAAACGTTTGGGACAATGCTCCTCTGTGGGGCAATAGCTTTGATAATGCACGCATGTTTGAAAACCTGTTAAGCGGTAACACAGGCGCACCTCCAGTTAATAGTGTTCCTGAGCCTGCATCCCTTGTGCTACTTGGTTTAGGGCTAGCTGGACTTGGCTTTACACGTAAAACAAAAAAATCATAAGCTACTGCAATTCTATAAAGGCCTCTTTAAACTTTGAGGCTCAGATCGCTCACTAACCCCGTCATTACGGGGTTAGTCTTTTTTACTCCAGTGCCTACCCATGATTGTGTTTACCGGGTAAACAAGCTTGCAGAAAGCGCTTCCTGTTATTCCTCTCCGGTACTGAGCATATAATCCCAAAATAACTTTATGGAATTCGCAAAAAAGCAATCAACTAAGTAGATCAATTTAGTAGCAAAAGCGACCCGGCAACACCCCACATAGTCATCCCCACCAATGTGTCCAGCACCTTCCAGGCGCGTACCATAGAAAAAAGACGACGCATCGGCTTACCCATAAGTGCCCACTGATCGATCCCAGCAGTACCATCGTATCAAGGTAGGCATAGGGATTGAGTAAGGCAATACCCAGCACGATGAGGATCGCCCCGGGTAAGCATCTGGATGTGCATCTCTATTGGCATTAGTTGTGATTGCAGAGCCCTCTGAGTCAGGAGATCTCAGGGGCTCTGATCAAGCACACTAAAAAGTTGCTTCAGCAACTATTGAAACATTAAGCACCCCGCCGCCAGACGTGAAAACGCTCCACCCAGGCCAGCACTTTCTCGGGTGCATGGGCGCGCTTCCAATTCCCTGCCGCAAACTTGTTGGCCTCTGTCCAGGTCGGATAGATGTGGATGGTACCCAGTATTTTATTAAGCCCCAGTCCATGTCGCATCGCGGCTACAAACTCGGCAATAAGATCCCCTGCGTGTTCACCCACGATCGTTGCACCTAAGATCTTGTCCTTTCCGGGTACGGTCAGCACTTTCACAAAACCGTGCGCCTCCCCATCCGCGATGGCGCGATCCAGATCATCCAAACCATAGGTAGTCACATCATACGCCACACCCTTCTCTTTCGCTTCCAGCTCATTGAGACCGACACGGGCCACCTCTGGATCGGTAAAGGTGGCAAAGGGGATCACCGAGTAATCCACCTTGAATTTGCGGAACGAACCAAACAGTGCATTCACCGCCGCATACCACGCCTGATGGGCCGCGGTATGGGTAAACTGATAGGGCCCGGTGACATCACCACAGACATAGATATTGGGGAAGTTGGTCTGCAGAAACTCATTGGCCTCTACGGTGCGTCGCTGACTGATCTGAACACCCAGCTCCTCAAGCCCAAACCCGGTGGTATTGGCGGCTCGGCCCACAGCCACCAGTACTTGGTCGAAAGGTATGTCAACCGGTTCACCCTGATGTTCTGCCGTCAATCTGTTCTCACCATCCACTACGGCGAATGATTTTGCTGTATGCCCGGACAGGACATTGATCCCTTCAGCCTGGAACTGTGCCGTCACCAGCTCAACCACATCCTCATCTTCCCGGATCATCAGACGCGGGGCCATCTCCACAAGGGTGACTTTTGTTCCAAACCGGGCAAAACTCTGGGCCAATTCACAACCGATGGGCCCACCACCGAGAACCAACAGGCGTTTGGGAAGATCACGCAAGGTCCAGAGATCATCGGATGTGAGATAGTCAATTTGATCCAGCCCGGGAATGGGCGGAACGAAAGGCCGAGCACCTGTCGCGACTATTATAGTGCGGGTAGTGAGTGTCTGACCGTTTACTTCGACCTCATAAGGGGACTTGATCATCGCCTCCCCTTCAATCACATCCACACCCAGGCCGGTATAGCGTTCAACGGAATCATGGGGTTCTACCGTTTTAACCACCCGTTGCACACGCTCCATCACTTCAGAAAAATCAAATTCGGCAGAGGCCGACTTGAAACCAAACTCCTTGGCCCGACGGGTTTGCGCCAGATAACGTGCCGAACGAATCAGTGCCTTGGAGGGCACACAGCCGGTATTGAGGCAATCACCCCCCATCTTGTGCTTCTCAATCAGGGTTACCTTGGCCTTCACGGCCGCAGCGATATAAGCAGAGACCAGGCCACCCGAACCGGCGCCGATCACTATCAGGTTACGATCAAACGTGGTTGGTTTTTGATAACCTTCCAACACTTTACGTGACTTGATGCCATCCAGAATTTTGCGGGCAATCAGGGGAAAGAGACCGAGCAACACAAAGGAGAAAATCAGTCCCGGTGAAAGAATACCTGACAACGATTCAATCTTGCCCAAATGAGTACCTGCATTGACATAGACGATTGTGCCCAACAGCATGCCGACCTGACTGACCCAGGCGAAGGTGACCGTTTTGAGTGTGGTGAGCCCCATGGCCAGGTTGATTACAAAGAAGGGGAAAATCGGAACCAGACGTAAGCCAAACAGATAGAAGGCACCATCTTTTTCGATGCCCTCATTGATTGACTTCAGTTTGTCACCAAATCGGTTCTGTACCATATCCCGCAATAAAAAACGCGAGATTATAAAGGCCAACGTGGCACCTAATGTCGAGGCAAACGAAACCAGAAGCGTACCCCAGACCAGTCCGAATATGGCTCCAATAGCCAACGTCATCACCGCTGCACCCGGCAGTGAAAGCGCGGTAACTACCACATAGATCAGGAACAGAACGGCAGCCGTTTGCAGTGGATTGGCGGCCTTGTAGCGCTCCAGTTCAGCCTGTTGTGACTTGAGATAGTCCAGGCTGAAGAACTGGCCCAGATCGAAAATAAAGAAACTGGCAATCAATATGGCCAGTACAATTAGCATGATAAAGCGGTTGCGGCTCATGGGGTTCCCCTAGTTATTGATGTTTCTTATGACAAATGACCGCACAAAATCCCTTTTTATTTCCTATGGCTGTTTATTACCCATCGTTCATCTCCTTCAGTGCAGCGTCCCCTGATCTTAAATCCCGGCTAAATACTGACAAAAAGGGTCTACAAATATTCCATTCATTAAGTGACGCTTGCGTTATAATGCCCGATTTCGCACATCAAGATTAACCACAACAACCTCAAGTGATCCATGGATAAGACTTACGACCCCCACAGCCTGGAAAAACGTTGGTATCAAATCTGGGAAGAGCGCGGTTATTTCGCTCCCATCAGCGACACCGAAAACGGCACACCCTACTGCATCATGATTCCGCCGCCGAATGTTACCGGTAGCCTGCACATGGGCCATGCCTTCCAGGATACCATCATGGATGCACTGACCCGTTACCATCGCATGAAGGGTAATAACACCCTCTGGCAGGCCGGATCCGACCACGCGGGTATCGCCACCCAGATGGTAGTCGAGCGTCTGATCAATGCCGAAGGTAAAACCCGGCATGATTACGGCCGGGAAAAATTTCTGGAGAAGGTGTGGGAGTGGAAAGGCCAGTCTGGCGGAACCATCACCAACCAGCTGCGCCGCATGGGGGCCTCTCTGGATTGGGAAAACGAACGCTTCACCATGGATGATGGCTTATCCGATGCGGTTAAAGAGGTATTCGTTCGGCTGTTCGAAGAGGGCTTGATCTATCGTGGCAAACGACTGGTCAACTGGGATCCAAAACTACATACCGCTGTTTCTGATCTGGAAGTGCTCTCCGAAGAGGAGAACGGCTATCTCTGGCACATGCGCTATCCACTGACCAACGGCCAGGGCAATCTGATTGTTGCCACTACCCGCCCGGAGACCATGCTGGGTGACTGCGCCGTCGCGGTGCATCCTGGTGATGACCGCTACAAACACCTCCTGGGTGAGTTTGTCGAACTCCCCTTGACCGGCCGCCGTATTCCCATCATTGCGGATGACTACGTTGATCCTGAATTCGGCACCGGTTGTGTAAAGATCACTCCCGCTCATGACTTCAACGATTACCAGGTCTGGATGCGCCACCGGGATGAGAAGGCCATATCGGAACAGCCCAATGGCGGCCTGATCAATATCTTCACCATCGACGCCGCTATTCGTGATCATGAAGAAGATGAAGAGAGTGTAATACCCGCTGCGTTCATCGGCATGGATCGGTTTGATGCCCGTAAAAAAGTGATCGCTGATCTTGAATCACAAGGACTGCTGGAGAAGATCGATGACCACAAACTGATGGTGCCTCGCGGTGACCGTTCCGGTTCTGTGATCGAGCCCTTCCTGACTGATCAGTGGTACGTCAAGGTGGAACCCCTGGCCAAACCCGCCATTGAAGCGGTTGAAAATGGCAGCATCAAGTTTGTCCCAGACAACTGGAAGAACACCTATTTTGAGTGGATGCGTAACATCGAAGACTGGTGCATCAGTCGCCAGATCTGGTGGGGACACCGCATCCCGGCTTGGTATGACAGCGAAGGCAACGTCTATGTGGGTCGTTCCGAAGCCGAAGTACGCCAGAAACACAATCTGACTGATGACTATGCCCTGCAACAGGACGAAGATGTTCTCGATACCTGGTTCAGCTCCGCCCTCTGGCCCTTCTCTACCCTGGGCTGGCCGGAGAACACCGATCGAGTGAATACCTTCTACCCTACCAGCGTCTTGGTCACCGGTTTTGACATCATATTCTTCTGGGTCGCCCGGATGATCATGATGGGTATCAAGTTCATGGACGAGGTACCTTTCAAGGAGGTCTATGTCCACGGTCTGGTACGGGACAGCCACGGCGACAAGATGTCCAAATCCAAGGGCAACGTACTCGACCCAATCGATCTGATTGATGGCATTGAACTGGAAGCCCTGGTTGAAAAACGCACCAGCGGCATGATGCAGCCCCAGCTGGCCAAGAAGATTGAGAAGGCCACCCGCAAGGAGTTCCCGGACGGCATCCCCAGCTTCGGCACCGACGCCCTGCGTTTCACCTTTGCCTCGCAGGCCACCACCGGCCGCGACATCAAGTTCGACATGGGCCGTATCGAAGGCTACCGCAACTTCTGTAACAAGCTGTGGAACGCTGCCCGCTATGTGCTGATGAATACGGAAAATCAGGATTGTGGCCAGAACGGCGGCGAGATGGAATTCAGTCAGGCCGATCGCTGGATTCTGGCAAGACTTCAGACCACCATCAATACCGTTGCCGATGCCTCTGAAAGTTATCGCTTTGATCACGCCGCCAAGGCGATCTATGAATTCACCTGGAACGAGTATTGCGACTGGTACCTGGAGCTCTCCAAACCGGTTCTGACCGGTGACAGCGCCAGTGAAGCCGCCAAGCGTGGCACCCGCAATACCTTGGTCAACGTGCTCGAGACGCTGCTGAGAGTAGCGCACCCGATCATGCCCTATATCACTGAAGAGATCTGGCAGCGGGTTGCACCACTGGCAGGCATCAGCGGTGAAACCATCATGACCCAGCCCTTCCCTGTCAGTGACGCCAAACTGGCTGATCAATCCGCAGTGGATGAGATGGAGTGGGTAATGCAATTCATCCTCGGTATTCGCAAGATTAAAGGCGAGATGAATATTGCACCCAGCAAACCTCTGCCCGTCCTATTGCAGAATGCCGACGCGGAAGATGAAGCTCGCCTGATTCGCAACCGTCATTATCTGGATTTCCTGGCACGACTTGAGTCAGCCACCCTACTGAAAGACGACGACAATACGCCCGAATCAGCCATTGCGCTGGTCGGAAAAATGAAAATCCTGATCCCGATGGCCGGCCTGATCGACAAGGAGGCCGAGATCAGTCGCCTTGAAAAAGAGATTGGCAAGGTACAGCAGAACATCACGCGTATCGAAGGCAAGCTCAACAACCCAAAATTTGTTGATAAAGCCCCAGAAGCCGTTGTACAGAAAGAGAAGGATAAGGTTGCGGCTGATCTTGCCGTACTGGAGAATCTGCAGCAACAGCTTAGCAAGATACAGGCATTGTAAGTGAACCTTCAGATCAACAGGCTGCTGTGCATAAATATAGATTGCACATCAGCCTGTAATCACTAGACTTGTAGTTACACTAACCCCAAAAGAACCCGTCTATGATCTCCATTGACGCACAACATGAAGAATTGAGAAACAGACTGTACGAAATCCGCCTAGAACACAGGGATCTGGATGATGCAATTGCAGTGCTCTCGGAAGTGCCGCATAAAAACGACCTGCTACTCAAACGTCTCAAAAGACGCAAACTGATGCTGAAAGACGAAATCACCCGTCTTGAAGATGAGATGATCCCGGATCTCGACGCCTAATCACCATTACAGGTAACGCCATGAAAATCACCCGACTGAGCGAATGTGAAACAACACCCGTTAATATGGATGGCATTCAGGGCGTCATAAAACAAGTGCCTGTCGGCAAAGCCGATGGTGCACCCAACTTCTCCATTCGGGTATTTACTGTTGAACCAGGTGGCCATACCCCTCACCACTCCCACGAAAGCGAGCATCTCAATTACATTCTGGAGGGCCGTGGTGTAGCGATGGAAGGTGATACGCCTCGGGAGATTCAGCAAGGTGATTATCTACTGGTGAAACCGCATGAGGTGCATCAGTATCGGAATACCGGGGATCAGCCGTTGGTGTTTATGTGTATGGTGCCGTCTGAGTATGAGTGATTGGCCAACCCTTACCCAATTGCTGTTTTGAAATAATCGTTTTATTTGCTACCCCTGTAGCCCGCACGCTTGCTTTTATTCGCGTATCGCCGCGGGATTCAAGAAGAATTCGCTAAATCACCCGTATACAAAATCTGTTTCACACGGCCTTCGGCCTTTGCGAGGTACTTTTGTGACCAAAAGTACCCAAAAGTCTCTCCCCGCCAGCCTGCCCTTCGGGTCCTCTGCGCTTCTCGGTCTGAGCGGCGCGCTAATAAACTCGCCGCTAAAGCGACTCAGACAAATTAGCGCTTGTTTCCGCTCACCCCTGCGATGCTCGACAGGCCGGAAGGGGATAAGGTCGAGGATGGCATCACAGACAGTTCGCTTTCCCATAAGGTGTCGGAGTCGGACCAGCCAACTCCGACACCTGTTGAAAAAAGAACAGTACGAGGTGCCCCACCGCTTTGCGACTTCCACACCACCGAGTATCGCAGCCGGGTACGGATTAAG
>ATLU01000033.1_pt1 | contig 73881 bp, 76 predicted proteins | sample 178751 | NCBI WGS metagenome assembly ATLU01 (sample SAMN02211837, study PRJNA209200) | bioreactor metagenome | isolation source: day 23 sample from continuous culture bioreactor inoculated with sediment... | place: Germany: Wadden Sea | collected 2011
CACTCAAACCAAAGGGGAAAAACAGCCAAAAAGCGACTGAGTAGAACAGAAGTGGTTAATTTTGGGGACAAAAAAGACTTTTCTGTGAAGTTGCATTAAATGCGATTGTTTCGGCGCCCCATTTACATCACAACCTAGAGTTGCTTAAAACCACCGTTTCCTCTGTGATTTAAAGGGGTCACTACGCCTTTAGATAGCAACCCACTGGGAAAATTGGTTAATCGACCCCGTCTTTGTTTCCATTGGGAGCACAGTTGACCAAAGGTTAATTACTTAACAGGTTCCAGCGGATTTTTTAGAAATCCAAGATGATTTAGAGTTAAATCAGAAGCCCATATTGCAACAATTGCCACCGGAATTTCTGCATCATTGGAAACAAACATGTGGGGACAACGATTCGTTTACCATGTTGGTGAAGACAGGTTACAAACCCACATATCTCCGGCACCAAAATGGCATCGGGACATCCCCTCACGTCAGTGTTTTGCAGTCCTATTAAAGATTATCCAAGCTGGACAAAATGTCGGCAATCAGAGCTTGTTCTGGCTCGCAACCAACCGAAAGACGCACGAACCCAGGGGCAACTTGATCCCCCCAGCGTGCGCGCCGCTCTGCCGAACTGTGAACCCCACCAAATGAGGTTGTTGGTCGCAAAAAGGCGCAACCCGTGATAAACCGCTCAGCCAGATCTTCTGTATCGAGGGTCAGGCTTAATAAAAATCCAAAGCAACTCATCTGCTTGATCGCCAATTCATAAGATGGATCCCCCTTCAGACCGGGATAACGCACCTCGGTCACCATGGGATGAGATTTCAGCACCTGCGCCAAGCTCATGGCCGTGCGACACATACGCTCGAACCGCACATCCAATGTCTCAAGCCCACGATGTAGCAACCAAGCCGCGTGCGGACTTGGAATGCCCCCGGACATTTTCCGCCAATTGCGCACACGTTCCAGAACAGCGGCATCGCGTGTCGCCACATGCCCCATTATCAGGTCCGAATGCCCACCCGGTGCTTTTGTATCCGATGCCACAACAATGTCAGCCCCAAGATCCAGCGGGCGTTGTCCAAGTGGGGTCATTGTGGTGTTGTCGACAATTGTTATGCCGCCTGCTCTACGCACGCGCCGCGCAATGTTCTGAATGTCGCACAGATCCAGCCCGGGGTTTGACGGCGTTTCAAGGAAAACCACGTTATAGTTGGCCATATCAAGCGTGTCATAATCTTTGGTCGGACGTTCATCGACCTGCACACCCAAACCGGCCAAAAACTCCTGTGACAACACCCGCGTGACATAATACCCATCTGCAGGGACCAACAGCCGGTCGCCTGCTTTCAAGGTTGAGAACAGCGCCGCAGAGATTGCGCCCATACCAGATGGAAAGGCAACACATGGGGCGTCTTCCAAATGCGACAGCAAATGCTCCAACGCCTCCCATGTGGGATTATCAACGCGGCCGTACCCTGGATACCCCGCAGGGTCACCGGGCAAATGGAACATCGAGCTTGAAACCAGAGGCAGGGCGATTGGCTCTCCCTTGTTAAGGTCCTTCGCTCGAAGGTGAAGCGCTTGCGCAAGCTTTGTTTGATCCGTCATGGATGCCCCTATCCTTATCCATTACCTCCATTGCCTCCATTGGCACGCAATGCAGCCCGTGCACATTGGCAAACCAGATATGAGATGAAAAGGCCTCGTGTCGATTGAGAGCGTGAAAACCGGTCAGCGCAAAAATAAATGCGTGACTACCCCAAATATATTTGGATTGGACGTCATGCTAAATGCATGAGTTGGCCCCAAAGACCCGCACTGAACTAACACATCTCGCAGCGTGACGGCGGGACAAAGCGGTCGTTGCGTTCACCCAGACGATGGACGGTTACAGTGATATCTATTTTGCGATCAAATCAGAAAATCGTCGTCGACCAATGATGGTCCAAACTGTTCTTTTGGCAACAGTTGAAAATGCGTTCCCGTCGCTTTCGCAGCAAGTATTCGATCGTAGCGAAAGGTCCTTGGGCTCTTTCTCAAATGGTCAAAGGCTACGACATACCAAATTGGATATTTCAACAAAAGATAATGGGGTTCGATGTGCCGATCAGAGATTTCACCATCTTCTCGTTGATATCGTATCTCCAAGCTCTCTTGGGCGACAAACGCCTGATGCAAGGCCTGGACAACCCGTTTTGGCGCGGTATTGGCGCTCGCTTGAACGTAAGTTGACGCGGTGACGCCAATCATGATGCGCGCTTGAAGCCGGTCCACTTTCTTGCGTTTCTCAGGCGAAAAAGACGCCACCAGTTGCCGCCTGACGGACCCTAAGCTTGCCAAAAACATGGGCGAGTTCATTTGTTCGGCGACCGCGATGCTGATGAGAAGATCAACCGCTTCTGCATAACTCAAATTCATCCGGCCGACGCCCCAGTTTCGGTCAAGACGTACGCCCCCGCCGCGCCCGCGGTCGGCGTCGATTTGCATGCCTTGATCCCGCATAAGCGACAGATCCCGCGCAATTGTACGCGTGCTGACCCCATGCTCACGCGCCAAGTCTTTGACCGTACAATGTGTGTCCTGCTTCAGCTGCACAGCCAGCAATTCCATCCGTCTCAGTCTATCGTTCGCATTTGTCCGGGTCATGAAACAAATAGGACATAAAATGTCATATTAGGCAATATCAGTGTGACACAGAAAGACCAACAGACCATCACCCGATACCGGTTGGTATGAGATATGCTTACAGGAGAGCAAAACATGAAAATGAATTACTGTGTTGTCGGAACAAACGACATGGCCGCCGCAAACACATTCTACGGCGCCCTTTTTGCGCAGTCGGGCCTTCAGAGCATGTCGCCATCTGACCGAATGACCTATTGGCTTGGCGAGGATTTTGCCTTTGCAACAGCGACCCCCTTTGACACAAATCCCGCCACCAATGGCAATGGTACAATGGTTGGCTTTTGCGTTGGGCCTGAAGCCGAGGTCAAAAGACTGCATGCCCTTGCCGTTGAACTCGGTGGTTCCTGCGAGGGTGCACCAGGTCAGCGTGGGCCAAAATTCTCAGCCTATGTACGCGATTTAGACGGAAATAAACTGTGTTTTTCTGACTAACAGCCTCTGAGCGACAGGCGCCCATTTATCGATGGCGAATATTTCCAAAGCGGACGTCTGTCAGCCTCGCTTCATTGATCACGCTGGGCTCTGACCACATCTCAGACAACAAAATTCAACGGAAAGCCCTAAAATAAGGTGGTACCCAAGGCCGGACTCGAACCGGCACGCCTCGAGGCGGGGGATTTTGAAGAGAAACGATATTTAGGTATTACAACTGCTTACAAAAATTCGTTCCCTCATACGAAACGTAAACAATGCAGCAATATGGGAAAGCCCTCTCGAATAGCTATTTTAGATAGCGAAACTATTTTCACTCAGCAAAGGCAGCCCGCAGAATCAGCGTAAATTAGCATTCAGGTCTGCCATGAGCCCTTGTCGCACTGCTTCTGGCAAACCATTCCAATAGGATGGCTTCACGAACCAGTGGTCACAATGCTCAATCATCCACTCTCTAACGTATCTCGACATGGTGGCTCCATTCGCTTGAAACGATTTAGCCAACGTCTCAAGCTCCTGTTGACGTGACTTCAGGGCGCACATGTGGATTAGAGTGCTCTCTCTATTCGGAAAAATGTTAACATATAAAAGCCACTCAAAATCCAGAGTGCCTTCGGAATCTCGAGGCGCATTTTGAAATGGGACTGCGGCGGAAAGCGCTATTGGAAGCGGGGAAGGACAAAGAATTAGTGCGTCATGGAACTCCTGAGACAGGAGTTTACCAAAGTTTCGGGCATTTGGTTCAAACCAACGATTTGTAATAAAATCGATATTCTTTTGCCTCTGCAATACGGATAGGTCAAGCAGTCCAAGAAACTCAGCCTCTATCCCATTAACTAATTCGCTATGCTGAGTTTTTTTTGCAGGCGTGGCATCCAGTTGGGCCTCAATCCAAGTTCTAAATCTCGCTCCAACTTCATCTCTGTTACGAATTTGCGTTCCTATCTCAATATTTAGGAAGTGAAGATCCCTGCACACCGCACGAAAGAGCTGCATTTGAAGCTCTTTCCTATTCGACAGTTGCCCTTCGCTTTCAAAGGTAAACTCGTTCTCATGATGTTTACAAAAACCGGGAAATACAGAAGCTTTATTTACCCCTACTTCTTCAAGCCCCATTTTCCGCCCAAAATGATCCAATTTTGGGGTAAGCAAATGCCCACGCTCAGCAATTGGGCGCAACATTAGTTTATTCGATAAAGAATGCGACGCTTCAATGCTTAGCTCTCCACAACTGGGAAAAAAACATTGCTGCCTAGACGCCCACGCTTTCGACCTTCTTTTCAGGAGCTCTCCGACGAGGGCGCGGCTTTCTCCCTCTCCTTGGTAAAAAACCATCGGCTCGGACTTGAGGCGTCGTAGTATCGCTTCAACTAACGGCAGATCTACGGAATCAAGCGTCCAAGAATGCATGTGAATCCCTGATCCAAGTTTTGACGGTTAGCATCACAATGCCGCAGCAAAGTTAGCTTGCAAAGGTTGCTTCCTGCCCGTAGCGGACTTGCTGATTGAAGAGTCGCGTCTCCAAGCAAACGACCATGCAGTTTGTTGTAATTCCAGCAATAAATTCCACGCAAAACCAACCAAAACAAAGGGTAAACAGAAGGCGAATGTGGGAACAATTGAAATGTTCCCACATTTCATCATCAAAAAATGTGTCATTTCAGAGATGCAGAAACTTGAAAAACTCTTTGTTTTCAAGGTGGTACCCAAGGCCGGACTCGAACCGGCACGCCTCGCGGCGGGGGATTTTGAATCCCCTGCGTCTACCATTCCGCCACTTGGGCACTGAGCACCGGATACAAAAGCAGAACCGGAACGTCAACGGGATAATGTCACAAATAACGGCCCGGCTGCATTTTTTTATCAGCCGGGCCGCAATTCAGGTTTTTGGCTAGAACATCACCCCGACCAGCCAAAGCGTAATGCCCGGGAAGCCAACCAAGATCACCACACGGATCAAGTCAGACAACACAAAAGGCGCCACACCGCGATAGGTTGCCGCCATAGGAATGTCGCGCGCCATCGAGTTGATAATAAAGAGGTTCATGCCAACAGGTGGCGTGATCAAACCGACCTCAACCACGATCAACGCCAGGATCCCAAACCAGATGCCCGCCTCTTCCGGGGTCAGGCCGAAATCCAAGACTTCTACGATCGGGTAGAAGATCGGAATGGTCAGCAGGATCATCGACAGACTGTCCATGACGCACCCAAAAATCAGATAGGCAACCAGCATGACGGTCAGGACCATCAGGGGGGCGAACCCCTGCCCTGTGACCCATTCCGCCAGCATCTGTGGCGCTTGTGTGAAGGCGAGGAAGGAGTTGAAGATCTGCGCACCAAGCACGATGAAAAAGATCATCGCGGTGGATTGCGCTGTGGCGAGGATGGAATCCAAGAACCCTTTCCAGGTGAGCCCCCCGGTCATCACGCCGTACATCCCGGTTGCAACTGCGCCCACAGCGGCCCCTTCGGTTGGGGTGAACAATGCCTGCACCCCCTCACGTGTCCAATTCCAGTCGCCAGCAATGCCACCCATAACCAAGCCAAAGATGACAACAACAGGCCAGATGGAAAGAAGCGTTTTGAAACGCTGAAGATACGGCACACGGTCCGCAGTGGTGGCACTGTCAGGGTTGATCCGCACCATGATCGCAACCGTCAGCATGTAACCAAGGGCCGCCAGTATTCCCGGAACCAAAGCCGCGATGAACATTTTAACGATGTTCTGTTCCGTCAGGATCGCATAGATCACCAGAATAACGGATGGGGGGATCAGGATCCCCAAGGTGCCACCAGCGGCCAAAACCCCCGTGGAGAGCGCGTCGGAATAACCCCGTTTGCGCATCTCCGGCAAAGCCACCTGCCCCATGGTTGAGGCTGTTGCAAGCGATGATCCACAGACCGCGCCAAAGCCCGCACAGGCCCCCACGGCCGCCATCGCAACGCCGCCTTTTCGGTGCCCAAGCCAATCAGAGGCGGCGTTAAACAACGCCCCGGACATGCCGGACTTGGTCGCAAACTGCCCCATCAGCAAAAACAGAGGCACAATCGACAGGGAATAGCTGGAAAACGTGTCATAGCTGAGTGTTTTCAGCTGGCTCAGCGTCACATTCGGACGCCCCATCATGTACCAAATTCCAAAAAACCCCGTAAGCCCCATCGACAAGCCGATTGGCAATCTCAAAAAGATCGCAATAAGCATCAGAACAAAGGCGAAAATAGCTAGCTCTAGACCGGTCATACGTGTTCCTCCCGACCATCAAGCATCCAGTTGAGCGAGCGCCATATCGTGTAAACGCTCACCAGGAAAAACAGTGTTGCACCGACCAATGAAAAACCAAACGGAATCCACACCGGAAGCTCCAATTCATAAGTGCTTTCGGCAAAGAATGGTTTTGAACCCATCCCTAAAATCGCACGCGCTCCGTCAGACCCAAAGGGAAACTTCTCGCCAAAACCAAGCCACAACCGCCAGAGGATGACAAAAGCCGCAAGCGACAGCATGACATCCCCAACCAAGCCAAGAAAGGCTTGCGTTCTATCGGAAAGGCGCGAGATGAAGATATCGACGGTCACATGGCCGCGGCGCAACTGACACCAAGGCAGAAAGGAAAACACGGCAATCGCACAGCCCATTTCCACGATTTCAAAATCCCCTTTGATTGGACCCAATCCAAATCCAAGCAGGGCCCGTCCGATAACTGACGCAACGGTGGTTAAAGCAATACCAGCCAGAACCACCCCGCCAAAATATGCCAGCCCACGGCTGATCCGTTCCATGATCCGCCCCACGCGAACCTCTGTTGATTTGGCCAATGCCATTGGCGCCCCCATATCTGGAAAAACGTCTGGAAAAACTCACCTATAGCGACACAATACGTAGAACGTCAGTCGCGACTTGATGAGAGAGCTCCGAGCCATTTTATACGGCTCGGAGAGGTTTCTTTAGGTCAGATCAGTTGCCACTGTGCTTGGCAACCAGTTCTTGTGCCATCGACACCATACCTGCGCCGTCCAGACCTTTCGAAGCCATATCCTCGGCCCATGCTGCGGTCTGTTTGTCGCCAATCATCCTAAGTTCACTTACAACGGCATCGTCCAGCGTATGAATTTTGTTGCCCTTGTCGGACACCACTTTCATCCCAAGCGCGTCGCCTTCGTCCATCGCGCGTCCGGCCCAGCCCGAGGCATCAAGGCCAGAGTTGGCATCAATCACCGCTTTCAGATCGTCTGGAAGGCTGTTGTAGGTGTCTTTGTTCATCGCCCAAATAAAGAATGTATTATAAAGCGCACGATCGCCGCCGATCTGCGTATGGCTTTCGGCCAATTCATGCACTTTCAGCGGCGGAACAATTTCCCAGGGGATAACGCCACCATCGACAACGCCTTTGGACAACGCTTCCGGGAAGGCTGGCACCGGCATACCAACCGGGGTTGCCCCAAGTGTTTCAAGCAATTGGTTCGCCTGACGCGACGGTCCGCGCAGTTTCAGGCCGGCAAAATCAGCCGAGGCCATGATTGGCTCGCCTTTCTTGTGGATAACGCCGGGGCCATGGACGTGGGTCGCCATCAAATGCACATCATTCATGCGCTCCATCAGGTATTTTTCGGAGAATTCCCACGCCGCTTTTGACGAGGCTTCCGCGCTCATCGACGTCATAAAGGGCAGCTCAAACGCCTCTGCTTCGGGGAAACGACCCGGCGTATAGGCGGGCAAGGCCCAACCGCAATCGATCACACCATCGCGGATTTGATCATAGAGCGCAGGGGGTTTGCCGCCCAATTGCATCGCGGGATAGATCTCTACCTTAATGCGGCCACCACTTTCCTTTTCGATTTTTTCAGCCCAAGGGACCATGAAAAATTTCGGGACCGATCCTTTGGGTGACAAGAAGTGCTGACAACGGAGTGTCACATCCTGTGCAAACCCAGCCGTGGCTGAAAGTCCAAGTGCAAGTGCGCCCGCAAGGGCTGTGTTCAAGGTGATCTTCATTTCGTTTCCTCCCAAAACGCGGTATCTAGACAGTATGTTACAGGCGAAGGCCTTTCGGCGTAATTAAATTGCCCGTTACATGTATAAAATCAGGCTATAGATCATTAGGCAAGAATTTTCGACCGTACGGTCGGTTTTACTTTGGTCGCGTTTTTTAGGATTCGTAGCGAGAGCTCGTTGCATATGCAACATTTAATTAACGCGTTCACGGTCGCGACCTCGCGCACCTCCCCGTCAACACCCCGCATTGGCCCCCCTCGTGAAGGATACGCACCCGCCCCTAAAGCCTATTGGCAGAAAATGTGTCACAGACATTCAGATCGCCACTTTCATAACCAATCTCAAACCATTTGGCCCTTTGCTTTGAGGTGCCATGGGTGAATGTGTGTGGCATCGGTGTCCGACCGGAATTGCGTTGCAATGTATCATCCCCGATTTGGCGCGCTGCATTGATTGCCTCTTGAAGATCCCCGCTCTCGAGCGATCCGAACTGGCGTTCCACCTGTCGCGCCCAAATGCCCGAGTAACAATCAGCCTGTAATTCGATGCGAACTGAAATGGCGTTGCTTTCCTCTTGGCTGACGCGCTGTCGCACAGAATTGGCTTTGCCCAAAATTCCCAGCTCGTTTTGCACATGATGCGCAACCTCATGAGCGACGACATAAGCCGCAGCAAAGTCGCCTTTGGCGCCAAGCTGGCCGGACAACGTGGTAAAAAAATCGGTATCCAAATAGATCTTGCGGTCCCCTGGGCAATAAAACGGTCCCGTCGCACCGGACGCCCCACCACAGGGGCTTTGTGTCACCCCTTTGTAAAGCATCAATGTCGCCGGGCGATACGCCCCGTCCACCTGCGCGCGAAACACCTGATCCCAAACTTCTTCCGTATCGGCGAGTGTCACCGAAACAAACGTCCCTGCCCGCTTATCCGCTTCGGTGATGGTGGTGGTGGAGGATGCCGGTGCTGAGCTTTGCTCCAGCAAGGGTGTGACGTCAATTCCCGCAAAATATCCCAAGGCCAAAATAGCCAGCAACCCCAAGCCACCAATTTGCAGCCCACCGCCTCGGCGACCACCTTGCATCCGCCGGTCTTCAATATTGCGGCTTTCACGCCGACCTTTCCACTTCATGGTGATCCCCCCGATGTTTCACAATCAGTTTACTGCGCCATTGCGTCCCGACAAGGCAAGATTGCTTGACCTGACGCAATGAGCATGTTTCGTGGGGGCAAATAAATGGGCACGATCGGGCATGATTAAGCGACTGTACAATTGGACGATGGCGTTGGCTGAGGCGCCTTACGCGCTCTGGGCGCTTGGCTTTGTAGCCTTTTTGGAAAGCTCCGTTTTCCCAATTCCCCCAGATATTCTGATGATTCCAATGATCATTGCCACCCCACGTCGCGCGTTTTTGATTGCGGGTGTGGCCCTTGTTGCGTCCGTTCTTGGGGGCGTATTTGGCTATTTCATTGGCTGGGGATTGTTTGAGAGCGTTGGACGCCCTGTTCTGGAATTCTACGGCAAGACCGACAATTTCGACGCCTTTGCGCGAACCTATAATGAATGGGGCGCATGGGCTGTGTTGATCGCGGGGGTGACGCCCTTCCCTTATAAGGTCATCACAATCCTGTCTGGCTCTACCGGCCTTAGCTTTCCGGTCTTTATGATTGCATCTGTTATTGCCCGCGGGCTGCGCTTTTTCATTATCGCAGCCCTTTTGTGGAAATTCGGCGCGCCCATTCGTACCTTTATTGAAAAACGCCTCGGGCTCATATTCACCCTGTGTGTGGTGGGTTTGATCGGGGGCTTCTATCTGGTGAAATTCCTATGAAACTGATCAAAAACCTGACATTCACGCATTTGGTGCTGATGGCCACGCTTGGCTCCATCCTTGTTCTGGGTGGCGCTTTTATCTTTCAGGCGTTTGGGTTTGCACCTTGCAAACTTTGCTTGTGGCAACGCTGGCCACACGCGGCGGCTATTGCCATCGGCGCGGCAACACTGAGCACACAAAAACGCCTGTTGGCTTGGTTTGGCGCGGCAGCTGCAGCCACAACTTCTGCTCTAGGGTTTTATCATTCCGGCGTTGAACGAAAACTGTGGGAGGGGCCCAGCACATGCACATCCTCCAGCCTGACCGGAGAGCTGGACCCCGCCGACCTGTTGAACCAAATCATGGCAGCCCCTCTTGTGCGCTGCGACGAAATTCCGTGGGAAATGTTCGGTGTCACGATGGCCAACCTGAACGCGCTTGGCTCAGCCGTATTGGCGATTATCTGGATTTTGGCCGCACGCAAAGCGGCATAACCAAACGAAAACGCCCACCTAAACCGTGGGCGTTTCAATCTCTGCATGGTCGTTAAAACCGGGAGCTGTTACTTCTTCATTTGCCGTAAGAACTGACGCAGCATACCGTGCATCATTTGCACATCCTGGCGCGTCAACGGCATCCGGCTCCACATGTTCCGAAGTGCTATTTTCATCACCTCAGCCTTGGTTTCGGGAAAGAAGAACCCAAACTCATCCAAACGCGCCTCGTAATGCTCGGCAAGCTTATCAACCTCGATCACGCTGGCCATTTCGGTTGTGGGCATGGACAAGACCTCATGGGTGATATCCGCCGTGTGGCGGCGCCATTCATAGGCGGTCAGCAACACACATTGCGCAAGGTTTAGCGACGCAAACTCCGGGTTGACCGGCACCGTAATGATCGCGTTGGCAACTGCAACGTCCGGGTTTTCAAGCCCTGTGCGCTCTGGCCCGAACAACACCGCGACCTTCTTTCCCTCAGCCCGCATCGCGCACGCCATTTCCATCGCACGTTCCGGGCTGACAATCGGTTTGGTCAACTCACGCGAGCGTGCGGTCGTGGCAAACACGAAATCGCAATCCCCGACCGCCTCGGCCACAGTATCATGCACGCTGGCACTGTCCAAGATGCGCCCGGCCCCAGAGGCCATTGCCACAGCGGCTGGGTTTGGCCAGCCATCCCGCGGTTCAACCACACGCATTCTGGTCAAGCCAAAGTTCAACATCGCCCGCGCCGCGGCACCAATGTTTTCGCCCATTTGCGGGCGCACCAGAACAAAGGCAGGATCTGGACCCAAAGCGCTCATCTTTACAAACCTTTCCAAATTCTCGCGCCGTGATACGCTTGTCTGAACCCAAAAGGCAAGGAGGGCACCATGGCCTATGATCCAGAAATCTACGAAACCCTCGCGAGAGATTTGACCGCCCTGCCGGGCATCGGCGAGAAAAAGATGTTTGGCGGAATTGCGTTCATGCTGAATGGCAACATGCTGTGTGGTGTGCATAAAGACGGCGCAATGTACCGTGTGGGAAAAGATCATGAGGCCAAGGCTTTGGCATTAGACGGTGTGGACCCCATGAGCTTTACCGGACGGCGGATGGGTGGGTTTGTTGACGCAGCCCCCGACGCGCTTGAGAACGAGACAACTCGGCTTGCACTCTTGTCTCTCGCCACAAGTTTTGTAGGCACGCTGCCCGCAAAATAACCTGCCCCTTGCAAAACCTGCCCTAAGACAAGATAAGCGCAAAAGCATCGTGGAAAGGAGCATCCAATGGCCGACGCACAAGAGATGGAACAGCCTCAGGTTTACCTTTTGACACCACCGGAGTTTGAACTTTCAACCTTTCCGACCCTGCTTGCCCGGGTGCTCGATAGCACCGATGTGGCCTGCTTGCGCCTGACCCTCGCCACAACCGATGAAGACCGCATCATGCGGGCGGCGGATGTGTGCCGCGAGGTGGCCCATGCCCGTGATGTGCCGATCGTGATTTCCGAACATGCCTTGATGGTGGAACGCCTTGGTTTAGATGGGGTACATCTGGGGGACGGCGGGCGCCGCGTGCGCAAAACCCGCACCGATTTGGGTCAAGACGCCATTGTTGGCGCCTACTGCGCGGGATCGCGTCATGAAGGTTTGAATGCGGGCGAAAACGGTGCGGATTATATCAGTTTCGGGCCGGCCGGTGCCTCGGCGCTGGGCGACGGAACCCGCGCCGAGCTGGATCTGTTTGACTGGTGGTCGCAGATGATCGAGATCCCGGTGGTCGCGGAAGGCGCTTTGGATCAAGACATCATTCGCACGCTGTCCCCGATGACCGACTTTTTTGCCATCGGCGAAGAGATCTGGCGCACAGAGGATCCAGTTGCCGCATTGAAAGCCCTGACCGACGCGATGCAGGGCTGATAAGGACGTGCTTGGGCGGGATCACCTCCGCTCAGGCAACCTTGTTTTCAATGTCCAGCACTCCAAGCCCCTCGCGCACTTTTTCCTCGCAATAAAGGCTTAACGCCTTGCGGCTGGCAAAATCTGTGACCTTTACGGGGGGGTGATAGATCAGCTCGATACGCCCCTGGCGTCTTGCGGCAAGGGTTTGGAGCAGATGCGGGGCAAAATCCATATCCCCCCACCAGCCATAAAAGCGTGGATCTTCGCCTTCCGGTGCAAAATAGCGTACGCTCACCGGCTGCACCCACATGAACTCACGAAGTTCTGGCGTAAAGAACGCCGCAAAAAGAGTTGATTTAAAAGGTAAAACCCTCTGTGCATCAGAAGATGTTCCTTCTGGAAAAAACAAAAGCTTATGCCCGGCACTCAGACGCGCGCGAAACACTTCGATTTGCTGCGCCGCCTCGCGCCGATCGCGATTGATGAACACCGTCCCGGTGGCGCGCGCGAGCCAACCAATACCCGGCCATTTGGCCACCTCGGATTTGGAAACGAAATACACCCGCTTTTTGGCGTTGAGAGAAAAAATGTCCAACCAGCTGGCGTGATTGGCCACAACCGCGCCTTTTTCGCGCATCTGCTCGCCAATGGCATGGAACGGAATGCCCAGGATTACAAAGGCGCCGCGGCACACAAATTGCGTGATATAGGGCGTAACGGGTCTGTGCATCCCAAAGATCGGACGCTCGACCAGGCGCACCAGAAGCAACAGTAACAGCCCACCAAACACGAGGATACCCAAAGGCAATCCACGCCACAGCACCCGGACAATCGCCATTCCTTTAGGATGAAAGGGTTTTGGTTCGGTCTCTCCATGCCAAAGCGCGCTCATCGGCGTTTCTCGGTATAGATCGCTTTGTGTGTCGCGCTCATCTTATTGGTGTCCATGATCAAACATACATCCGTGGTGTTAAAGCTATAATCCACAAAAGCGCCCTGCCCCACATAGCCACCAAGGCGCAGATAGGCTTTGATCAACGCCGGAACCGCTCGCATCGCTTTGGGCCGGTCGATTTCAGTCTCAGACAGCAGGTTCATCTCTTGATATACATCTGGGTGGGCGCAAACCCGCAAATCTTCTGGCGCAAGGTGGCGGTGATGCAAAAGAGACAGAGGCGCCTTTAACTTCTCGATATCAGTACCATGGAACGACGCCACGCCAAAAAGAACCTCAATCTCATGGGCCGCGACATAGTTCGCTAAACCGTTCCATAAGACCATCATTGCCGCCCCACCGCGATAATCTGGATGCAGGCAGGAGCGGCCAAGTTCCAACAGTTTTCGCCCGGATGCCTTTAGGGGCGACACATCATACTCCGCCTCGGAATAAAACCGCCCTGGCCCCGAAATTTGATCGCCGCGCAGCAAGCGGTACACCCCAACCGCAGACATATCTTCGCGCGATTTATCAAATAAAACGAGGTGATCGTAGAAAGGATCAAACGCATCGCGTTCCAGCCCGTCCTCGTGATCGACCAAGGGACCATCGCTGCCAAGTTCGCGCACGAAAACATCATACCGAAGCTTTTGTGCCGCGCGTAAATCATCCGCATCACGGGCAAGACGCAGCACGAATTGTGGTTCAGCAGAGTGCATTTCCAGGCCTCAATTGGTTTATCCGGGTTCTAATGCGACCCGATCTACAACGCAACTCACCGCGATACACGCAATGGTTGCTACTACTATGATTAAGGTTTAGTACTAAGAGCCGGAAGGATCAAAAACGGGTATAAGCACAACAACTTGCGTATCAATCACCTGCTTCCCAACATGTTCAAAATTCGCGGTGACTTTTCCGCCGATATTCGATTGTACCTGCCCAAGACCCCAATCCGGTTGGTTCGGATGACGCACATACATGCCCGGTTCCAATAACGACATCATTTTCACGCCTTTCCTAAAGGGAGTATCCCATGCCCACAAACACCCGTGATCTGACTGCCTTGATCGGCTCGCGTATTTGCCATGACCTTATCAGCCCTTTAGGGGCAATCGGCAATGGTGTTGAATTGTTGGAGTTGTCAGGGTTGGGCGATCTGCCGGAAATGGCGCTGATTTCTGAAAGTGTGCAAAATGCAAATTTGCGTATTCGCTTTTTTCGGGTCGCCTTTGGTGCGGCCAATTCAGAACAGCGTGTCGCGGAGAACGAAATTCGCACCGTATTGGCCCCGAATGCTGATGGCCGGAAAATTGAGATCAATTGGACGCCGCTTGGCGACCAGTCACGCGCAGCCGTCAAGCTTGCCTTTCTCATTATCCAATGCATGGAAACCAGCATGCCATGGGGTGGCCGTCTGGAGATTGAAGAGCAAAATGGTCAATGGCGCATTTGGTGTGAGGCCGAAAAACTACGCGTCGACCCAAGCCTTTGGGCGCTGTTAGAGGCGGATGACGATGAGGCCAATGTCTCGCCTGCACAGGTGCATTTTGCCCTGATCGGCCCGGAATTAAAACGACAAGGGCGCACCGCCTGTGTGGCTCTTGCCGATCATTCTGTCAGTGTCAGTTTTTAATCCTAACCACGCACCGTACCGTCACCTTCGACGATATATTTAAAGCTGGTCAATTGCATGGCACCAACCGGGCCACGCGCGTGCATTTTGCCCGTGGCAATGCCAATCTCTGCGCCCATCCCAAACTCGCCCCCATCCGCAAATTGGGTCGAGGCATTGCGCATCAAAATCGCACTGTCGATACGCGCAAAAAACCTGGCTGCGGTGGCATCATTTTCAGTCATGATCGCATCGGTATGCGAGGAGCTATACTGATTGATATGGGCAATCGCCCCATCCACATCTTCAACAATTTTTGCGGCAATAATACTATCGAGGTATTCTTTGCCCCAATCCTCATCCCCCGCAACAACAGTCCCGTTCAACCCCGCATCGGCGCGAACCTCGATGCCTGCTGACATCAACTTATTCAGGATTTCTTGCCCCAAAGGCATGGCATCCTTGTGGATCAGCAAACACTCTGCCGCGCCACAAATACCGGTGCGACGGGTTTTGGCATTGATCACCACACGCGTGGTTTTCTCTGCATCCGCATCTTTGTCGATATAGATGTGCACAATACCTTCGAGATGTGCAAACACCGGCACACGGGCTTCGCGCTGTACCAACCCGACCAACCCTTTGCCCCCGCGCGGTACAATGACGTCAATATGATCGGTCATGGTCAGCATCTCGCTTACTGCGGCACGATCTCTCGTAGGGACGATCTGAATGGCGTCTTCAGGCAAACCTGCGCTGCGCAACCCGTCTTGCAGGCAGGCGTGGATGATGCCCGCCGAATGAAAACTCTCGGACCCGCCGCGCAAGATGACTGCGTTCCCCGCCTTGAGGCACAACGCGCCCGCATCTGCGGTCACATTAGGGCGACTTTCGTAGATCACGCCAATCACGCCAAGCGGCGTGCGCACGCGCCTGATGTGAAGGCCTGAGGGGCGATCCCATTCTTCGGTGATTTTCCCAACAGGGTCTTCTTGGACAGCAACCGCTCGCAGCCCCTCACACATGGCTTTGATCCGGTCTTCGTCCAGCATCAACCGATCAAGCATGGCGGGCGACAACCCCTTGTCCCGGCCAAAGCTCATATCTTTTGCGTTGGCTGCAACAATCTCATCCCGGTGCATCCAACAGGCGTCTGCCGCCGCCAAAAGCGCATTTTCCTTTGCAATGGACGGAGCGAAGGCCAGAACAGTCGCAGCCGCGCTGGCGCGCTCACCGATCTGGGTCATCATGGATTTGATGTTTTCGCTCATGGGATAATCTCCGTGAAGTATCGCCTTCAAGGCTTTGATTTAGATTGACATATCATCTCTGTGTATCAATGCAGAACGTCCGGGATACCCTAGAACCGCTGCGATCTGGTCCGAACGTTTTCCCGCAATTGAACGTGCTTCATCCGATGAATACCGCGCAAGACCCGCCCCGATCTGTAAAGCATCAGGGCCGTGGATTGTCACGCTATCCCCACGCCCAAATTGCCCATACACGGCTGTCACACCGGCTGGCAAAAGCGACTTTCCTTGCTTCAAGGCCGCTGCGGCCCCCGCGTCGACAACAATGTCACCCTGTGGCTTCATTGATGAAATCCACTGTTTGCGGGCCGCTTTTGGGTCTGTGTCCGCGGTAAAGACCGTGGCGGGTGCCCCGGCCAACAACTGTGCTATCGGATTAAGACGAGAGCCTTCAGTGATGGTTAAGGCACATCCAGCCCCGGTCGCAGTCTTTGCCGCCATGACCTTGGTCTTCATCCCACCTTTCGACAGGCCAGACCCCGCATCGCCCGCCATCGCTTCGATCGCGGGAGTGATTTCGTCAACCTGATCAAACCGTGTCGCCGAGGCATCGTCGCGCGGATTTGCCGTGTAAAGACCATCCACATCGGACAAAAGCACCAAGTGATCTGCTCCGATGGTCACAGCCACCTGCGCCGCGAGCCGGTCATTGTCACCAAAGCGAATTTCATCCGTCGCCACGGTGTCATTCTCATTCACAATCGGAACAGCCCCAAGTGATAAAAGCGTCTCTAGGGTTGCACGAGAGTTCAAGTAACGACGACGGTTTGCGCTGTCTTCCAGCGTTACCAAAACCTGCGCGGTTGTCGCACCATGCTGTGCTAACGCCTCTTCATAGGCCCGCGCCAGTCGGATTTGCCCAACAGCGGCGGCCGCCTGAGATTGCTCTAGCGGCAAACTTCCGGTGGGCAATTTCAGCACCCCACGGCCAAGCGCAATAGACCCCGACGAGACCAAGACCACATCCGCCCCGCGGGCTTTTAGATCCGCCACATCTTGCGCAAGGGAGGTCAGCCATTCAGACTTTAACGCCCCTGTTTTTACGTCCACCAACAAGGCGGAGCCGATCTTGATGACAATACGTTTGGCTGTGCTTAAGGCGCCCAACTTTCTGGCTCCTCAACAGGTGTGTGACGAATGCGATCTTCAGAAATCTCTTTGCGCAAGGCACGCAGCACCTCTACGGTGCCTTCGCGTGCGACGCCGGACATCATCATTACCGGCCCCGCGACGGCTTCAAGCTCCGCCAATTTTTCCGCCCGCTCCTCTTCATCAAGAGCGTCGATCTTGTTCATTACGGTGACGCGCGGCTTGTCGCCCAAAATGTCGCCGTAATTCTCGACTTCGGTGATGATGGTCTGCCAATCCCCTGCAACATCATCAGAAGTCCCGTCGACCAAGTGCAAAAGAACTGAGCACCGCTCCACATGCCCCAAGAACAGATCACCAAGACCGCGCCCTTCCGACGCCCCTTCGATAAGACCCGGAATGTCTGCGATGACAAACTCGGCGTTATCAACACCGACCACGCCCAAGTTGGGGTGAAGCGTGGTAAAGGGATAATCGGCAATCTTGGGACGCGCGTTTGAGGTTGCGGCCAGAAAGGTCGATTTTCCGGCATTGGGAAGGCCCAAAAGGCCAACGTCGGCAATCAGTTTCAACCGCAACCAAAGTGTGCGCTCGACACCCGGCTGGCCAGCATTGGCACGCCGGGGGGCTTGGTTGGTCGAGGTTTTGAAGTGTAGATTGCCAAACCCACCATTGCCGCCCTTGGCCAGCACCACGCGCTGCCCAACTTCGGTCAGATCGGCGATAACGGTTTCCTGATCTTCGTCCAGAATTTCGGTGCCAACCGCAACGCGCAAAACGATGTCATCGCCATCTGCCCCGGTGCGCTGTTTGCCCATGCCTGGGCGGCCGTTATCTGCGAAAAAATGCTGTTGATATCGGAAATCGATGAGCGTGTTCAGCCCTTCGACCACTTCGGCAATCACATCGCCGCCGCCACCACCGTCGCCACCATCAGGCCCGCCGTATTCAATGTATTTTTCGCGCCGGAACGACACACAGCCGCCACCGCCGGCACCAGACCGAATATAGACCTTGGCGAGATCGAGGAATTTCATGTGTCTTAGCCTTTTCTGAACTGACTTTGGCGATAGAGGGAAACGGCGGCGGGCTCAAGTCTTTGGCGCTACAAACCCACGTTTTCCGCCGTAAAACTGGATAATAACATCATATAGCGGGCGGGCGGGGCAGAGCAAATTTTTGAACCGGCAGGTCTTTGCCTTGCGCCCGGCAAAAAGCTGTCGCAGTGCCACATTCTGTAAACCCCAGTTTTTGCAAAACGCCTATGGACGCAACATTGCCCTCAAACACCCCGGCGCTGATCTGATCCCAGTCATAGCGCGACCAGCAATGTTTGATCAATTCGCACGCCATTTCGGTTGCAAACCCTTTGCCCCAAGCCTCGCGCGCGAGCATGTATCCAAGCTCGGGCCCGCTTTCGCCATGGGATGCAACCCCCAAAACCCCAATCATCCGCCCGTTGCAGAACACCGGGCCAGCCATGCCTTTCTGGGGATCAATCGGTTTGCTACGCTCACGGGTATGGCTGCGCTCGGCGGGCCAAGGCCAGCTTGCGGTCCATTTGACCACCTCGTAATCGGACACAAGCGCATGAAAAGGGTCGCAATCCAGCGAGGTCGCGCGACGCATCATCAGTCGATCCGTGAGCAAGCGTGTCATCATTTCAAACGCCTCCAATCATCGCGAGACAGGTTCACTTTGATCAAAGGAACCTCAACACCCTGCGCCTGCGAATATTCTGACACGATGACACCCGTTGGCGCGAACCCCAGTTTTTTGAGGACGCCAAAAGACGCAGTATTTCCTTCGAAATAACCCGACCCTAGCAACTGCGCGTCAGTATTTTGGAAAAACCAGTCAACCAAAGCCCCAGCAGCTTCGGTCATATAGCCTTTATTTTGATACGCTGCCCCCAGCCAATAGCCAAGGGTGTCCCCGATACCGATCACACCCACCACGCCTTCTTTTGCTTGAATGGCAAGCCCTTCAAATTTTGCCCCCTCTGCAAGAAAGTTCAAAAAAGCATCAAAATCTGCCGGCGTATAGGGATGCGGCACAACGGTCAGCCAGCGAGAGACGTCGATATCGTCCAAAAGCTGAACGATGACGTCCCGATCGCCACCGGACAACGGTCGCAAAACCAAACGTTTGGTTGCAATTTCTTTCATAAAAGAAACAACTTACCTATATTTATGCATATAGGTCCAGGTTGGAACATTTGCGGCGCGAGACACGCAGTGGCTTTCGGCGTCCCCAATATATTCAAACCCAGCATTGGTCAGAACGCGCGCGGACGCGGGATTGTCCTGGAACACTTCAGCAAAAATAGCACTGTTTTCGAGTGGATTGGCTGCAATCATCGCGCGCACCGCTTCTGACGCGATCCCTGCGTTCCAAAACGCAGGAGCGACCCAATAGGACATCTCTGACTGACCGCGATCCAATCTGGTCAGTGTGATGACGCCGAGCACTTCCTGCTGTTCTGTCGAGGATCCGTCAATCACCCAAGCGTCCTGCGGTTGTGACACGTCGAGAGCACGTTTGATGAACCCCTCGGTGGTGCCAGGAGGCAAAGGATGGGGGATAGACCGCGTGCTGCGCGCAACTCGCTCATCCCCTGCGTAAAGCGCCATAGATCCGGCATCCGATTTGCGCACCGGGCGCAAAACGAACCGTTCAGCAGGGATAACAGGTTGGCAAGAAATCGTGTCATACATCATGGCTTTCCCTCCTCCGAAAAGCACTGATTGCCAAATCTTCAATTTGTGGATGGCCCGCCCGTTGAAAGAGCTGACTATCTGGCAAAATAGTTAACAAAACTTAAAGGTCCAAATACGCCTGACCCAAAACAGAAAAAGGGCCGGCTTGTGCAGCCGGCCCCTGAATTTTCATCACCTTACAGGTTTCGACTTACTCAGCGGCCTCCGCCACTGGGAGAACCGAAATAAAGGTGCGGCCCTTAAGGCCTTTGTGGAACTTCACTTTACCTTCGCTGGTTGCGAAAAGTGTGTGGTCGCGTCCCATACCGACGTTTTGGCCTGCCCACATTTTGGTGCCGCGCTGACGCACGATAATGTTGCCAGGAACAACGTCCTGACCACCAAAAATTTTGACGCCAAGGCGACGACCGGCTGAGTCGCGGCCGTTACGGGATGAACCGCCTGCTTTTTTATGTGCCATGCTATCTCTCCTTAGCTCAGATTAGGCCAGTGTTTTGGCCTGCTCGACCCAGTCCGCTTTCACTTTAACAGCATCAAAGCTGTCAACCTCAACTGCGGCCAGTTGGGCGAAGGTTGTGATGCCGGCTTCAGCCAGCTTTTTGGCAGCGGCAGGGCCGACACCTGTGATGGTGGTCAGGTCGTCACCGCCCGCTTGAGCGGGAGCGTCGGCCTTAGCAGCAGCTTTTTTGGCAGCAGGCTTTGCAGCAGGTGCAGCAGCACCTGAAACAGACCCAGCACCCATAGCAGCTTTTACACCAGACTTCTCAGCGCCCTTTTCAAGGACTTCAAGGATCTTCACCAGTGTCAGTTTTTGACGGTGGCCCTTGGTACGCTTAGAGCTGTGCTTACGACGGCGTTTCACAAAGTTGATTACTTTGTCGCCTTTGATCTGATCGATCACTTCTGCTTGAACGCCCGCGTCTGCGACGACGGGGGTACCAACAGTGGTGCCAACCATAAGAATCTCGTTGAACTGGACAGTGTCACCAGCTTCGGCCGCCAGCTTTTCGACACGCAGGATGTCGCCAGCTTGGACCTTATACTGCTTGCCGCCGGTTTTCATAACCGCAAACATATGATCTTCCTTCATTTTCCGCGTCCTACGGCCCCGGTTTGACCCGGTGTTCCAAGGATGGGTCTGGCCCATCTTGCCCCGAACGGCGCGCCCATATGGGCTGCAATTGAACTCACTGGCAAAGGGAACCCCTTACCAGACTGCGGGCTTATCGGGGGAATTGGGGCCTAAGTCAAGAAAAATAACAGCAAAGCACGAATGGAAGGCTCAGCTTGTGCTTGCCTCCATGGGCAGGCCATATTAGCCAATGACCACGCGAAGAGACCACATTGCATTCTATACCAATCCCTGCGGAGAACCAGCCCATGACGCAAAACAAATCCAAATCATCGGCCCCCATGTTCCCGCTGGCAAGTCAGTCCGCAAAAGCGAATGTTGGATCCGCCACGGGGATGCAACAGATCAATCCAAATGTAGCGCAAGCCCAGACCGCCATTCGTGTGGGAAATGCAAAAATGTCTCAGGGCAAATTCAAAGAGGCGGTAGACGCCTATCAAACCGCGGCGCGCCTGCTACCCAAAGAGATTGGCATTTGGAACGCTTATGCGAAGGCCTTGTCGATGCTTGGCGACAAAACGGCCAACAAGCGCGCCCAAAAGCTTTTAAAAAAATCTGGCCTGCCCGCCCCGGCGCAGAAATCTATCGTGATCGAAATGTCGCGCAGCAACACCAAAACCTCGCGCACCAGCACTGGGATTTCTAAGGAAGTGATCAACCAATTGCTGACCCGTTTTAATGGCGGGGATGCGCAGGGCGTGGCAGCGGAGGCAAAGGCCCTCGCCGAGGTTCATGGTTCAAATGAAATCATCCGGCTGATCCTGGGGGCCTCGCTGGCCGCCCTAGGGCAAAATGACGGTGCCGAAGCGGCCTATCTGGAAGCCCTGTCAATTGCCCCAGATTACGCAGAGGCCCAAGCAAATTTAGGCGAACTTCTGACCGCGCAAGGGCGATACAATGATGCGCTGGAGCATCTTCAGGCGGCGTTCCGTCAAATTCCCTCGAACCCGAAAGTCTTGGGAAACCTTGGCCGCGCCATGAAAGAAGTGAACCGCACACATGAGGCCCTTAACTATCTCGACAAGTTCTTAGCCCTCGCGCCCAATACGCCCTTTGCGCAATTTCTGCGCGCCGAATGCCTCATCACGTTGGAGCAAGGTGAAGAGGCGATTAAAGCGCTGGATGCAATGCCGGATCAGCATCGATCAAATCCAGAGCACCTTGTTTTGCGGGCCGTTGCATTAGATCAAACCGGGCAAAAAGACGCGGCGCTGGACCAAGTCCGCAAAGCGGCCAAGCTTGCCCCAACCCAAATTCGTGTGGTCACGGTGTCTGCCAATCTGTTGCAGCAACATGGGGCATTTGAAGAAGCAGAAACGCTTTTGGTCAAAGCGACCGAGATGGGGCTGAAACATGGCGCTGTGTACCGTCAGATCACAAGCGGGCGGAAACTCGATAAAGACGAGCCCCTTGCCCTTGAAATGTTGGACCAATGGGGTTCAAACCCCGAGATTAAGGGACGTGCAGATCTTGGGTATGCCTTGGTCAAATTGATGGAAGATACCAAGCAATATGACAAGGTCTGGCATTATCTTGACACGGCGAACACCATCCTGCGCACCGATTTCCCCAATCCAAAAGGACGCGACCGCCGAGAGCTGACGCAAATGTTGTCCTTTGTCGGAGATATGGATCTTACGCGCGTGGGGAAGGTTGGCTATCAAGACGACAGTCCAATTTTTGTCACCGGCCTGCCTCGGTCAGGCACGACACTTGTGGAGCAAATTCTTTCAAGCCATTCGCGCGTGACGGGTGGGGATGAAATGGCGCTTTTCCATACGATGGGCTTTAATCGCGCCTCGGACGTTCTGGCCAAAGGTGGCAAAATCAACGATATGACGCCCAAAATGCTTGAAGAGATTGGCAACGAATATCGTGACGCCGTTCTGAAACGTCACCCCGGCGCAGATATTGTAACCGACAAATCCATTTCGACCTATAAGGTGGCGCCTTTGGTGTGGCTGGCGCTTCCCAAGGCGAAAATTGTCGCGCTCAAACGTGACCCGCGCGACAACCTGTTTTCGATGTTGAAAAACCGGTTTGTTTCCGGGCTGCACACCTATACTTATTCTCAATCTGACTTGGTCGAGGTTTACGGGTTGTTCACCGAATACCTTGCCGCCTGGCGTGAATTGGCGGCCGACCGGATCTATGAAATCCAATATGAAGAGCTTGTGGCCAATCCCGAGGTTGAAGTGCGCAAATTGCTGGAATTCTGCGAGCTGGATTGGGAAGAGGCCTGCATGAATTTTCACCAAAACACCCGCAAGGTAAAAACCCTGTCGATCCACCAAGCCCGACAGCCCCTTTACAACTCCTCAATTGGCCGTTGGCGCCGCTATGAGGAGCATTTGGGGGAGATGCTGGAAGGGCTCACGGGGATGGTCGGCGTGCCGGAAGACTAAGGCGGCACCAGCCACAGCGAGATCAAAAAGGGCTGCCAGCTGCGGCCCTTTTTCAGTTTTGCAATGTTAACTTTGCGTGGCCAATCGCGCCGCTGCCAAATTCACTTGCAAGGAGGCGCGTAGTAAAGATGCCTCCGATCCAACGCCAAAAAAGGTCACACCAAGTTGGGCATAATGACCAAAACTGGCCACATCAAAACTTAGAATGCCCGCGGCTTTGCCCTCTGCCCGAATGTCAGCGATACCCTTTTCTATTGCGGCTGTAACCTCTGGATGGCCGGGGTTTCCCAAATGCCCCATATCCGCCGACAGATCAGCGGGGCCAATAAACACCGCATCCACACCATCCGTCGCAGCAATATCTTTGATATTTTTCATCGCTTCACGGGTTTCAGCCTGCAAAATCAAACAGATCTCGTGATCCGCATTTGTGGCATAATCTGCATCATGTCCATAAAGCGCAGCCCGCGCGACCCCTGCCCCCATACCCCGCACACCGCGCGGCGCATATTGAGTGGCGGCGACAATGGATTTGGCCTGAGCACCCGAATTGACCATTGGCACCAAAAGACTTTGCGCGCCAAGATCCAACACTTGCTTGATCACCCAATCCTCGTCAACAGGCACACGCACGATGGCGGAAGTGTCAAACTGCCCCAACACGCGGAGCTGTTCCAGGATGGTGTTCGGGTCAAAAGGCGCATGTTCGCCATCAATCAAGCACCAGTCATAACCCGTTGCGCCGACAATCTCTGTCGCGGAGCCTGACCCAAGGTTCAGCCACATCCCGAGCTGAATCTCACCATTTGCAAGAGCGTGTTTTAGCTTGTTGATTGGCGCAGGCATATGATTACCCTCAATATATTGAACATTAAGTATAGACCTCACGCGCGCGCCAACCAGAGAGGTTCACTGTAAATAATCGGCCCGCTGCAAGCCATATTTTGCCATCTTCTCGTTCAGCGTCCGCCGTGGAAGGCACAGTTCGTCCATCACCCCAACAATCGACCCTTTGTGGCGCCGCATCGTATTGTCAATCAACATGCGTTCAAAGGCTTCAACATATTCCTTCAAAGGCTTCCCTTCGGTGGTCATCACCGGTTGCGCCTCTTCGTGGTCATTCATCAACAGCGACGAAATCGTGCCCGTTCCACGCCGTGACTGAAGCACCGCACGTTCGGAAATATTGATCAACTGCCGAATGTTTCCAGGCCAAGGCGCCTGCATCAATTGGGCGGCCTCCTGCACGCTGACGGTTGGGGCCGCACAGCCATATTCATCGGCAAATTGATCCGCAAAACCGGTGAACAGCATCAAGATATCTTCACCTCGCTGGCGCAGCGGCGGCAGGGTGATTTTCATCGCAGCCAAGCGGTAAAACAGATCGGGGCGCAGGCAATCTTCGCAGGTTTTACCCTGTTCTTGCAGATTGCAAATCGCGACAATGCGTGTCTCGGCTGGGGTACCTTGATCATTCATCCAGGTCAACAAACGCGCCTGAAGTCCCATCGGCAGCGCCTCGATGTCTTCCAACACAAGCGTTCCGCCGCGGGCCTCTTCGACATAGGGTTGGTTGCCGCCCTCATCCATTGGGCCAAACAAACGACGTCCAAGCGCGTCCTCGTCCGTGTCTGTGCAAGACACGACCACAAATTTCTTCCCGGCCTTGGCGCCAACCGCATGAAGCGCATGGGCGACAAGTGTTTTGCCAGTCCCGGTTTCACCCTCTATCAAAGCATGGCCATCCGATTGACCAATATCCAGAATGTCTTCCCTTAGGCGGGACATCACCGGGGATGCACCGATGAGCTTTTTCATTATGGTCGAGCCATCCCCCAGTTCCTTGCGCAAGGCGCGGGCATCAAGCGCCAGACGCCGTTTATGCGTGGCTTTCTTGACCAGATTGGTCATGTTGTCGGGGTTAAAGGGCTTCTCAAGGAAATCGAACGCGCCCACCCGCATCGCCTCCACCGCCATAGGCACATCGCCATGACCGGTGATCATGATGACGGGAAGCGAACTGTCGAGTGACATCAGCTTTTTCAGGAAATCCATCCCATCCATGCCCGGCATCCGAATATCCGAAATCACAACACCTGGATAATCCGGACCAATCCCCTTCAAGGCGTCCGCCGCCGAGGGGAAGGTTTCGGTTTGAAAACCTGAAAGGGCCAACCACTGAGAAATGGACTGACGCATATCTTGTTCATCATCCACGATCGCTACTTTTATTGCCTGAGCCATGGCTTTTCCTCCGCCATTTTACCGGCCACCTTATTCGGCAGCTTCGATATCACAGTCTTCTTCATCTAAGATAGGAAGCTCGACTTCAAATACAGCCCCCCCATCTTGGCCATTTCGGGCGGTTAACCGCCCACCAAAATCGGTGACAATCCCCGAAGAAATCGCCAAACCCAGCCCAACCCCGTCCCCCGGGGCCTTTGTGGTATAGAAGGGCTCGAACAGATTATCGAGATCCGTGACCCCTTCGCCATTGTCGCGCACGGTGATCAAAGCGTAATCCCCGCGGCTCACAATAATGTCCACCTGTGGGGCATCCACTGTTTTTGTGGCATCAATGGCGTTGCGCAGCAGATTGATCAACACCTGTTCAAGACGCAAACGGTCCCCCATGACCATCACCGGGTTTCGGGGGATATTGCGCGTTATGCGCACTTCGCGTCGTTTCAGCTGCGGTTCCATCATCGACAACGCCATAGAAACAGATTTCCTGATGTCCATCGGTTCAAACGCATCGCCACCCTTGCGGGCATAGGATTTCAGCTGTCGGGTGATCGCCCCCATGCGCTCAATCAGATCATCAATACGCTGAAAACTGGACAAGGCTTCATCAGGGCGCTTGCGCTGCAACAACAGTTTTGCCCCGGCCAAATAGGTTTTCATCGCGGCCAGCGGCTGGTTCAACTCGTGGCTAACGGCCGCGGACATTTCCCCCAAAGCCGCCAGTTTAGAGCTTTGCGCCAGCGTCTGTTCCGCCACCTGAAGGTTCTTTTCAGCCCTCTGCCGCTCTGCAATCTCCCTTTGCAACTGATCATTAAGCTGCCGCAAATCCGCAGATTCCTGTGCAAAAAGCACAGACCGGAATTGAGCGCGTCGACTGATCAGGTAAAAGGTCAGCGATAAAAGCATCGCGAAGGCCATGATTTCTAACGATAAAAATGCATTCACTTTTTCCCTGACGGACGCATAGGACGTAAAAGATGCGATCCGCCAACCTTGAAAGGGCACACGGGCTTCGTGGCGCATCACGGCCTCGCCCAGAAACAACATCTCTGACGGTAAGGCCGACCATTCTGTGGTGCTGCGAAAGTTGCGCCGGATGGCTGTCATGGCGGGGACTGTCGTCAGGGCGTCATCTTCATGTTTGCCACGCCACCGGGGCTCTGTCGCCAAAATGACGTCGCCATGTGAATTGGTCACCAAAACGGCATCTGAAATTCCGGACCAGCTTTCTTCAAATTTGCGCAAATCAACTTCAACAACAATCACACCAATGACCTTATTGCCGACTTCGATTTTGCGCGAATAGGTAAATTCATATGCGCCAGAGTCACTTTGAACCGTTGAGAATACGGTTTCTGAACTGCGCAGCGCGTCGACGAAATAGGGGTCTGATCGGTGCAATTCCCCCAATGTTTCCCGAACGGTCGCCGCCACGGTTCGCCCATCACCATCAAGCAATATCAACGATTTGGCTTCAATCTCTTCGCGGTAGGAAATCAAACGGGCGGAGCTTTGCGAGAAATCCGCTGAGTTCAGCGCATTGATCAATGCCGGATCCCGCGACAGCAAAAGCGGCACAACCGAATTTCGCTGTAACTCACTGATAAGGTTGCCGGAATAAAGCGCCACCCGAAGTTCGGCCCGGTTGCGCGTTGTTTCTGTATAACGTTCGGTCAGCCAACTGTTTGAGACATAAATCACGGCAGCCGCAAGACTGATCAACGCCAGCAAAACCACACGCGCACGCAACGACACCCCAGTACGAGGGGTCAAAGCAGGTTTGGGGTGATGTTGGACATTATCCGCCATGGCGCAAGTCTAAGCGCCATGGCGAGGGGCCACAAGTCAGGCCGCGACCACGGCATCAACCAACGAGCGGAACATTGCCACCCCGTCGGTGCCGCCATGCATCTCATCCACGCAGCGCTCAGGATGCGGCATCATACCAAGCACCCGGCGGTTTTTAGAGATCACACCCGCGATGTTGCCGGATGATCCATTGGGGTTGTCGGTGTAGGTAAAGGCAATGCGACCTTCGGATTTCAGCTGTGCCAGCTTGTCATCTGTGACGTTGTAATTGCCATCGTGATGCGCCACAGGAACCAACAATTCCTGCCCTTCGGAATAGCCAGACAAAAAGGCATTATCTGTATTTTCCACTTTTAAACCAACAGGTTTGCAGATGAACTTCAGATTTGCATTGCGCATCAAAGCGCCGGGCAAAATGCCCGTTTCAGTGAGAACCTGAAACCCGTTACAAATGCCAATGGCATAGCCACCGCGTTCCGTGTGACGGATCAAAGATTTGGTGATCGGCGATTGCGCAGCAATAGCCCCACAGCGCAAATAATCCCCAAAGGAAAAGCCCCCCGGAACACCAACAATGTCCAGATCCTCAGGAAGGTCGGTTTCTTTATGCCAGATCATGGTCACATCGGCCCCGGCCCGCTCAAACGCGACGGCTAAATCGCGGTCACAGTTTGAACCCGGAAAGACAAGTACACCCGCCTTCATCACAGCACCTGAATGGCGTAGTTTTCGATCACGGTGTTGGCCAGCAGCTTGTCACACATGTCTTTGATGGTCTCTTCAGAGGTGCCCTCGGCCACATCCAATTCAATCACTTTGCCCTGACGAACTTTTTCCACACCGTCAAATCCCAGATTGCCAAGTGCGTGGCGCACGGCCTCGCCTTGGGGGTCCAAAACGCCGGTTTTCAGCATCACATCAACACGAACTTTCATGGGGCTCTTCCTTAGTTGATCAGGGTAGGTTTGGTGTTGGCGTGGGTCACATTCGAAGGCAGAACCCCCAAGCGACGCGCCACTTCGGTATAGGCATCGGTCAGATTGCCAAGGTCACGGCGGAACACATCTTTATCCAGCTTTTGGCCCGTTTCAATGTCCCACAGACGGCAGCTGTCCGGGCTGATTTCATCGGCCAGGATCAGGCGTGGAAAATCACCGTCATAGACGCGCCCGAATTCGATTTTGAAATCGATCAGCTTGATCCCAACGCCATACATGATGCCGGACAGGTAATCGTTTATCCGCAAAGTCATATCGACAATTTCACCCAGCTCTTGCTGTGTGGCCCAGCCGAACGCCATGATGTATTCTTCGGGCACCAAAGGGTCGCCCAACGCATCGTCTTTATAGGAAAACTCAACAATGGGGCGTGGCAGGCGCGTGCCCTCTTCCATGCCCAACCGTTTTGCCATCGACCCGGCAGCATAATTGCGCACGATGACCTCAAGCGGCACAATCTCGGCCGCTTTGATCAGCTGTTCACGCATATTCAGCCGCTTGATAAAATGGGTCGGAATGCCGATTTGGCCAAGGCCGGTCATGAAAAACTCGGACAGGCGGTTGTTCAACACGCCCTTACCTTCAATCACATCACGCTTTTCAGCATTAAACGCGGTGGCATCATCCTTGAAGTACTGAACCAGGGTTCCCTGCTCCGGGCCTTCATAAAGAACTTTTGCTTTGCCTTCATAGAGTTTTTTGCGACGTGCCATGGGATCCCCGCCATTTGAGTGCAGCCCGCGGGGCCAAACGACTCCCGCTCTTGCACGCCCTATAAGCAATTCCCCCCTTTGGGGCAATATGGGGGCATCATTCTGGAACGAATATCCAAGAAATCCACCAATTCAATACAGTTTCCACCAATTCCACTCAGTTTCACGTGAATGAGAGCGCTAGCGGGGTTGCGATGGGGCGTTTGGATTGGCATATCATGAGCAACAGAATGACAACCCATGGATAGGGACGCCAGAATGACAACGTTTGACGATCGCGAAAACGCCTTTGAAGCCAAATTTGCCCATGACGAAGAAATGATCTTCAAGGCAAACGCGCGGGCCAACAAGAAACTGGGCCTTTGGGCTGCTGAAAAACTGGGTAAAACTGGTGATGAAGCAGAAGCTTATGCCAAAGAAGTCATCGTTGCTGATTTCGAAGAAGCTGGCCACGAAGATGTTGTGCGTAAGGTTGTGGGCGACCTCAACAATGTCACCGCCGATGAAATCCGCGCCAAACGGGCCGAACTTCTGGCTGTGGCCAAGGCTGAAATGGCCGGCGAAGCTTAATCGCGTTTAAAAGAGTTTAAGGCGCGCCCATCTGGCCGCGCCTTTTTTTGTATCCACATCCTAAGCCCCATTCGGGATAAAGCATAAACTCGAACAAATTGATCTGTTAACGGTCTCTTTGCAAAGCAGGCTCACAATAAGCCGGGGCAATGCAAAGGGTGAGGTATGCATCAAGGACGTTTCAAACGAGTTGGGCGCGAGCGGTTGGCCGAGCGCCGTATTTCTAACGTTATGTCACATGCAGCAGCCGACGGGTTGGACGTTCGCAAGATGCTGGCGCGACAAATCCTGCCGTTGGGGTTTGCCCTCGGTATTGTTTGGCTGCTTTGGGGAAAAATGGATGGCTTGGATGTCAGCCATATCAAATCCTCGCTCAAAACCGTGGCACCGCATCAATGGCTGCTCGCGGCTTTCTTTTCCGCGATCTCATTCTGGGCGCTTGGCCGCTATGATCGTGTGGTCCATCGCTTGATCGGCTCCCCAACGCAATCGGGTGCTGCACAGCGCGCGGGTGTTACAGCTATTGCGCTGTCGCAAACCGTCGGAATGGGGGTTCTGTCATCCGCTTTGGTGCGGTGGCGCATGCTACCAGAGATCAGCCTTGTGCAAGCCACCCGCATTTCAATGATTGTGTCGGTTTCCTTCCTGTCTGCCTGGGCCGTCGTGGCGGCCGGGGTGATGCTAATGGTTCCCCTTGCCCTGCCGGGGTCCACTTGGATCGCTTGGGCCATCCTGGCTGGGGCCACAGCATTGATTGCCTTGTCCGTTTTTCGCCCACAGTGCCTATCGCGTTTCAATCTCCCGTCCCTAAAAGCAATGGCAGCCTTCGTGGCCCTTGCCGCAATTGATACATTTGCAGCAGGCGCAGCACTTTGGGCGGTGATGCCGGAAAACTGTGTCATTGGCCTTGTTCCCGTTGTGGCCGCCTATCTCATCGCCTTAGGTGCAGGATTATTATCAGGGACACCCGGCGGTGTTGGCCCGTTTGAGGTAACACTTCTGGCGCTGTTGCCCCAGCTTGATCAAGAACCAGTCCTTGCCGCGATCCTTGCCTTTCGCGCAGTTTATTACGCAGCACCTGCACTGGTCGCCGCCGCACTAACCATTCGAGGCCCGGCAAATGACGCTGCATCTGACACGCGGCGCACCAGCGCTCAATTAACAGAACTGGCATATACATCCATGTTGCCTGCACGCGTCTCCACCGCAATCGAGACCGCACCCCGCGCAGAAGCCGCCCTACTACGTCAAGGATGTCTTGCCCTATTTGAAACAAACGGCAAGTGCCCCGCCGCAATGGCCAAAAAGACGGGCCAAAGCCTAGTGGTCGTTTCCGACCCACTTATGCAGACCCAGTTCCACACCGGCTTTCTTTCTGACTTGAAACAAACCTCTAAAGACAATTACCTTTCCCCCTTCTTGTACAAAATCGGGGGGCGGATGGCCGCCATTGCGCGCGGCGCGCATTGGGTCACACTGCCGATTGCACGCGAGGCATGGCTCTCCCCTCAAGAGTTTTCGACAGACGGTTCCTCTCGTCGGCAACTCCGCCGCAAACTAAGACAAGCGGAAAAATCAGGCATTTCCGTTAAGATCGGTGGCGCAAATCTGCCTTTGTCGGAAATGGCACGGATTTCAGGCGACTGGCGTCGGGCGCGAGGCGGAGAGCGTGGGTTTTCCATGGGCGTTTGGCGCCCAGACACCCTACCCCATTCTCAAATCTATCTGGCTTATCAAAAGGATAGTCTGGTTGGGTTTATTACGTTACATAAAAATGCCCAAGAATTCAGCCTCGACCTCATGCGAATGAAGGAAGACACTGCGGATGGCACTATGCATTTGCTGGTCTGCTTTGCAATTCAACATGCTGCCAAACAGGGCTGTCAACGCCTATCACTTGCTGCTGTTCCGCTTGGCCCCCAGCCCGATGAGCCAAAAATATTTCACTATTTACGGTACACGTTGGATAAAATCAGCGGCGCATCTGGTTTGCGCCAGTTCAAAACGAGCTTTGCGCCAAATTGGGAAACCCTTTATGCGGCGGCACCCACGCGACTGGGACTGTTGCTAGGCGCCCTGGATGTGACACGCGAGATTTCTCGCCCCCATTTTACCGGCCGCAGCACCTGAAACCGGCAATCAACAGGCGGCTGATTTGCAATGGCATTCATAGTTGCTATGAAACTATTGCATTTGCGCGCGGGGCAAATCCGTGGCAGGTAGCGGCTATACTTGAATTCTCCGGAGATCGAAAATGGTAGATGCGCTAACACAGCTGTTGAATGAACGTGATTGGTTGATGGCCGATGGTGCAACTGGGACCACTTTGTTCAATATGGGTCTGACATCCGGGGATGCACCAGAGCTTTGGAACGTCGAACAACAAGACAACATTCGCGCCTTGTATCGTGGTGCCGTTGATGCGGGTTCTGACATTTTCCTCACCAATTCCTTTGGTGGCAACGCGTCGCGCCTGAAGCTGCACAATGCTCAGTCACGCGTACACGAGCTAAACAAAGCGGCCGCTGAATTGGGGCGTGAAGTCGCCGACGCCTCCGGCCGTAAAGTGATCGTCGCTGGCTCTGTCGGGCCCACTGGCGAAATTATGGAACCGATGGGGTCGCTGACCTTCGACGGTGCGGTTGAGATGTTTCATGAACAAGCCGAGGGTCTGAAAGCTGGTGGTGCAGATGTGCTGTGGGTCGAAACCATTTCAGCAGCCGATGAATACAAAGCCGCCGCAAAGGCCGCGGAATTGGCGGGGATGGCCTGGTGTGGCACCATGAGCTTTGACACCGCCGGCCGCACAATGATGGGGATCACCTCGGCTGATCTCGCACAGATGGTTGAAACCATTCCCAACCCACCCATTGCGTTTGGTGCAAACTGTGGTGTGGGGGCGGCAGATCTGTTGCGCACGGTTCTTGGCTTTGCAGCACAAGGCTCGGAACGTCCCATCATTTCCAAAGGCAATGCTGGTATTCCTAAATACGTCGATGGGCATATCCACTATGATGGCACGCCAGAATTGATGGCGGATTACGCCGTGATTGCCCGCGATTGCGGCGCAAGCATCATTGGCGGCTGCTGTGGAACCACACCCGAGCATCTGCGCGCCATGCGTGAAGCCCTGGAAACCCGCCCCCGCAGCGATACACGCCCCACATTGGAAGAGATTGCAGCAGCTTTGGGCGGTTTTTCATCCAACTCAGACGGAACGGGTGATGACGAACCAAAAGCACGCCGCACACGTCGTCGCGGAGGCTAAGACCGTAGCATTGATCCGTATAAAAAGGCCTGCCAACTGGTGGGCCTTTTTTTGTGGTCTTTACAAACACGACATTCTTAAAACAGTGACAGTTGATCCCCCACACGCTCTGGCAGTTTGAATGCTGTCACATCCAGCTCTGGCAGTTCAGAAGCCAGCTCCAATCGTTTTGCTGCCAGTTTGAACCGATGGTGCAAAAGCTTTGAAAACGTCCCGCTGCCTGCCAAACGCTTACCGAATTCCGAGTTGTACGCTGCCCCGCCCCGCATTTCATACATACGTGACAACACCCGTTTGGCGCGGTCTGGAAATGCCTCTTCGATCCAATCTTTGAAAAGTGGCCCCACCTCACCCGGCAAGCGAAGCAATATATAATGTGCGGCCAGGGCACCCGCCTCTTTGCTCTCGTGCAAAATACGTTCCAATTCATGATCTGTCAGTGCGGGGACAATGGGGGCCACACCCACACGTACTGGGATCCCTGCCTCCGAAAGGCGTTGAATGATCTGAAGTCGACGTTTAGGGCTCGGAACTCTTGGTTCCATTTTGCGAGAAACCGTAGCATCCAGACTGGTCATCGAAATCGCAATATGAACCAGATTTTCCCGTGCCATTTGCGCCAATAGGTCTATATCACGTTCAATCAGCGTGCCTTTTGTCGTGATGGTCACGGGGTGGCGATGCTCCCATAACACCTGCAAAATGCCACGCATCACCCGATAGTTTTTCTCAATCGGTTGGTATGGGTCGGTGTTTGTTCCAATTGCAATCGGCGCGACACGGTAAGATTTCCGGCGAAGTTCTTTGCTCAGCTGATCTGGCGCTTTGGGCCGAGCAATCAGTCGCGTCTCGAAATCCAGCCCCGGTGAATAGCCCAAATAGGCATGTGTCGGACGGGCAAAGCAATAGATACAGCCGTGTTCGCACCCTCGGTACGGATTTATTGATCGGTCAAACGGGATATCGGGCGAGCTATTGCGCGTGATCACGCTGCGCGGCGTCTCTTCTGTCACATATGTCTTAAGCGGCGGCGCGGCCTCTCTTGGCCAATCATCCTCAACATCATGGGTTTGGTAAGGGTCGAATCGACTTGGCTGGTTGCTGGTGGCCCCCCGCCCAGGACGCTGCGTCAACGCAACGTGGTTGTTTTCCTTGTTTCTCATACGGCAAGTGTAGAACATAAAGGGAACAATTGAAAGTTATTCACTATCCTTACGCGAATAATTCATTTGCTTTGGCGTCGGTCAAAGGGCACTCAGTGTCGCAATCGTTCCAGACCAATGCTGCCAAATTGGCGCATGTGTTAAGGGACCAAGAGTTTCAGCCAAAGGAAAGGCGACCATGTCCGACCAAGAAGACGATATCATCCTGAGCGAATTGAGCGATGAAGAACTTGTTCAACAGATGCATGATGACCTTTACGACGGTCTCAAAGAAGAGATCGAAGAAGCGGTCGGCATTCTGCTGGAACGTGAATGGACGCCTTACCGCGTTTTGACCGAAGCCCTTGTGGCTGGCATGACCATCGTGGGCGCTGACTTCCGCGACGGTATCCTGTTTGTGCCAGAGGTTCTTTTGGCCGCGAACGCGATGAAAGGTGGCATGGCCATCCTGAAACCATTGCTGGCCGAAACCGGCGCTCCGCGTATGGGTAAAATGGTGATCGGAACCGTGAAAGGCGACATCCACGACATCGGCAAAAACCTTGTGTCGATGATGATGGAAGGCGCTGGTTTCGAAGTGCATGACATGGGTATCAACAACCCTGTCGAAGGCTATCTGGAAGCTCTTGAAAGAGAACAACCTGATATCCTTGGCATGTCCGCCTTATTGACCACCACCATGCCCTACATGAAGGTTGTGATCGACACCCTCATCGAAAAAGGCATCCGGGACGACTATGTCGTTTTGGTTGGTGGCGCACCGCTGAATGAAGAGTTCGGCAAGGCCATCGGCGCCGACAGCTATTGCCGTGATGCGGCCGTTGCCGTTGAAACCGCCAAAGAATACATGCTGAAAAAGCACAATCAACTTGCTGCAGGCTAAGCAATTGATGTGAATATTCGGATCAGGCCTCGCTTTTTTGCGGGGCCTTTTCTTTTGCCCTTTTCATTTGATGCGGGCGCCCCCACATATGGGGAATGAGCAAAACACGCTACGCCTTCTTATTGTTTCTGGTCCTCGCCGCAGGGGGGCTGACCGTGCTTGTGGCAGGCTTAGCAATCAGCAGTGGCAAGCTGAACGGGCAAACGGCCATGTCGCTTATGCCTTTGTTGTTGCTTCTGTCTGTGGCAGTGAAAGCCCTTTGGCCTGATGGTAAAGAATAAATACAAACCCTGAACTTACCCCGGTTTGCTTAGATATTTTCTGTGTTAAATGTTATCATGTTCTCACCACGCCGCATTTTGCCCATCGGCTAACAACGAGGAACCGCCATGACAGCTTTGCCCCCAACGGATGAGAATCTAACCCGCGACGGGCTCGCGCCAACAGTTGAAAAAGGACAGGTGCTGATTTTGGCCTGTGGGGCTTTGGCAAATGAAATTATTGCGGTCATTCGCCAAAATAAATGGGATCATATGACCCTGACCTGTCTGCCAGCGATCCTGCATAATACACCAGATCAAATCCCAGCTGCTGTCGAAGACGCTTTGTTAAAGCACCAAAAGGACTTCGACCAGATCTTTTTGGCCTATGCCGATTGTGGCACCGGGGGCGCGCTCCAATCCATTTGTGACGCGCATGGCATTCAAATGATCCAAGGGCCACATTGCTATTCATTTTTTGAAGGAACCGAAGGGTTCCTTGACCGCGCGGAAGACGAGATTGATACCTTTTATCTGACTGACTTCCTCGCGCGTGGCTTTGAAAACTTCGTCATCAAACCGCTGGGACTGGATCGCCACCCTGAACTGCGTGACATGTATTTCGGCCATTACACCCGACTTGTCTATCAGGCACAGACCAACAATCCTGCTCTCGACAAACTTGCGCAAGATGCAGCGGACCGACTTGGGTTACGATATGAACGCAGGTTTACAGGCTACGGCGATCTGGAAACCGCTTTGGCATCAGTGGATTAATGCGTTTCGGACTTAAACGCGAAATGCTCTAGATCGCCTCAGAGGCCGTTTTTCTGATCCGTTCAACCATCGAGCGCACACCGTTGGATCGCTGCGCCGACAAATGTTCGTTCAGCCCAAGCCGCCCCAACTCAGACACAGCATCAACACCAAGGACGTCAGCAACAGGAAGACCGTTATAAAGCGCACCAAGGACAGCAACCAATCCGCGCACAATCATTGCGTCGCTGTCGCCTTGAAACCGGTAAATCCCCGCCTCAATCATGGGCTGCAACCAAACTTGGCTCGCACAGCCATCTACCTTGGTCGCAGGCACCTTTAGCGCCTCATCCAGCGGCACCATGGCTTTGCCCATGTCGATCACCATGGCGTATCGATCTTCCCAATCGTCCAGAAATTCGAAATCTTCGACAATCTCTTCAAATGCTGCGCTGGCCATCCTGCCCTCCATTGCTTCTTTTCACCTAAGGAGATCGGCTGAAAAGGTCCAGCCCTGCAATGGCTCTCTTTTCAAAAGCCGCGTCATGCGCTAACCCTTTGAGCAGAACCAAAGGAGCCCCTATGCGTATCCGAATTCTTGCTGTCTCTGCCATGTGCCTTGGTCTTACCGCTTGCGGCGGTGGCACCAATTTGAATCCACTGTCCTGGTTCCAACGCTCAGGCCCCAAAGATGTGGCCCTGATTCCTGAAGGCGGGTTTCTTGACGCGCAGGACCAGCGCCTTTTGGTGTCTGACGTTGCTGAAATGCAAGTGCTTCAGGCGTCGGGTGGTGTGATCATTCGCGCCAAGGGTCTGCCGCCCCGTTTGGGCTATTGGGATGCAGAACTTGTATCAAACAGCCTTGACACGCCAGAAAAGGGCGTGTTGACCTATGAGTTCCGCATTTCCGAACCGCCCTATCACACCAATACCGGACGCACCAAACAGCGCGAAGTCTTTGTGGGGCATTTTGTGTCGAACGCGAAATTGCGCAATGTCACCAGCATTCGTGTGTTGGGCACCAAAAACAGCCGTTCTTCGCGGGTCAAATAACTTAAAGAAGCGGGGTTAACCCGCTGCTTTAATGCATTAAACTTCGAACACTTCCACCCGCTGACCTTTTGCGGCCAAAGCGAGTTTGCCTTCGCACAGGCGCACCGCATCATCGCCAAACACCTCAGCTCGCCATCCTGACAGAGCCTCGACATTGCGTTTCCCAGCCGCCAGAGCATCCAGATCTGCGGCAGATGCAATAAGCTTCTGCGCCACTTTTTCCTGCTCACACCGCGCCTTTAGCAAAACACGCAGCAGATCCGCCAAGGCTGGATTGACCTGTATCTTTTCTTTGCTTTGATCTGAGACCTTTGGGAGCATTTCCTGATCGCAAGCCAACCCATCAGCGATGGCTTTTAGAATGCCGTCGGCAATGTCCCCCCGGCGTGCTTCGCGCAGAAGCAGGCGCGAGCGACCCAGCTCTTGAATATTTTTTGGTTTGGTTGACGCAAGCTCTAGCAATGCATCATCTTTCATCACCCGGTTGCGCGGAATATTCCGGGATTGCGCATAGATTTCACGAAACTTTGCAAGCTCGCGCACAATTCCCAGAAAACGCCCGGAATTGGTGCGGGTTTTCACCCGTCTCCACGCCTCTGGCGGGTCAATTGTATAGGTGGTCGGATGGGTTAAAACACGCAGCTCTTCTTGCACCCATTTGGAGCGACCCGATTTTTCAAGTTCTGCCGCCAGCCATTCGTAAACACGGCGCAGATGGGTCACATCGCCAATAGCATAGGTTTTCTGTGCATCGGTCAAAGGACGGCGCGACCAATCGGTAAAGCGGCTGGATTTGTCCATTTGCTCTTTGGCAATTTTCCGCACCAGCGTCTCGTACCCCACCTGATCACCAAACCCACACACCATGGCCGCAACCTGCGTATCAAAAAGCGGCACGGGAAACACGCCAGCTTCGACAAAAAAGATTTCAAGATCCTGACGGGCGGCGTGAAACACCTTCACAACATCTTCATTGCGAAAGAGGTCATACATGGGTTCCAGCGACAGCCCCTCAACCAAGGGGTCCACCAAAACCGCATCTTCTTCCGCAGTTCCGGGCACAGCCATCTGTACAAGGCATAATTTGGAATAATAGGTGCGTTCACGCAGGAACTCTGTATCGACCGTCACATAGGGATGATTGGCGGCGCGCGCACAAAATTCTGCAAGCGCTTCGGTGGTTGTGATGGTAATCATTTCAGTATCCTGATCGAGTGGCCCATTGGGGTTCGGGGCGGCGTTCGGGGAGGTTTACGGCGAATTCGCCTGAAAGAAAAGCCTTGTGGCAAACGGGGAGCGTGGCAATCACCCAAATAACACAGGCGTCTTGTCGCCCTGCGCAAATCGGCGCAAAACAGCGGGATATAGAAGGTGTTCCTGAACCAAAACGCGCGCGGACAATTCGTCAGCGGTATCGCCTTGTAACACCGGCACGCGGGCTTGCCCCAAAATAGGCCCGCCATCAAGTTCGGCTGTCACTTCGTGAACGGAACACCCGGCCTGCACGTCCCCCGCATCAATTGCGCGTTGATGTGTGTGTAGCCCTTTATATTTAGGCAGCAATGAGGGGTGGATGTTTAAACATTTCCCAGCCCAATGTCCTGTGAAACCCTCTGTCAAGATCCGCATAAACCCGGCAAGACAGATGATATCGGGGTTCGCCGCCTCTAGGCGTGCTGTCAGGGCCGCTTCAAACCCCGAACGATCACCTTTGAAGTCGCGGTGATCCACAACCGCGGTTTCAATGCCCAAGTCAGCCGCTTTGGCAAGGCCGCCAGCCTCTGGAATATTGGACAACACAAGGCATGGGCGCGCAGGGTGGTCACCGATCATCGAGTTGACCAGCGTCACCATGTTAGAGCCGCCCCCTGAAATCAGGATGGCGACCCGTTTATGCTGCCCTGCCCCGCCTTCTATCACAGAAGTGAGCCTAGGTATTTTACACCTTCGCCGGTTTGGATAATGCCCAATTGGCTGACCTTCTCACCGGCGTCCGTCAACAGTTTGGTGATCGTCTTCACCTGCTTGCTGTCCACCACCATGATCATACCCTGGCCTGCGTTGAAAGTTTTAAGCAGTTCCGCTTCGCTCATCTGACCGGTTTCAGCGAGCCATTTGAAGACGGGCGGCAGATCCCAAGAATCCAGATCAATCACGGCACCCAGAGTGTTGGGCAATACGCGCGGCAGGTTTTCGGTCAGGCCACCGCCCGTGATATGGGCCAGCGCATGGACGCCGCCGGATTTGATCGCTTCCAACACTTGCGTGACATACAGGCGAGTCGGCGTCAGCAGTTCGGCACCCAATGTAACATCACTGTTCCACGGACATTCCGCATCCCAGCCAAGGCCAGAAACCTCTACCAGCTTGCGCACCAGCGAATAGCCATTGGAATGCACCCCATCCGAGGCCAGCCCCAGCAACACGTCACCCGGACGCACACCACGCGGCAAGACTTCGCCGCGTTCCAGCGCACCGACTGCAAAGCCCGCGAGATCAAAATCACCGTCATCATACATGCCCGGCATTTCGGCGGTTTCCCCACCGATCAGCGCACAGCGAGACATCTCGCATCCTTTGGCAATGCCTTCGATGATCCGCGCGGCTTTGTCTGTTTCCAGACGGCCTGTTGCGAAGTAATCAAGAAAGAAAAGAGGCTCTGCCCCTTGGCACACAAGGTCGTTCACGCACATGGCCACAAGATCGATACCAATCGTGTCCACATTGCCGGTGTCAATTGCGATGCGCAATTTGGTGCCCACACCGTCTGTGGCAGACACAAGAACCGGGTCGTTGAACCCTGCGCCCTTAAGGTCAAACAGCGCGCCAAAGCCGCCCAGACCCGCCATCACGCCTGGACGGTTGGTCCGTTTGGCGGCCGGTTTGATCCGCTCCACCAGCGCGTTGCCTGCGTCAATATCTACACCTGCATCCGCATAGGTGATGCCCTTAGACTGATCGCTCATGTCGACCCCCGATAATCCAAAGCTGCGTTTTCACGCCACGAGGTAACTTAGTGCGCGCAAAGAGTCTACGCCCAGCTTGACGTGGGCCAAAAGTTTGATACCTAGGGGGCACGGTGGGCCTGTAGCTCAACTGGTTAGAGCAGAGCGCTCATAACGCTTTGGTTGCGGGTTCAAGTCCTGCCGGGCCTACCAATTTCCCACCGACATCCCTGCCTCAAGGCGCTGACCTGTAAGCAATTTTCGCAAAGAGCATTGTGTTATGAAGCATAATTGCTGCCCTCTTCATCCAACATCGCCTTAAGCTCAGACAGATGGCGTTCGGATTGGTCGGGGTAATCTTCCAATTCTTGCGCCGTCTTCTCTGCAATCTCGTCGCTGAGAATTCGAAGCTTTTGCCCCGTTTGCAGCGCACGGATGTATGTTTCAGCGGCCCGCTCAAAATAATATAGCCGATTGAACGTGTCAGCGACGCTATCACCAATCACCAATACACCATGATTGCCCATAATCATTGTCTTCACTTTGGGATCGGTAAGCATCGCAGCACAGCGTGCTCCCTCATCTTCAAACGCAAGCCCCCCATAGCCGTCATCAATCACATAGCGATTGAAAAAAGTCGCCGTGTTCTGATCAATTGGCGGCAGAGAACTGTCCGCCAACGCCGCAAGCACCGTCGCATGAATGGAATGCACATGCATTACACAACGCGCGTGCGGGCAAAGTCGGTGAATCGATCCGTGCAACCCCCAAGCCGTGGGGTCAGGCGCACCAGGGCGATCCATAGTAGATTTGTCTTCTGCATCCAACAGCAACAGATCAGACGCCTTAATCCGCGCGAAATGCATCTGGTTGGGATTCATCAAAAACTGGCTGCCGGTGTCATTCACCGCCAGAGAAAAATGGTTTGCCACCGCTTCGTGCATGTTTAAACGGGCGGTCCAGCGAAAAGCCGCAGCCATGTCCACACGCTGCTGCCAATGGTCAAGGTTGGCACCCATATCATTGGCACCCATGTCAGATGTTATTTCTAGATGTGTTTGGCTCATAAGCGGTCTCCTGTTTCGTTCAGCTTAGAAGGGGTGGACAGCTCAGTTCAGGTCAATTTCCACATAATATCGCCCAAAACCGACCTAAAGCGGTATAACCAGCTCGGCCTTCAGCCCGCCAAGGTTCTCACTATCCCCCAACCGCAAATGCCCGCCATGGCTGCGTGCAATGTCACTTGCGATGGCAAGGCCAAGCCCCACACCCGAGCCGTTGTTTTGATTGCGTGCCGCATCCAAGCGGGCAAATGGCTTAAGCGCCAGCAAGCGGTCCGAAACAGGAATACCAGGCCCATCATCTTCAACGACAAAGCGCAAATCGCCCCGCCCTTGTAAAACCGACAACATCACACTTCGCCCATAACGCGTTGCGTTTCCAGTAAGGTTTTCCAATGCGCGCTCAATGGGGATGCGGCGCAGCGACATCAACTCTGTCGCCTCTAATGCGCCAAGTTGCACCTCTTGCCCCGCCCGCCGACATTTTTCAACAATATCTCGGGCCAATTCGTTTGGATCTAAAGTTTCTGTCGGATCATCAAGCGCTTCCGCGCGCGCGAAATTCAAAAACGTGTCCACCAAACGGGCCATGTCATCAACATCACGCTCCAATTCACCGCGCGTTTCATCCTCGATCATCGACAATCCAAGCTTTAAGCGGGTCAAAGGCGTTCGCAGGTCGTGGCTGATGCCTGACAGCATCAAGGTCCGTTGTTCGATCTGCCGTTCAATCCGGCTCCTCATGTCTAAAAACGCTTTGCCGGCCGCACGCACTTCGGTCGCCCCAGCAAGTTTATAGGGCACCACCTGTCCTTTACCAAAGGCTTCAGATGCGCGCGCCAAACGGCGAATGGGACGCAATTGGTTGCGCAAAAACAGATACGCAATCAGGGTCATCAACAGCCCTGCACCAACCATCAGCACCAACAGCTGATGGGGGTTCGTGGCAGAAACCCGTTCGCGAGATAAGGAAACCCGCATCGGACCATGGCGTGTGTCAAATCCAATAATCACCCGCGATGGCTGAGTTCGCAGATCCACAGCGCGAATATTCATCACGCCCTCTTCCAATTGCTGCTCCACCAAGTGCCCGGTTAAATCGGTAAATTTGATTGATTTTTCAACAGGATCAGAGGGCAATTGAATGTCCAAAGCCAAAGGAACAATCAGGGGCGCAATTGCTTCCTGCGCAAGCTTTATAGTTGGCGCATCATTCACAAGGCGCGCCACATATTCCAACTCGACCACCACAGCATGGGTCATCTGCACAGTGATCCTGTTGAAATGCCGCTGAATGAACACAACCGAGACCACAAGTTGCAGAGCCACAATTGGTAGGATCAGAATCAGCGCCGCCCGACCATAAAGACCACGCGGCATGAATTGTTTAAGCCATAAGAACATTCCCAAACCCTAATGCGACACTGCGCGCCCTGCAACGAGGGATGATGCAATATCACCGAAGCCCCCAATTTTGGACTGTAGGGGCAAGACGTTGCGTTCAGCTTGCCAAACGTCACGAACCCCGCCCTTATGGGCGAAAATGAAAGGCGCGCCATGACTGACAAAAGCCCCCCGGTTGGCATATACCAAACACTCGAGCCGGGCGTTCGGCGCATTTTGGCCCCTAACCCATCGCCGATGACCTATTGGGGCACAAATACATATGTCCTGGGGCAAGGCGAGGTTGTGGTTCTGGATCCTGGTCCTAATCTCGCACCTCATCTCGACGCGATCCTGAAAGGGTTGGATCCCGGCGAACAGATCAGTAAAATTTTGGTAACACATGCCCATCTTGATCATTCACCACTGGCTGCGCCCCTGTCCCAGACCACCGGCGCACCGATCTATGCCTTTGGGAACGCACAAGCAGGTCGCAGCGACGTGATGCGCGATCTTGTGGCCCGGGGGCTCAGCTCTGGTGGCGAAGGTGTCGATGCGGATTTCAGGCCTGATATTATTCTGTCTGATGGCGACGTGGTTCACCACAACGGGCTAGAAATAGAAACAATCTGGACGCCGGGGCATTTCGCAAATCATCTTAGCTTTTGCATGAATGGTGCAACGTTTACGGGGGATCATGTGATGGATTGGGCCAGTTCACTGGTATCCCCGCCCGACGGTGATTTGACAGCATTTATGGCCAGCTGCGAGAAACTGCGCATTCGGGATGACAGAATCTATTACCCCGGTCACGGATCCCCTGTTGTTAATCCAACCGAGCGTATTAACTGGTTGATACATCACAGGAAAACACGGGAAGCCGATATATTGAATGCCCTTGATGACGGCCAAGCACACACCATCACCTCCCTGACTCGAGGCATTTACACCGAAACCCCGAAAGCCTTGCTGCCCGCCGCTGAGCGAAATGTATTTGCCCATCTCATTGATCTGTATGAACGCGATTTGGTGCGTGCTAATCCAACACTTGATGTCAGCGCTGACTTTTTTCGGCTTTGATGGAAAAAGTAGGTTTCCCCTCTTGCGGCGAAAAATTCACAAAGTTATACACGCCCTCAGTTCCGGCGTAGCTCAGCGGTAGAGCAGTTGACTGTTAATCAATTGGTCGTAGGTTCGATCCCTACCGCCGGAGCCAATTTTAAATAATTTCAGTATCTTCTGCTATGCAGATATTGTGAAATCCGTTCAGCGCAAATCTCTGCCATAAATTTGCCTCAATTTACCCACCTTTGCGTCACAATTCGCCCATATCGTTAACAGATCATGAACATATGGCCTGGGGACAGAAAGAGGCAGATATGACAACGAACAAAAAACCATCTCCCGCTGAAACAGTTCCACATCGCCGGTTTCATAAATCTGAGCCCACCCCGTCGCCCAAGCGCGATGTCAAAGACGATGCCCTCAGTGACCAGCCATATCTCTTTTCAGATTGGGCGAGCATCTGACTTTCCGTCTCAGGGCGCGCAGGTTATGATGGGGTATGCCAAAAACAGCCATATCGCAAATACCGGATAATCCCGTCTCCAGCATTCGAAATCTCGGACCGGCCTCCGATGTAAGCTTTGCGCGCGCTGGTATTCACACCGCTGAGCAGCTGAGAGATCTTGGGCCTGATGCAGCCTATGAACGGCTTCTTTTGACCGGCAGCAAACCCCATTTCATTGGCTATTACGCCATGGTGATGGGTTTGCAAGGACGCCCTTGGAACGATTGCAAAGGCAATGAGAAAGAAGCGTTGCGTCTTCGCTTTGACACCATCAAGGCAAAAATAGCGCCTAAGGCCGAAGCATCAGATCCATTGGCAAAGATCTTTAATGAAATTGGGATTTTGCCACAGCGTTAAACGCCGTCACGTAATGCAGGCAGGCCAACCCCGGTGCTTTCAAACCCGCCGTCTGCCGCGATCACCTGCCCCGTCACATAGCTAGCTTTGTCGGAACACAGGAATGTAATCACATTCGCAAGTTCTTCTTCGGATCCATACCGATTTAATGGAATCGCATCGTGATAAGACGCGATGATTTCCGGGCTGTGAACCGCCATCGCCAATTTCGTGCGCACGGGACCTGGACAAACACAATTTGCACGCACGCCATATTCGCCCAGCTCGGCCGCCTGTTGTTTGGTCAATTGGATAACCGCGGCTTTGGACGTGCCGTAGGCCACCCGTAAGGTTGACGCCCGTAGACCAGAGATTGAAGCGATGTTTACAATCACTCCTTTAGCCTTTTTCAACTCCGCCATCGCAGCACGTGTACACAAGAAAATGCCGTCCAAATTGGTGTCCATCACCCGACGCCACATCGCAAAGTCGCAATCCTCTATCGGCCCGAACTCTGCGACGCCCGCGTTGTTGACCAGCGCATCGATCTGACCATAGGCGCCCAAAACCTCTGCAACCATTCGGTCAACTTGATCTGGCCGTGACACATCCGCCAAGATCCGCAAACCGCCGGTCTCTACAACCGCAGCATCCAGCGCCACTTCGTCGCGATCCACCATCGCAACCCGCCACCCATCTGCGAGAAACTGTTTGGCCGTCGCCATACCGATACCACGGGCCGCCCCTGTTACAATTGCCACTTTTTGCATGAAAATCTCCCCTTTTCAAAACGCTACACTGCGACACGGCTTGTGCAACAATTTAGAAAAGTGACCGTACGGCAAAAAAAAAGCCCGCCCCCATCGGGGCCGGACCATTTTCATGTCTTCAAAGAAACTGTGGCGGCTTAGCCGACCAGTTCAAGACCTGAGAAGAAGAAGGCAATCTCTTCTGCTGCGGTTTCAGGTGCGTCGGAACCGTGAACCGAGTTTTCGCCGATCGACAGGGCGAATTCTTTACGGATTGTGCCTTCTGCTGCGTCTGCTGGGTTGGTAGCACCCATAACTTCGCGGTTTTTCGCAATGGCGTCTTCGCCTTCAAGAACCTGAACAACAATCGGCTCAGAGATCATGAATTCACACAGTTCGCCAAAGAAAGGACGCTCAGCGTGAACGCCGTAGAACTGTTGAGCTTGCGCCAAAGTCAGTTGAATGCGCTTGGAGGCAACGATGCGCAGGCCAGCTTCTTCAAAATTCGCAGCAATTTTGCCGGTCAGGTTGCGTTTGGTGGCATCTGGTTTGATGATCGAGAAAGTGCGTTGAACGGCCATGTCGGTCCCCATTTAAGTCTATGCCGGACAGGATGATCCCACCGGCCAAGTCGTTTCAGTGTCATTTGTCGCCCCCGTAACATGGCCCCAGAAACAAGGCAAGGCGCGTTTGAAAAGCAGTGATTGACGCCCCCGCTTCACTCAGGCACATGAGGGGCATGCTTAAGATCTCCAACATCTCCTACGCCGTCGAAGGCCGTCCCCTTTTTGAAGGGGCCAGCGCGACCATTCCAACCGGGCACAAAGTGGGTCTTATCGGGCGCAATGGCGCGGGTAAAACCACGTTGTTCAAGCTGATCCGCGGCGAGCTGGTGCTTGAAGGCGGGTCCATCACCCTGCCCGACCGCGCGCGTATCGGAGGTGTGGCCCAAGAGGTGCCAAGCAATGAAGTGTCGCTGATCGACACCGTGCTTGCGGCGGACAAAGAGCGTGCCGCCTTGATGGCTGAGGCGGAAACCGCAACAGACCCAAACCGTATTGCCGAAGTGCAAACCCGCCTGACGGATATTGATGCCTGGAGTGCGGAATCGCGCGCGGCCTCAATCCTCAAGGGGCTTGGATTTGATCAGCCTGAGCAACTGATGCCCTGCTCTGCCTTTTCTGGTGGTTGGCGCATGCGTGTGGCGTTGGCGGCCGTTTTGTTTTCGCAACCTGACTATTTGCTGCTGGATGAGCCGACCAACTATCTCGACCTTGAAGGGGCGCTGTGGCTTGAAAACTACCTGGTGAAATATCCGCACACTGTGTTGATTATCTCGCACGACCGCGAACTTTTGAACCGTTCTGTTGGTGCCATCCTGCATTTGGATGAACGCAAGCTGACCTATTACACCGGTCCTTACGATCAATTTGTCCAGCAACGTGCCGCCAAACGCGCGGTTCAGGCCGCAGCCGCCAAGAAACAAGATCTGCAGCGCGCGCATTTGCAAAGCTTTGTTGATCGCTTCAAGGCTAAGGCCAGTAAGGCTAAGCAGGCCCAAAGCCGCGTGAAAATGCTAGAAAAAATGACCCCCATCACGGCGCCAGAAGACGCCGCGCGTGTGGTGTTCACCTTCCCAACACCAGAAGAGCTTTCCCCGCCGATCATTGCCACAGAAGCCGCATCAGTTGGGTACGGCGAAACGATTGTTCTGAAAGACCTCAACCTGCGCATTGACCAGGATGACCGCATTGCACTTCTTGGCAAAAACGGTCAGGGCAAATCGACGCTGGCAAAACTCCTGTCAGGCCGGTTGGAAAAGAAAAACGGCAAATTCATCACCTCGAGCAAATTGCGCATCGGTTTTTTCGCACAACATCAGGTGGATGAGCTCTATGTTGATGAAACGCCGATCCAGCACCTGACACGTCTGCGTGGCCACGAAGGCCAAGCCCGCATTCGCGCGCGCCTTGCCAGTTTTGGATTAGGGGCGGCTCAAGCGGATACAGAAGTTGGACGCCTGTCCGGCGGGCAAAAGGCACGCTTGTCTTTGTTGCTGGCCACGATCGACGCCCCTCATTTGCTGATCCTCGATGAGCCAACGAACCATCTGGACATCGAAAGCCGTGAGGCATTGGTAGAGGCTTTAACCGCCTATAGTGGTGCCGTGATTTTGGTCAGTCACGACATGCATTTGCTCAGCCTTGTGGCTGACCGCCTGTGGCTGGTCAAGGATGGGAGTGTGGCCCCCTATGACGATGATTTGCAATCCTACCGCTCGATGCTTTTGGAGCGCGACAAGCCCGCGGGCAAGCAAAAAGCCAAAGCCAAAGCACCTGTAAAACGCGCCTCGCGTGATGATATTCTGGCACTGCGTGCGGAAGCCCGAAAATGCGAGGCACGTGTTGAAAAGCTGAATGAGATGAGTGAGAAGCTTGCCAAAAAGCTCGCGGATCCGGCACTTTACGAAGAAGAGCGGTTGGATGAAATGGCCGTTTGGCAGAAAAAATACAGCGAGGTCATGGATGCCATGGACCGCGCAGAAGAGCTTTGGATGAAGGCACAGGAAAAGCTTGAGAAGGCTTCCGCATAATGTTTGAACTGCAATATTTCGTTCCCGCCTTTGCGACATTGTTTGTGGTGATGGATCCCATCGGGTTAACGCCGCTTTTTTTGGCGCTGACACAGGGAATGAATGCGCAGCAACGTCGCACGGTTGCGTTGCGGGCTGCGTTTGTTGCAGGTGGGTTGCTCACGCTTTTTGCAGTCTTTGGTGAAAATGTTCTCGGGTTCTTGGGTATTTCAATGGCGGCGTTTCGAATTTCGGGCGGCATCCTATTGCTGCTGACAGCATTAGACATGCTGTTTGAGCGGCGTACAAAGCGGCGCAAAGATCAGACCGAAACCACAGTTGATGCCGACGAAGACCCCTCTGTTTTCCCGTTGGCCATGCCTTTGATGGCTGGTCCCGGCGCGATTGCCACGATCATTTTGCTTTCGAGCCAAGGGGATGGATATTCGGGCACGATGTTGGCGCTGCTGGTGATGTTCACCGTGCTTCTGATCACGTTGGCCTTGTTCTTGGCCGCAAATCTTTTTGAGCGGTATTTGAAAGAAACCGTGATTACAGTGCTGACTCGTGTGCTGGGGATGTTGCTGGCCGCTCTTGCGGTACAATTTGTGTTGGATGGCCTAAAGGATTTCGGAGTGGTTGGCTAACGCGTCACCTTGATCCAATTGCTGTCGTCCGCCCCATGACATTCTTATTTGACGCCCTATATATTAATGGCGGAGGATATTATGACCAGTGATATGATTGGACAAACGGCCTATCTTGTGCTGCTTTTGGTGGCCATTTCCGGTTATTTCATCTCTGAGAACCGGTTTTCCCTTGGCCAAACGCTCCGCCATTCCCTGATCTGGATCTTTATCTTTATTGGCGCTTTGGCCGTTGTGGGATTATGGCAAAATGTGAAAAACGACATATCTCCGCGCCAGACTTATATGAGCGAAACTGGCCAAATCACCCTTCCACGCGCCTATGATGGGCATTTTTATGCACAATTAATGTTAAACGAAAACCCCGTAGACTTTGTGATTGATACCGGCGCAAGCAATGTCGTTTTGACCAAAAAAGACGCCGAACGCGCCGGTATTGATCTGTCTGCGCTGCGGTTTTTTGGTCGGGCGATGACTGCCAATGGCCAGACCCGCACAGCGCCCGCCCGCATTGCGCGCGTTGAGCTTGAGGGCATCACTGATTTTAATGTTGAGGTCTGGGTCAACGAAGGGGAAATGTCGCAATCCTTGCTCGGGAACACCTATCTTCAACGGTTCGACAAAATTGAAATTGGTCAAAATGAAATGGTGTTAACGCGCTAGGCACTGCATGAATTCAATAAAGACAACACCTTACGAGCTAGCCTTCATCTCCCACGGCCCATTCTCTTGCGACCAGTATTTTGCGGTACATCCCGCTGCCACAACGGCTTTCCACTGCCCCCGTGCCTGCGCAACGCCATCGGGGTCATTCCCATCAAACATGATTGAAACACGCGCCATCCCGGTCATCTCAATGTCTGAAATATCAGCCCCATCAATTGAAATCAGCGCATTTGCACCATTAGGTATCGCCGCTTCAGCCGTCAACAAAACAGGTTGATCAGCGTCATGAGGGCCGCCAGACAGTGCATGCGGCAAGAACCCATCTTCAGGCTCTTGCCACAGTTTTTCATCTAACCAGCGTAGCCGCTGCATGTTGGTGCCGCGCACCAAAACCCGCCATTCATTTTCGAGTGATCTCGACAACAACACCGGCAACGTCGCCTCAAGCGGCGAACGGGTCATGTGGTAAAAGAAGACTTCACCACCTGCCTTTTTATCCGCCGCTTCTGTCATCTTCAGCCCTCAAACAGATCTGAAACAAGACGGCTAAGTGCCAACACGCCCCAACCTGTGGCCCCTTTGGGCGCAAGCGCCGTTTCACCCGCAGTCTGGGCGGTACCCGCGATATCCAAATGGATCCACGGCGTGCCGTCTTTCACAAACCGCTGCAAAAACTGTGCTGCGGTGATGGAACCAGCGGCCCGGCCACCCACGTTTTTCATGTCCGCTTTGTTGGACTTGATCAACTCATCGTAAGCTTCGCCCAGCGGCATACGCCATGCACCTTCGTTTTCGGTTTGCGCAGCTTTCAGGAAGGCATTGCACAATTGATCGTCGTTTGAAAAGACGCCGGTATTTTCATTGCCCAGCCCAATGATAATCGCACCGGTCAGGGTGGCCAGATCAATCATGCCCATAGGTTTGAAGGTTTCTTGCGCGTACCACATGATGTCGCACAGCACGAGGCGCCCTTCGGCGTCGGTGTTGATCACCTCAATCGTGTCACCTTTCATGGATTTCACAATGTCGCCCGGACGTTGCGCGCGACCATCGGGCATGTTTTCAACCAGGCCCACCACAGCGACAATATTGGCTTTGGCTTTACGCAACGCGAGGGCCTTCATCGTGCCCGCAACCGTACCCGCGCCGCCCATATCCATGGTCATATCTTCCATGCCAGCGGCGGGTTTCAGGCTGATGCCACCAGTGTCAAACACCACGCCCTTGCCGATCAGGGCCAGTGGGGCCGCATCTTTTTCGCCGCCATTCCATTTCATCACCACAACTTTGGACGGGGTTTCCGACCCCATGCCCACACCCAACAGCGCACGCATCCCGAGTTTTTCAAGCTCTGGTTCATCGAGCACGGTCACATCCACGCCCAATTCACCAAGTGCGACAAGGCGATCCGCAAACTCGACCGTGGTCAGCACATTGGAGGGTTCATTGACCAAATCCCGCGTGAAAAACACACCGTCCACCATCGCCGCAATGGTTTCTGCGGTGTCTTCAATCTCATGCGCATTGGTCATCATGACGGTCAGCGCGCCGCCCTCTTGGGCCTCTTTTGACATGTGATCCACAAACTCATAGGCACGCAATGCGGCCCCGAGCGCAAGTTCGCTGGTGAAGCGGCGATTGCCCGCGAGGATCAGAATATCATTTCCGAGCAAAGACTTACCGATCTTGCCACCCGCTTTGCGCAAAGCGGCACCTTTGGCTTGTTTAGACAGGCGAAGAACCTGAACCGCATCAGCAGCAAGCCCCGTGGGATAGGCCAGTTCCGCCACATCCCCCTCTTTCATCTTTTCAAACGCGTCACTTTCAGTGAACCGCAACAGCGCACCACGCATCAGCTTGTTCACCCGGCGCGCGCCGGGGTCCAGCTTGCCCGGCTCAGACAGGATCACAACAATCCGGCCCTTATGCGTGGCGATTGCGTCGAGGTTGGTTTCGATAAAACGGGGGGTAATGGGGGTCGACATGAGAATTCCTTTTACGGCGATCTTTTGCCATTCGTAGCCTTAGGCGGGCGGAAACGCCAGATAGCAGTTTTCCCCTGCGGCCCAATCGGGTAGAAACCCACAAGATGTTGTGGCTAACCGGGGGGCTCGTGGCCAGATTCGACCGCTATATCCTTGCGCAGCTGTTGTTGCAGTTCGGTTTTGCCGGGCTGGTGCTGGTATTGCTGTTCTGGATCAATCGCGCGGTGAAGCTTTTTGATCAGATCATCGCATCGGGTGAAACCGCGTTGGTCTTTCTGGAATTTTCGGCCATGATTCTACCTGCGGTGATCGTTTTTGTGCTGCCCATTGCCGCCTTTACCGCCACAGTCACAGTTACAAACCGCCTGAGCACGGAAAGCGAATTGGTTGTTGCACAAGCCACCGGGTTTGGCCCCTTTCGGCTCGCCCGCCCCGTATTGATTTTTGGTGTGATTGCGGCCCTCTTCATGCTTGTGCTTACCCATATCCTTGTCCCGATGAGCCAGCTTCGTTTTGCCGAACGCCAGGCAGAGATCGCCGAAAATGTCACCGCACGGTTCTTGACCGAAGGAAGTTTTGTACATCCGTCAGAAGGGATCACGCTCTATATTCGTGAAATCACGTCTGATGGGGAATTGCTGGATCTGTTTTTGTCCGATGAACGGGGAAAAGATGATGGCGGCGCGCATCTGACCTATTCCGCGGAACGGGCTTTGATTTTGCGCACTGATGATGGTCCACGCCTGTTAATGTTTGATGGCTTGGCGCAGATTCTATCCGCCGACGGCCGCTTGACCACAACCGGATTTGACGAATTCACCTATGACGTATCCGCGCTGTTAACCGGACCAATTGTGGGAAATCGGACCGTCAGCCAGATTTACACGCCCGAACTCCTCAATCCCAGCGAGGCTGTGCAAAAGGAAACGAGCCTTACGCGGCCCGCGCTTCGTGCCGAGGCTCATTTCCGAAATGCTCAGGCATTTTATGTGATTGTCGCCGCTATGGCCGGGTTTTCAATGCTGATCGTCTCGGGCTTTAGCCGCTTTGGAATGTGGCGTCAGGTGATTATCGCCATTGCTGTTGTCGCGATGTTACAATCCTTGGACAATACAATGTTGGATCTGGCACGACAAAGCGACAAGGGATTGCCACTTGTTTATGTGGCCTCATGCGCTGGGGGTATCTTTAACATCTTCGTGCTTTGGCTTGCGACCCGCCCTTCGCCATTTGACGTCCGACGCCGGCGCCGTTTTGCGCGACAAATGGCCAGCGGAGGCACCTCATGAAGTTGCATTTCTACATTGCCCGCCGCTTTTTGTTTTCTTTTGCCGCGATGCTTATGGTGCTTGGGTTGATTTTTGTCTTGCTCGACATGGTTGAGAGCATGCGGAAATTTGACGCGGCGCAAATCCCGTTTTCCGACATCATTAAGCTGACGCTTTTGCATATGCCAATCTGGATTTACCAGCTTACTCCACTCGTGGTGATCCTCTCCACGATCTGGATGTTCCTCAGCCTGTCGCGCAGTTCTGAAATGGTGGTGACGCGCGCGGCGGGTCGATCCGCTTTAATCACGCTGATTTCCCCTGCTCTGACTGTGTTTTTATTAGGCGTGGTCTTACTGGCTGTGGGCAATCCGATTGCCGCGGCAACGTCGAAAAAATACGAACGGCTAGCGGCGCAATATAAAGGATCCTCCGCATCGGTATCCTCGATATCAAAGGAGGGCGTCTGGTTGCGACAGGGCAATGAAGACGGCCAAACCGTTATTCACGCTGCCTCTTCTGACCTCGGAGGGACGCGCCTTAGCGATGTCACATTCTATTCGTTTTCGCCCAAAGGTACCCCAACAATGCGCATAAGGGCCTCTTTGGCCACGTTGCAACCTGGGCGCTGGGCGTTGCGATCCGCAAAGGTCTGGGATTTGGCGAAAGCTGACAACCCAGAGTACGAAGCCTTAACCCATCCGGCATATTGGATTGCATCGAACCTGACCGAAGACCAAATTCGCGACAGTTTTGGAAAACCCACTGATATCTCAATTTGGGACCTGCCCGCCTTTATTGATCAGCTCGAAGAAGCCGGGTTTTCAGCCCGCGCCCACCAAGTCTGGTTGCAAATCGAACTCGCCACGCCGTTCTTTTTGGTGGCCATGGTGTTAGTTGGTGCAGGTTTCACCATGCGTCACACACGTTTTGGACGTACCGGAGTGATGATCATGTTTGCGCTTTTGCTCGGCTTTGGCGCCTATTTCATTAGAAACTTTGCACAGATCCTCGGGGAAAACGGGCAGATCCCGGTTGTGTTGGCCGCATGGACCCCACCGATTGCGGTGATTTTCTTGTCCCTTGGTATTTTATTGCATTTGGAGGATGGATGATGGGGCGGCTAATGCGTCATCTCTGCGGTCTTCGCATTGTCAGAAGGCTTGTCTTGAGCATTGCTTTGCTCTTTGCCCTGGCAACGCTTTTGCCCTCATCCCCTGCGGTTGCACAAAACTCACCAACAAAATCGTCGATGGCAACCTTGGTTGCAGACAAGGTGCAAGTGTTAGGGAATTCCGGCCTTTTGGCGCAGGGCAATGTTCTGATCTACTTCGGCGGAAAGTCATTGACCGCGTCCAGCGTTCGGTATGATCAACAAGGTGACAAGTTGGTCATCGAAGGGCCTATTGTCCTTCAGGATGGTGAGGATCAGGTGATTTTTGCCAGAGCGGCTGAGCTATCCGGCGATCTCCGAAATGGTATTATACAATCCGCTCGTTTGGTTCTGAACCAACAGTTACAAATCGCTGCGGTCGAGATTAATCGTATCCAAGGGCGCTATACTCAGCTGAACAAAGTTGTGGCCTCCTCATGCCAAGTCTGTGCCAAACATCCCGTTCCCTTGTGGCAAATTCGGGCAGAACGCGTGGTTCATGACCAGCAAGAACGGTTTATCTATTTTCATAACGCCCAGTTCCGCATTGCCGATGTGCCGGTCTTTTTCCTGCCGCGCCTGCGCATGCCGGACCCAACACTGACACGGGCGACGGGGCTTCTCGCCCCCAAAATACGCACCAACTCGGCCTTTGGCACAGGCCTTCTAATGCCATTTTTCATCCGGCTTGGCGATCACGCCGATCTTACCTTGTCTCCGTTTGTTGCGACGAGATCTAGAACACTTGAATGGAGATATCGGCATGCCTTCCACTCCGGGGATCTGACATTTCGTGGTGCGATCAGCGATGACAGCATCCTGCCGGGTGAAACGCGGTTTTATATCTTTGGCGAAGGGACATTTGCCCTTCCCCGGGATTTCAAATTGAAATTCCAGCTGCAGGATGTATCGGACCCCGGATACCTGCTTGATTACGGCTACTCTGACGAAGACCAACTGCGCAGTGCCATTGCAATCACCCGTGCGCGCCGGGACGAATTTATCTTTGCGGGCCTCACACGCCATGAAACCCTGCGTGCGGATGAAATTCCGATTTCGGATCAATTGCCCTTTGCCCAGGCCGATCTACTTTATCAAAGACGTTGGGTGCCCGGTTGGCTTGGCGGCATCGCAAGCTATCAATTGTCCGCACAAAGCTATTTTCGCGAAAGCAGCGTGGATCAGTTGGGGCGCGACGTAACCCGTCTTGGCGCATCCATTGATTGGCAACGCGACTGGCAAATGGCAGGCGGCGCGATTTTGAAGTTTGAAACCGCCGCGCATTCTGGGCTTTATTGGATAGAGCAAGACAGTACCTATGACACTGAGCAAAGCTACATTACCCCCTCCGTTGCCGTAACATTGCGCTGGCCCTTTTCGCGTGTCGCTGCAAACGGAACGCTAGACGTTATTGAGCCCGTTGCGCAACTGGTGTGGAGCAAAAGCGCCGCTGCCACCATTCCGAATGAAGACAGCACATTTGTTGAGTTTGACGAGGCCAACTTGTTTTCACTGTCTCGCTATCCTGGATTCGATGCAATTGAAGACGGCGCACGTGCAAACTTGGGTGTAAAGTGGACACGCAGCAGCCCCTCGGGCTGGGCGATGACCCTTGCCGCTGGTCGGGTGTTTCGGTTTGACGGTGCAGGAGATTTCTCAGACGCGTCCGGCCTGTCTGGCGATCAGTCGAATTGGCTAATTACAGGGCAAATTCAGTTTGGCAATCGGTTCGCAATGCAAGGTCGTGCTTTGGTCGATGACAACTTTAACATCGCAAAAACGGAAAGCCGCCTTGCGTATCTTAGCGACACATGGCAGCTGGGCGCCGCCCATCTTTGGGTTGTTGCGGATCCTCAAGAGGGCCGCGCTGACAAAATCCACGAGTTGCGTTTGGATGGCGCCTATCAAATCAACGACTTCTGGCGGATCAGCGCAAATGGAGATTTCGATATTGAAGCGCATCAGGCCACACGCGGAAAACTTGGCATTCAATACAGCAATGAGTGCGTGAAGGTCGATTTTTCCCTCTCGCGCCGGTTTACCGCATCAACTAATGTTAAGCCAACAACCGATGTAGGCTTGCAAGTTGAACTAATGGGGTTTGGTGGATCAACGCGGGGCAAAGCACGGCAATGTGCACAATGACGGCCCCTATAAGCCGCGAATATCTTGGGGCTAGCATCCCCCCGCCTATTCGGTGCAATATGCGCCAAGACGCGAACTGACTGCGACGGATAAACAGATGAGCAGGACCGATATGACACGGGCTATTACCACCGCCAAAAAGACGCTGACCCATTGTGTTGGGGCGCTTTCTCTAGGTGTGTTGTTGTTGGGATCACCAGCGCAAGCACAGAACCTGTTTGCCCCTATTGCAAAGGTCAATGACCGGGTGATCACCGCATATGAACTGTCACAGCGCACCGCCTATTTGACATTGCTGCGCGCGCCTGGCGATCCACAAATTTTGGCCCGCGAGCAATTGACGAATGAAGCGCTTCAACGTGGCATCGCAAAACAGCTTGGCGTTTCCATCACCGACGAAGAATTACAGACCGGGATGGAGGAATTCACCGCTCGGTTCGACTTGACAGTCGAGAAATTTCAGATCGCCATCGCACAGGGCGGGGTTGCCATCGAGACCTTTCGTGACTTTGTGGGCGCGGGGTTGATTTGGCGCAATGTGGTCCGTGAACGCTTCCGCGGGCGCATTGACATCACCGAAGAAGATGTGGATCGTCAATTGGCGCAAACTGGATCTTCGTCAGCTGTGCGCGTGCTGTTGTCAGAGATTATTTTGCCCGCAAACACACCGCAAACCCAGGCCGCCTCATCGGCGCGCTCGGCTGAAATCGCGCAAATCACCACATTGCCCGCATTTGCCGCAGCAGCGCGACGTTATTCCGCGTCGCCGTCCAAAGGGCGCTCGGGGCGTTTGGATTGGATGGATCTGTCCAACCTGCCCCCCGCCATTGCCGCACAGATCATCGCGCTGGCGCCTGGCGAAGTCACCAACCCGCTTCCTGTGAACGGAGGCATCGCACTTTTTCAGATGCGCGCGTTGGAAGAGTTTGAAGGACCGGCGCCGGAAAATGTAAGTATTGATTATGCGGCGTATCTGATCCCGGGAGGCAAAACGCCTGAAACCCTTGGCAAAGCAGCAACTATTCGCGCCAAGATTGATACTTGTGATGATCTTTATGCCGTGGCGCAAGGTCAACCCATAGAACAGTTGCTTCGGGAAAACCGCCCGGTTGCCGAAATTCCGAATGATTATGCGATTGAGTTGGCCAAAATGGATCCGGGCGAAAGCTCCACCGCATTGGTGTCGCAATCCGGTCAAAACCTCGTATTCTTGATGCTATGCGCCCGAAACAGTGAATTGCCAGAAGAGGTAAGCCGGGATCAGATCAAAGCACAGCTGCAAAATCAGCGCCTGCAATCCTACGCCAAAAGCTATCTTGAGGAGCTGCGTGCCGCAGCCTTTATTGAAGAATACGCTCAGCAATGACCTCTCAGTCGACGGTCGCGCCGATTGCTCTGACAATTGGGGAACCCGCTGGTGTTGGGCCCGAATTGATCGCACCTGCTTTTCAGGCCCTGAACGGCTCGATCCCGTTTTTTGTGATCGCGGATCCCAATCATCTGCCGGAAGGGACCGAGTTCACGCTTATCCAAGCGCCACATGAGGCCATTTCCGCAAGCAATCTACCTGTTTTGCCACATGCTTTTGGCCCAAAGCGCACCCCCGGACACCCCAATCCTGTGCATGCTCAGCATGTGATTGACGTCATTGCGCGCGCTGTTGCTTTGACCAAATCCGGGGCCGCCTCGGCGGTTTGCACCAACCCCATCCATAAAAAAGCCCTGAAAGAGGGGGCCGGGTTTCCCTTTCCGGGCCACACTGAATATTTGGCGCATTTGGCGGGGGGGGCCGATGTTGTCATGATGCTGGCTTGTGATGCGCTGCGCGTGGTGCCCGCCACCATTCACATTGCCCTCAAGGAAGTTCCTAAACAATTGACCCGAGCGGGTTTGGAGCAGGTTATCCGCACCACCCAAGCCGCCCTCATCCAAGATTTTGGTATCCCCAATCCGCGCCTGTCAGTGGCCGGTTTAAACCCCCATGCGGGCGAAGGCGGCGCGATGGGGATGGAGGAAATCAATATGATTTCCCCTCTGCTGGATAAATTGCGCGCAGACGGGTTCAACATTATTGGCCCCCAATCCGCCGACACCATGTTCCATGCGAAAGCGCGCGCCAGCTATGACGCGGCGATTTGTATGTATCATGACCAAGCGCTGATTCCGATTAAGACTATTGATTTTGCGGGTGGGGTAAATGTCACATTGGGCCTGCCTTTTGTACGCACCTCACCAGATCATGGCACCGCCTTTGACATTGCCGGCCAAGGCAAGGCGGACCCCAGCTCGCTGATCGCAGCCTTGCGGATGGCCTGGCAGATGGCGCAAGCAAGAAATGGACCCCCAGCATGAGCCAAATCGACAATCTGCCGCCATTGCGCGAAGTGATTGAAACCCATGATCTCGTGGCAAAGAAATCTCTTGGGCAGAACTTTCTGCTTGATCTTAATCTGACGGCCAAAATCGCAAGGCAGGCTGGGGATCTGACAAAGTGTGATGTGCTAGAGGTCGGCCCTGGACCCGGCGGGTTGACCCGCGGTCTTTTGGCAGAAGGCGCACGCAAAGTACTGGCCATAGAAAAAGACAGCCGGGCCATGGCACCACTGGCAGAAATCCAAGCCGCCTACCCCGGTCGACTTGAAGTAATCAATGCCGACGCGTTAGAGCTTGATCCGCTAGAACATCTCACCGCACCAATCCGCATTGTCTCAAACCTGCCTTACAATGTGGGAACCGAGCTGCTGGTCCGTTGGTTGACGCCAAAAACCTGGCCGCCCACATGGTCCAGCCTGACCTTGATGTTCCAAAAAGAAGTGGCCGAGCGCATTGTCGCCAAGCCCGGATCGAAAGCGTACGGGCGTCTTGCGGTGCTTGCCCAATGGCGCACGGATCCCCGTATCGTGATGGAACTTGCCCCCGAGGCCTTCACTCCGCCACCAAAAATCAGATCCGCCGTTGTGCATCTTGAGGCGCTGCCGGAACCGCGGTTTGAAGCGGATGCCAAAAAACTTCAAATGGTTGTTGCGACGGCCTTTAACCAACGCCGGAAAATGCTGCGCGCGTCCCTAAAGGGGCTTAGCCCCGATATTATCGACATCCTCACATCCGTTGGGATCAAGCCCACTTGCCGGGCCGAAGAAATCGGGCTGGAGGAGTTTTGCGCGTTGACCCGTGCGCTCACCGGGGCCATGGGGAAATAAGCGTGGCGGGATTGCCCGACAGTGGGCCATCCAAAACCCTCTGTGCGCCTTCGTTAAGAATGCTCTTCCTCTGCGGTTGCGGCCAGTGCTTTGTTAAACGCCTTTAACGCATCAACCTGATAGATGACTCCCCAAAGCTCTGGTGCGTCGCCCTCACCTCCCAGCGTCACAACCGGGATAAAACTGCTACCAGAGGTTTCAAAAATCGGCATGACCACTTCGAGTGTCGTATTGCCATCAACATAAATGCCCTGCTCGATCAGTTCCCAGCAATGGGCGACATCGGGGCCACGGTCCCCATCAATATCGCGCATCACCGACACGACCCGCACCATGGACAGCAAATAGGCCTGCGGCCCTGCCGCTAGGTGAATATTTCGCCGCTCAAGCTGTGTTAAGAAGAACGACCGATCCACCAATCGACTTGATAAGGCCGTGGACAAAGATACCGCACTCATCACCGCGATCCCGGTTTGCCAGTCCCCTGTCAGTTCAAAGACAATCAAAGTGGTGGAAATTGGCGCACCCAAAACCGCCGCCGCCACCGCGCCCATACCTGCCAAAGCGTACAGCGTTTCAGAACCTGAGACATTTGGGAACACTGCCGTTGCGATAATGCCAAAGGCCAGACCGGTCAGCGCCCCAACCATCAAAGCGGGTGAAAACACCCCGCCGCCCATACGCCCGGCCATGGTAATGGACACCGCTATCACCTTTAATACAGCAAACACCACGAGCTCATGCAGCACCAGTTCGCCGGTCAGTGCAAGTGACGTGGTTTCATAACCAACACCAATAATATGCGGGAAGAAAATCGCCAATCCCCCCAGCATCAATCCGGCAACAGCGGGACGTAACACTTTGGGAAGGCGTAACTTTGCCTGTAGTTGAGTGCCAATGTCATCCGCCCAAAAAATCGATCTCATCAAGACCACGGCCACAATGCCACTTAGGATACCGAGCATCAGAAAGGCGGGCAGCTCGACGTAAAACGCCAAACTGCCTTCGAGCGGCAGGATAAACTCGGTCATGCCGCCATATTCCAACCGGTTGATCACGGTGCCCGCGACCGCTGCAATGGCAATCGGGGCAAAGGCGTGTACGGCAAAATGGCGCAAAACCACCTCCAGCGCAAATAAGGCCCCGGCGATGGGTGCGTTGAAGCTTGCTGACACTGCCGCTGCCACCGCACACCCCAACAAATCACGCCCGGTGATCCCATTGGCGTTGATCCGATTGGCAATCCAGCTCGACATCACCGCAGCTAAGTGAACCACCGGCCCCTCGCGCCCCGTAGAGCCGCCGGTTGAAAGCGTAATCAGTGAGGCCAGTGCCGACCCAAGGCCCGCGCGCTTTTCAACCCGCCCTTCCCACAGCGCAGCCCCCTCAATCACATCCGCCACAGATCGCACCCGCCCATCTGGCGTAAACCAATTCAAGATGACCCCAACAATCAAGCCACCAATAGCAGGCAGCATCAAAATCCAGTACCATGGCAATGTAGAGGCAAAGCTATGGAGATGCGCGAGGTCATCGGTTCCATAAAGTGAGGCTTGTAACCACTCGATTCCCTTGCGGAACGCCAAGGCCGCCCCTCCGGAAGCGATACCAATGATCAAAGCAATCAACCAAAACTGCAGCTGTGATGGCCCTTTTTGGACCAACAGTTTCCAGCCCGTAGACAATGCTTGAACACGCGCCTTTAATACACGGATAATAAACAATTTTGTTTGATTAAACATTGTCAAAACTTCGCCCGACCCTTTTCCCGCATGCCCATTCAGGCTAATCTGTCTCGGCTGCTGTCTAGGAGATGATGGATGTCCATCAACACCGTTTATGCCGAGCTCACATCGTTTCTAGGCGATCGCGTGAGCCGCTCCAAGTCTGATCTGGAACAACATGGCGGATCAGAAACCCATTTTGCCGCAACCCTGCCAGAACTGGTGGTGTGGCCGGAGACCACAGAAGAGGTGTCACGGATCCTGTCCCTGTGTCACAGCTTCGATGTGGCGGTCACGGCATTTGGGGCGGGAACCTCCCTTGAGGGGCATACCCTCCCCCTACGCGGCGGCGTCTCCTTGGATATGACCCGCATGTCTGCTTTGGTATCTGTAGATCCCGGTGACATGATCGCCGTGGTCGAACCCGGCCTTACCCGTGAGGCGTTGAATGAAGAACTTCGCGCGACGGGGCTGTTTTTCCCTGTGGATCCAGGGGCAAATGCCTCAATCGGCGGTATGGCCTCCACGCGTGCCTCTGGCACCACCACCGTGCGTTATGGGTCAATGCGCGACAATGTGTTGGGCCTGACCGTTGTGTTGGCAGATGGACGTATTATCACAACCGGATCACGCGCCGCAAAATCAGCATCCGGCTATGATTTGACCGCATTGATGCTTGGCGCTGAAGGCACCTTAGGGATCATCACGCAGCTGACATTGCGCCTCCATGGGACACCAGAAGCGATAAGTGCCGGGGTTTGTGCCTTTCCTGACCTGACATCGGCCGTGGCCACGGTTCAGCAGGTGATCCAAATGGGCATCCCAGTCTCGCGGATCGAATTCCTAGACGAAGACAGCACCCGTGCCATCAATGCTTATTCCGGCGTTGCATTGCCCATATGTCCTCACTTGCTGGTCGAGTTTCACGGCACATCTGGCATGGTTTCTGAAGCCGCCGAAGAGTTCGGGCAGATTGCAGAAGATTTTGGCGCGACCAGCTTTGAAAGCGCAACAAAGACAGAGGACCGCAATCGGTTGTGGAAGATCCGGCATAGTGCGTTTTATGCGGTGCTTGGGTTGCGCCCCGCCGCGCGCTCGATGGTCACAGATATTTGCGTTCCCATTTCCAAACTGGCCCAAGCTGTCGAGGAAACACGTGCTGACATTGCGGCATCTGGTCTGATTGGCCCTATTTTGGGCCATGTCGGGGATGGTAACTTCCATGCTATTTTGCTGCTTGAAGACGGCAATGCCGAGGAAATGGCCATCGCGAAATCACTTGCAGAGAAAATGAGCAAACGCGCCTTGGCGCTTGGTGGAACCATTACCGGCGAGCACGGCGTGGGCATGGGGAAACTTGGGTTGATGGATGCGGAGCACGGGGCCGCGTGGGATGTCATGGGGGACATTAAGCGCGCCTTGGATCCCAAAGGCATACTCAACCCAGGGAAGCTCGTGCGCCCATCAAATTAGAAAGCCCGCGCCACCCGTAAAGAGTATCATTGGCCCCTGCCGCTCGAATACGGCTGATTAGCCGTTCAGAAGCTCTTTCGCTGCCTCACGCGCCGCATCCGACACCGTGTCACCAGAAATCATGCGGGCCAACTCATCAACACGATCACTTGCGTCCAATGACACCACGGTCGAGAGCGTGATGCCGTTGCTGACCGCCTTTTGAACCCGCCAATGATGACCTCCTAAGGCGGCAACCTGCGGACTGTGTGTGACCACCAGCACCTGCCCCCCGTCGGATAGCGATTTCAAACGCCGCCCAACTGCGTCGGCCGTCGCCCCGCCAACACCACGATCAATTTCGTCGAAAATCATCGTCAATCCTTGGGCATCGCGGGTCAAACAGACCTTCAATGCCAACAAGAACCGGCTCAACTCGCCGCCAGATGCAATCTTATTAAGCGGGCCAGAGGGCGCACCGGGGTTGGTCGCTACGGTAAAGGTCACCGCATCGGCCCCATCAGGCCCCACATCACTTGGTTCAACCAACGTCGTGAAAACCGCACGCTCCATCTTCAGCGGCGCAAGCTCGGCGCCCATCGCCGCATCCAACGCGGTGGCTGCTTTTTTACGGGCTTTGGTCAGGGCTTGCGTAGCGACCGAATAAACCTGTTCGGCTTCCGTTACAAAACCCTGAAGGGTTTCGATTTGCCCTGCACCTGCATCCAGTGCCTTCAGCCGCCCGCGCAATTCTTGCGCAAAATCGCCCAGCTCATCCGGTTGCACATTGTGCTTTCGCGCCAGGCCCCGAATGGCAAACAACCGCTCTTCAGTTTCTTCAAGCTCATGGGGATTGAACGAAAGCCGGTCGAGAGCAGTCTCAACCCCCTGCACAGCCTCGCCCAATTCAACCATGGCCCGCCCGAGGGCAGAAATCGGTGCCTCCAGCGCACCGTCAGACTGCGCAAGTGCGCCCTCCAGCCAGCGTAGCGCATCGCCCATGCGCCCTTCGGCACCATCACCATGCCCCAACGCCTGATGTGCTTTGGTGATGTCTTCACCAATCCGCTCAGCCGATTGCATCAAACGCCGCCGAGAATCCAGCGTGCCCTCTTCGCCCGGTTGCGGGTCAAGCTTGTCCAGCTCGCCGACCGCATGACGCAGAAATTCTTCCTCGGCCTGAGCCGCCGCCAAAGCATCTTGGGCTTGCGCCAAAGCTTTGCGCGCCGATGCCAGACCTTTCCAGGCCAGACGTGATCGATCGAGCAGACCTGACACCCCACCAAAACTGTCCAGGAGTTGCCGATGCACGCGTGGGTTCAGCAATCCGCGGTCATCTTGTTGACCATGAAGTTCAATCAAAGTGTCAGATAAGGCGCGCAACACGTCACCAGACGCGCGCCGATCATTCACCCAAGCCGTTTTTCGCCCGTCCGCACGATTGATACGGCGCAGAATCAGCTCGTCCTCTGCCTCTATGCCAGCTTCATCCAACACGGCGCGCGCCGGGTGGTCCGCCGCAAGATCAAACACAGCGGTGACCTCGCCCTGCTCTGCCCCGGCGCGAACCAAATCCGCACGCCCGCGCCAGCCCAGCACAAACCCAAGACTGTCCAACAGGATGGATTTTCCGGCCCCGGTTTCCCCGGTCAATACATTCAACCCCGGCTGAAACTCTAGCTCCAGACGGTCAATGATCAACAGATCTCGGATTTCAAGACCACGCAGCATTCTGCCCCCAAACCGGTCCGAACAGGCTTACAGCCAGTCGCCCTTGATCAGCTGACGATAAACACTTGCCAGCCAATTGTCGCCTTTGGCTTTGGGTTCCAGCCCCGCATTCGTCAACAAACGATAGCTGTCTTGATACCATGGGGTCGATTGGAAGTTATGGCCCAAGATCGCTCCGGCGGTTTGCGCCTCATCTGTCAGACCGAGGGCAATATAGCTCTCGACCAAACGGTGCAGCGCTTCGGCCACATGGCTGGTGGTCTGGAACTTTTCAACCACCACACGGAATCGATTGATCGATGCGGTGTAATGTTTGCGTTTCAGGTAATAACGGCCAATTTCCATCTCTTTGCCCGCAAGATGATCAAACGCGAGGTCAAATTTAAGAATCGCCGAGCGCGCGTATTCTGTATCTGGATAAAGCTCAATCACAGCTCGTAGCGCTTGCAAGGCTTGGAAGGTCAGACCCTGATCCCGGCCAACTTCGTCAATCTGGTCATAGAAGCTGAGGGCCAAGAGATATTGGGCATAAGCCGCGTCCTCATCAGCCGGGTAAACATCGATGAATCGCTGTGCTGTGGCGCGCGATTGTTCATAGTCTTTGTCTTTGTGAAAGGCGAACGCCTGCATAATCAAAGCGCGCTTGGCCCATGCAGAATAAGGGTAAAGGCGTTCCACCTCACCAAACCACTCAGCCGCTTTATCGGGCTTATTGTTTTCGAGGTCATATTCGCCGCGCTTGAAAATTTGCTCAGCTGTCCATTCTTCAATGGGCTTTTGCTCAACCGGATCAGAGAAAAGGCCGCCGAACAGCCCCCCCCCATTGCCGCCACTAAACGACCCGGAACCAACGCTCCCGCTGCCGCCAGAACATGCCGAGACCAAAAGCCCCGCCACGAGTACGGTCGTCACTTTTTTTGTCAGGTTGACGCGGATCATGGCCGGTGCCCATCCCATAATTCATCTTTTCAGGTCACACAGTTAGCATGCCTGTTTCGCTTGTCCTAGCACAGTTCTTTTCGGTGCAAAATGCCCTTGGCGTGGTTTTTCGCGACTTGTCGCCGATCAGAAACGATCATGAGAGCAAAACGGGCGAAGTTGAGGCTGGTTATGCGGTCAGCGGAAGGTCTGACCGGCGAACACCCACACCCGGCAAGTGCCGCGCTGTGGCATCATCACATGTCACCAACCGCCATGCATCGGGCTGATCAAACAGCGTACGCAACAATTTGTTGGTCATTGCATGGCCCGCCTTATGACCTACATACCGGGCTTTCAACGGGGCGCCGGCCAGTGCCAAATCCCCAAGTGCATCAAGCATCTTATGGCGCACGGCTTCATCTTCACGACGCAAACCACCTGGGCTCACCACATGGTCGCCATCAACGACAACGGCATTTTCGCCGGGGATCCCACCCAAGGCCAACCCATTGGCCTGCATCGCATCAACATCAGCTTGACGACAAAATGTCCGACAATCTGACAGCTCGCGAACAAAATTGCCATTCGACATATCAAGGCTTTTGTTTTGCGTCCCGATTGCTTGATCAGGAAAGGAAATATGGAAATCAATCATGAAACCATCAGCGGGTTCCAACCGCGCCCAAGCGCCGTCTTCGGCAAATTCGACCGGCGCCAGCAGCTCGATCATCCGCACTGGGTCCGCCAATTCACGCACCCCTGCCCGGATCAACCCTTCAACAAAACGAGCCGAGCTTCCGTCCATGATTGGGACTTCTGGCCCATCCAGTTCGACCAAAGCGTTATGAATGCCGCATCCTGCAAGTGCCGCCATGATATGTTCAATCGTTGACACGTCGACATCAGCATCATTGCGGATCAATGTACACAGGCGCGAAGGCACCACCGAGGCCCAATGGGCCGGGATCATATTGTCACGATCGTCGATATCGACGCGTTTGAACCAAATCCCGTATTCCGCAGAAGCAGGATTTATGGTCATGCGCACCGGACGACCGGAATGCAATCCGGTACCGGTGAATGTAACTGGGCTCGTGACCGTGGTCTGCACAAAGTGCCTCATTTGTGGCGTCCGGGTGCCTTTCCCGGTGATCAAAGGGTTAGCCTTATGGTCCCCGTATCACAACTCAAACATTTGTAACGGTTTGAAACATGACAATCCACCTGCATAGTTTACGCGAACATCACCACTCAACGCCCTGAAATCAAACAAAAACGGCCATCCAAAAGGATGACCGCATCTGTACTTAGTAAGTTAAACCCGGCAATGTTTTGCCGAGGATTTTCAGCCTTAATTTGCCTGGCGGCGCAGGAAAGCCGGAATTTCGACTTTTTCCTGTTCAGCATCCATCGCAGGGGACTGTGCTTGATGTTGAACAGGTGCCTCGTGATGAGCCGGCGCCTGAACTGAAGGCTGCGCGCGCGTCGCATGATCTTCTGCAGAACCAGCCCCGGTCATCCGGTTGATCAGAGAATTGATCCCAAAGCGTGGCTTATCCGCAGCTGCGTGATGCTGAGCTGCAGCAGGCTGTTGTGCAACATATTGCTGTTGTGCTGGCTGTTGGGCCTGCGCGCGCGGTTGATTATGAACAGCGGCTTGCAACCGCGCCAAAGCCTCTGGCGAAGGCGTGCCAGGAGCAGGCGCTTTGGGCGCAACAAACTGTGCAACTTCAGGCTCTTGCCCGAAACGGTTGTCCATCTGAGCAGGTTGCTCTTGCTGCATTTGCGGCTGATATGCGGGAGGTGGCAAATCGCCGCCTGCGCGTTCAGCCGGGAATACATTTTCGCCCTGCTCTTCTGCTGCCGCGGCCGTAGCGCTTAGCTCTTCGCCGAACAAAGATGGCTCGATCGGGGTTTCCGAAGATGGGTTAGAGGCGGCAACAACGGCCTCAACATGTGCTTCGAATTTCTCTTCGACCACCAGCGGGGCCTGCAATGGTTCGGACAAACGGCGGCGAGGAACGGGCACGTCCATTACCACTTCGGTTGCGTCAATTCCGGTGGCGACAACAGAGACACGCATCGCGCCTTCCATGCTGTTGTCCAGCGTTGAGCCGACGATGATATTTGCGTCCTGATCGACTTCTTCGCGAATACGGTTGGCCGCTTCGTCCAGTTCGAACAGAGTCAAATCGTAACCGCCAGTGATGTTGATCAACACGCCTTTGGCGCCGCGCAACGAAATCTCATCCAGCAGTGGGTTGGCAATGGCTTTCTCAGCGGCCTGAACGGCGCGATCTTCGCCCTCAGCCTCACCAGTGCCCATCATCGCTTTGCCCATTTCGTCCATTACGGCGCGAACATCAGCAAAGTCGAGGTTGATCAGGCCAGGACGAACCATCAGATCCGTGACACCCTTAACACCTTGATAAAGAACATCATCTGCCATCGAGAAGGCTTCGGTAAAGGTGGTTTTTTCATTGGCCAGACGGAAGAGGTTCTGGTTCGGAATGATGATCAGCGTGTCGACCATCTTCTGAAGGGCTTCCACCCCATCCTCAGCCTGTTTCATGCGCTTGGCACCTTCAAACTGGAACGGCTTGGTGACAACACCCACCGTCAAGACACCCAGTTCGCGTGCAGCTTGTGCGATGATTGGTGCAGCACCCGTACCCGTACCGCCGCCCATACCCGCAGTGATAAAGCACATATGTGCCCCCGCGAGATGGTCTACGATCTGTTCAATACTTTCCTCAGCAGCCGCAGCCCCAACAGACGCCCGCGCCCCTGCCCCAAGACCTTCGGTCACTTTCACACCCATTTGGATGCGGTCCTTAGATCGGGAATGTTGCAGTGCTTGCGCGTCGGTGTTGGCCACCACGAACTCGACACCTTCGAGTTCTTTCTCAATCATGTTGTTGACTGCGTTGCCTCCGGCACCGCCCACGCCAAACACCGTGATACGAGGTTTCAATTCTTCCTGACCTGGCATGGTAAGGTTCAATGTCATGATCTGTCCGCCTGTCTTAAGTGCGTGAGCTGCGCGGCATTCTATGGCCGTTCACAAGCTTATGTTCCTTTGCGGCGTGAATCGCCGATTGACTGCCTCTTTTCAGCCACAATAGCCTGAAATCAGACGCTCCGTCACGCCCCAAAAGATATATTTGCACAAAATATGGTGAATTTCGCCGGATAATCAGCAGGATTTCGCCCAACAACACAGGATATTGCGGATCACCAGTTGTCTTTGAACCATTTCATCGCGCGTTTCAGGCTGCGTGCCGGGTAGCTTTCTGCAGGAATTGCAAAATCCCACCACTCGTCCTGCGGGTTTGCGGCAAACAAACACAACCCAACAGCGGAGGCAAACCCAGCCCCCGTTGCGGCCTGCGGCAAGCCCTGAACGCGCAGCGGGCGCCCGATGCGGACCTGCTGTCCCAAGATTTTAGGCGCCAGGCCGTCCAGCCCCGGAATTTGACTTCCGCCACCGGTCAACACAATTTGTTGGCTGGGCAAGTGTTCAAAGCCCGCAGCATCCAGAGATTGGCGCACCTCTTCCAGAATTTCTTCAACGCGCGGGCGGATGATACCGATCAGCTCAGCCCGACTAACGGTGCGGCGATCTCGTTCCCAATCGCCAGTATCTCCGCCGATTTCAATCATCTCTCGGTCGTCCATTCCGGTGGCGACAACGCCGCCATAAAAGGTCTTGATCCGCTCGGCTGTTGCCATGGGGACTTGCAGGCCTTTTGCGATGTCTGAGGTAATGAGATCCCCGCCCAAACGCACGGAATCCGCAAAAATCATATGCTTTTTCATAAAGATGGATACGCCAGTTGAACCACCACCTAAATCAATGCAAGCGGCCCCCAATTCACGTTCATCTTCCACCAATGCCGAGATCCCGGAAACATAAGCTGAGCTGGCAAGCCCCGCGAGTTCCAGATCGCAGCGCTTGATACAATACAACAGGTTCTGAATGACCGCGCTGTCCACGGTCAGCAGGTGCATATCCACCGCCAGTCGGTTGCCAATTTGCCCACGGGGATCAGACAAACCTGACCGATGATCCAGCGCAAAATTGACCGGTTGCGCATGTAGCACTTCGCGCCCGGCCCCAAAGTCAGGGACATCACAGGCGGCCAGCACACGGCCTACATCATCTTCAGACACCGAACGATCGCTCAACTCAACCGCGCCCGCCAAACCGTATGACCGCGGGTTGGCACCCGACAGGCAGGCAATCACATGATCCACACGCACGTTCGCCATTTTCTGAGCGGCCTGAACGGCCGTTCGGATGGCGCGTTCGGTTTCTTGCATCGCATCAATTTCGCCGAAACGCACCCCTCGTGAACGGGTCGTGGCGGCGCCGATCACCCGAAAGGCACTTTGGCCGGCCAGACTGCCGACCCCATCGCCATCACGGTGCTGATTGGTCCCATCAAACCGGAGCACTAAACAGCCGATTTTCGCAGTCCCAATATCCAAAATGGCAATCACACCACGCTGCATAGCTGCCTGTCGCATCGAGCGCATGGCGCGTTGTTGGGCATAAAGATCGCTCATTGTGAGGTGTCTCCAAGGTCCAAAGCTTTGATCCGGCGCAGTTCATCGGTGGCTTGATCAGCCATGCGCAGCGTCGGTCGCAAAGGGTTTCTCATGTCAATAATCGTCAGGTCGCGCGCCAACAGATCCTGCGCTTGATCCAAGGCCAAAATCTGTTCCAAAGCGGCGACCGGGGCATTTTCTGGCAGTAAAATCCGCTGATCATCCTTCAGCACAACATCCCAACGACGCGCACCAATGCGCACAAGACCACGCATTTGTGTCGCCAAAGGTCGGGCCGCGGCAAAGAGCATCAACGCTTCATTGATGGCATCCTGCGCGCCCTCGCCCACCACCAATGGCAGGTCAGCTCGGGCGGAGCGCGCGGTGAGGCTGGCCACACGGTGTCCGGTCTTGTCCAACAGCTCAAGCTGCTCTCCCGCGCGCCAAACGATCACAGGGTCTCGCTCGGAAATTGCCACCTCCAACACGCCGCCGGGCCGAATGCGCAACTCTGCCTCCTCCACAACATCAAGTTTCATGATCTCACTGCGCATGACGTCAAGGTCGAGATCGAAGGAGGAAATCGGGAAATCAATGGGAAGGATGGTGCGCACCGCATCACTGACAATCGGGGTCGCCCCTTCAACTGCCATGAGTTTCACCATGAACTCTGGGCGCTCCTGAACCGAGCGTTTCATCTCGGTCAGTTTTTCACCAATGGCATAGCGATTGGTGGGGTTGGAAAAATACCAACCTGTCATCAGCAAGACCAAAAACACAGGCACGCCGACCCGCAAAAAGGCGCGAAACACAGGCGTCAACCAAAGACGGTGTGCCTTATAGGCCATGCGCGATGGGGCGGGATCACGGCGAAGCCCCTGCTGTTTTGGCGCTGGGGCGGCGACCGCGTGATATGTTTGGCGGTCTACCGGTTGCATGATGCATCCTCCACCATCCAGGCACAAAGCGCGCCGAAACTCATGCCGTGATGGGCCGCTTGTTCCGGGACCAATGACGTCGGTGTCATGCCAGGTTGCGTATTGGTCTCCAACAGGATCAGACCGTCCAGCCCGCGCGTCTCATCCCAGCGAAAATCTGTTCGGCTGACACCGCGACAGCCAAGCGCCTGATGCGCGCGCACCGCATAGTCACGACAGGCCGCGTCAATTTCGGCAGGAATGTCGGCAGGGATCACATGACGCGATCCGCCTTCGGCGTATTTTGCGTCATAATCATACCAACCGTCGGTTATGATATCTGTCACAGCAAAGGCGACGCCATCTTTTACCGCAGTGGTCATCTCACGCCCCGGCGCATAGGTTTCCACCATGACCGTTTGCGGCATGGTGTCAGCCAGCTTGGGCGGGCTATTGGCCCCTTCGTTAACGATATAAATCCCGACCGAGCTTCCTTCGTTATAGGGCTTCACCACATAGGGGGGATCCATTACATGGCGCTGCTTGACCTCTTCTCGGTCGGCCAGAACCGATGCCATTACGGGTAGTCCCGCTGCGCGAAACACATCTTTGGCCCGCTCTTTGTCCATCGCAATGGCAGACGCGAGCACTCCAGAATGGGTGTAAGGGATTTGCATCCATTCCAACACGCCCTGCACACAACCGTCTTCACCCCAACGGCCGTGCAGCGCGTTGAAGACAACATCAGGTTTGATCTCTTTCAGACGTTCAACAAGGTCGGGTCCAGCGTCCAGCTCGACCACACCATAACCTTCTTCCCGCAAAGCCTTGGCGCATTCACGCCCGGAACTTAGTGACACCTCGCGTTCAGCTGAGGGGCCACCAAATAAAACCACGACTTTCGGGGCTGTCCTGCTCGACTTGCCCGTCATGTGCCTCGTATCCCGGACCAATTGGTCCATAGTCGGATCTAATGATCCCAATCTGCTTTAAATGAGGCTGTACCGCCCCTTGAATTCATCGGAATTGTGTCTCAATCCCTATATCATGCTTTTGTTGTGGCCAGCTTATTTTGGTGCCGGTTCACCCACACGCATAATTTCCCATTGTAGCTTTATGCCGCTGTGTTCGTAAACCTTTTTTCTGACCTCTTCCCCAAGTCCTTCTAGGTCATCCGCGGTGGCCCGCTCAACATTGGTCAGGAAATTGGAATGCATCACATTCATCTGCGCGCCCCCCCGCGCGGCACCGCGCATTCCGGCGTCTTCAATCACCTTCCAGGCCTTCAGCTCATGACTGTCATCGGCTCGCCCAGTGGAGCTAAACCCCGCGGGGTTGCGAAACGTGCTGCCCGCTGTGCGGTCTTTGGTGGGCTGTGTTTCATCCCGTTTGGCCAGCTGCGCATCCATCCGATCTGCGAGGGTCTGCGGATTTTCAGTGGGCCCTTCAAACTCCGCACGGGTGATCACCCAGCCCTCTGGAAGGTCCGTTTGGCGGTATTGAAAATTCAAGTCCTGTGGTGACAGACATACACGCTCGCCCGACCGGCTTATGGCGTGCGCTTTTACAAAAACATCGGCAACATAAGATCCATAGCAGCCGGCATTCATGCGCACGGCGCCACCAATTGCACCCGGAATTGTGCGCAGGAATGTCAGGTCGACGCCTGCCTCAGCCGCTTTGCGCGCGACATGCGCATCCAGTGCCGCGACACCCGCCGTGACCCTTTGGCCGTCGACAGAAATCGCGTTAAATCCACGCCCCATGCGAATGACAACACCGCGAATACCGCCATCGCGCACGATTAGGTTTGATCCAACACCCATGGGAAACACGGGGACATCTGGATCAAGCTGGGACAGAAACACTGCCAGATCATCCTCATCCGCAGGCATAAACAACCACTCCGCCGGACCGCCAACCCGCAACCACGTCAGGCCTGCCAGCTCTTTTTCCGCCATTAAACTGCCGCGAATTTCGATTTGATCAGGCAGAGCCATTGGACATTTCCTTCAGCAAACGGCGCAGCCAACGCCCGAAATAAATCAGCGGCCAGCGCAAGACCAACGCCCCGGCGATAGCAGTGACAGCTCCGGCCCAGATCCCGTTCTCATAAACAATAAAGAGCCACAGGGGCAAGCCCACCGCCGCCAGAACATAGGCCGTTTTCCAGTGCTTGTCCCGCGAGGGAAACAGCGCGGCAATCGCAGCGCCAATCACCCATAAACACGCGAGAACCAGTGAAAATGTCATGAGGTCGCCCTTATCTGACGGAGTGCGGCCAACAAGGGGCGGCGAAACATGGACGCCAGCGCAAAAACGGCAAATCCTGTCCAGATCCAGCCATGTGCCAGGCCGATCCATGTGATCAATACAGGTGCCACGAGTAAAAGCGCCAATCCGGGAAGGAATTGCAATCGCATGGGCAAAAACGCGACGATGCTCGTCGCAACCACCCAAAGGCAGGATAGGATCAAAACCAAACTCATCTGCTTAACGCCCTTTTCGCATTTGTCGAAATGCTCGCCCCAAAGCCGCCGAAAACCCGATCACCGGCCCAAAACTCAGCACGGTTTTCGAGAGCACCGAAAGCCCTCCGATGAAGAAAGCACCAATTGCCAGCAATATCACAGCAGACAGAACCACTTTGGCCACGCTCAGACGTGACAGGCCAAGCCATAACCCCAAACAGAAGTAGATCGCGGCAAAAAGCAGAAACCCCATCTGTTTATGTTGTCATTTTTCCAGGAAGTGCATTTGCCCATGTGCTGATCGTACCAGCCCCAAGACACACGACCATATCGCCCGGTTTTGCCTCTGCCTGAACAAGCGCCAATAGCGCCTCTTCGTCTGGGATTGCCTTTGCTTGGCGGTGTCCATGACGCACCAGCCCGGCCACCAGATCGTCACGCGACGCGCCCTCTATCGGGTCTTCGCCTGCAGAAAACACATCGGCAATGCCAACAACATCGGCCTCATTAAAGCAGCCGCAGAAATCTTCAAACAGATCGTGCAGGCGCGAGAAACGGTGCGGTTGGTGCACGGCGATTACGCGCCCCTCGGCGGCTTGTCGTGCTGCCTTTAACACCGCTGCAATTTCAACCGGGTGGTGACCATAATCGTCAATGATGGTGATGCCATTCACTTCGCCCACGCGGGTGAAGCGCCGGTTCACGCCACCAAAACCGGCCAGAGCCGACCGGATTTCTTCGCGTTTCATGCCCAGATGCCGCGCAACAGCCACAGCAGACAAGGCATTGGAAACATTATGATCTCCGGGCATCGGGAGCGTGCATCCCTCGATCTTTGTGCCTTCGTGATGCAGCTCGATGTCAAAATGCGCAACCCCACCCTTATAGGTCAGATTCACCGCTCGCACATCAGCTTGCGCATTGAAGCCAAAGGTCACAACACGCCGATCAGTGATTTTACCCACCAGCGATTGCACTTCAGGATGGTCGGTACAACAAACGGCCAAGCCGTAAAACGGAATGTTTGACACAAAGTCCAGAAACCCCTGACGCAGGGTGTCAAAATCGCCCCAATGCTCCATATGCTCCGGGTCGATATTGGTGACTATGGCGATGGTCGCCGGGAGGCGATTAAAGGTGCCGTCGCTTTCGTCCGCCTCCACCACCATCCACTCGCCCTGCCCCATACGCCCGTTGGAGCCATAGGCGGG